>ERZ773203.201-NODE-201-length-32175-cov-15.924689_pt1 | contig 32175 bp, 40 predicted proteins | sample MGYA00580529_ERZ773203 | MGnify/ENA primary metagenome ERZ773203 (study PRJEB29015, sample SAMEA2738176) | human oral metagenome | biome: human oral; feature: human-associated habitat; material: saliva | place: China | collected 2177 ... | reverse complement strand
ATATGGAGCCACGATCGGGGCTTGAACCCGAGACCTCATCCTTACCATGGATGCGCTCTACCAACTGAGCTATCGCGGCGTAACAGGCTTAATTTTAACATATTAAGCCATGTTTAATCAACTGGGCTATTTTTTACGAGTGGATTTTTTGGCTGGCACGCTGGCTTCTTTTGGTAGTTTTGGCGTGACAAATGCCTCTATTATTCCCCACGCTACGCTATTGACTAAGAACGTAACGAACAATATTCCTGAAGCTGATGCCGCCAAGTGTGCTGATGAAGCGTTAAATAATGTCAATAATCCCGCTACAGCCAGCCCAATTATGGCTAACATGATATAAGCGTATTGTAATTTCAATCGTTGGTTTTTTTCGCTATTCCATAATGCCAGAATAGATTTTGTAAATTCAAACATACTCATATAATAGCACATATGCTTATAAAAGTCAATATTATACTCTTTTCTTGTCTAAAAAAATCGCCTGTAAAGGCGATAATTCAATCTTGGTGCTGGAAGTAGGACTCGAACCTACGAAGCCTTACGGCGGGAGATTTACAGTCTCCTGTGATTGCCACTACACGATTCCAGCGTGATGTGGAGCCGCTTCTCGGGCTCGAACCGAGGACCTACGGTTTACAAAACCGTTGCTCTAGCCAACTGAGCTAAAGCGGCGTGTAAAGGTGAAACCTTTATTATCTACAAAGCAATCTTGTAAAAAATACTAAAGTCTTTCAACTTTGATACTCTTATCTTAGCAAACCGCGAGCGTTTTGTCAATATCTTTGTTGAACATATCGTAGCGTTCTCTTAAATATTCGTTCGTAAAATGCATGTATAGCCTAGTGGTCGATATATTTGAATGACCCATTAAAGGCTGGACATCTTCAATTCTTGCTCCTTTTCGTAGCATGTTAGTCGCAAAACTATGTCTTAAAGTGTGCGCGCTTACTCTCTTTTTAATCCCAGCCCTTAGAGCGGTTTCAGATATCATTCTTGAGAGATATTGTCGGCTTAGAGGCTTTCCAAAAGAGTTCGTAAAAACAAAAACAGAGTCCACTTCTCTTTTATGGTGATATTCTCTAATAGACTTTTCAGTTAGAGGATCGATAAAAGTTACTCTTGGCTTTCCGCCTTTTCCTCTAGAAACTATAAGGGACCTTCTGTATAAATCATCCTCCTTGAGATTTAAGATTTCAGAAGCCCGCAATCCACTGCTTAATATCGTCATAATCAAGGCTTTATCTCTTAGGTTTCTAGCCGATTTTATCAAGGCAAACTGTTCTTCTTCATCTAAAAAATTAGCCTCTACTTCAACGGTTCTTGGTATTTCAATTGCCTCGGGTCTGATGTCTATAAGGTTTTTAGAATACAAAAATTTGATAAAACTTCTAATAACCACGATTTTATTTTTAATAGTTTTTGGCTTATATCCTCTTAAAGATAAGGTGTCGATAAAGTTATCAATTACTAGAATATTCAAGTCTTCAACAATGCACACGTCGATTGATTTTATAAAATCCTCAAGGATAGAAACGTATGTTATTTTTGTCGTGCCAGTAGCTTTACCATGCGCCTCTTTGTGCTTTACAAAATAAAACAATGCACGCTCCAACGTAGTACTTTTATCCATAATTCTCCCACAATTTAAGTTAAAATGTAGGATTTTGAGGTGCCCAACTAGTGTTGCTTTCAGACCACCCACACGGTCATCAACTCGGCAGTAGATATGGCTAAGTTCTTATTTAATTTTGCCACGTCTAGCCGTGTCTGCATAGTGTAAAATTCACAAAGTCCTACGTGTCGAACCTACTATTTCTAGATGGTTCAATCACCTTAAGCTCCCTAAATTCAAAATGGTAAGATGTACCAACTTTACAACCGTACCTGTTGCGGTTTTTCTCTAAAGTAACGATGATATCATTCGGAAAATCTTTCATATTTCGTTCAACCATTAAAACGATATCCGCGTCCTGAGCAATATAGCTCGAACCTCGCAAATCGTTTATTCCAGTCTTTCGTGTATGACTGTCTGGTGCTTTTCGTGTATGGCTGATTAGAATGATAGGGATCTGATGTCTAATTGCGTTCTTCTTTAGTTCTTTTGTTATATTTCCCAATTCTTCAGCGACGTTTTGGATTTCCCGCGTAAAGTAATGAAGGTGATCAATCACGACTAATTCACAATTGGCTTCTTCTTTGGCTTTTTGGACCAATCCGTCGATTGAGTGCCAGCTTAATTCATCGTTTTTTTGGAAAAATATGCCAGCTGCACACTTTTCGTATTCTGTTTCGCCAAGGATTTTTCTAAATCGCACACCAGCTTCGCCGTGAGTCATTTCCAGTGTAACGAATAGAACAGATTTGTTTTGCTTAGCAACGTTTGCCGCGATATTCATGCTTAGAGCTGTTTTACCGTTACTTGTGGCTCCACCGATAACAGTAAGCTCCCCTGGTGCTAATCCCATTGTCATACGGTCAAGCACCCAGTTTCCTGTTCTTAATCCGATGATTTTACCCCAGTTTTTCATGCGCTCTTCGATTTCGTCGTGATAGTCTGCCATCATCGTGAATTCGAGCTCTGCTGCTGCGGATTTAGCAGTTTTAGCAGACGCTCCAAGCACGTATTCGTAAAGGTCTAGCCGTTCGTTCGACTTCAGTGTGTCGATTTTTGATTTAAGATAGGTTAAATTGTCCACGTAATATCTCCCTGATTTTTGATTTATGCCAATTTGCTTTGTTTTCGACTGTTTCGAATAGCTCTTCGTATTTGTCGACATTGTGATTGATGTTAGATATGCCCTGTAACGTCGTGTAATCGTTTCTGAGCGACTTGACGGCTTCATTGTGGTATTTTATCGTTTCCGCAACAAAACCCTCTGAGGCGTCCTCTAAATCGATTTTTAAGCCATCCACGATCCATCTCCCATTAACTCGTCTAGGTCTGCCATGCCTTCATGTTGCTTTTTTCGCTTTGAAAGCATGTTGTCTATCGTAGAGGCTCTGAGCAGATAGTCGCTTTTTAATTCGTTAATCTTCTTTGAGTGCCAATCATCTTCAACGAGTACGTCTAGTGCTTTACCGATTTCTTCTAACGAGAAACTCTTCAAGGTTTCTTTGTAACCACGTGGAAGTATTCTGAAATTGCGTTTGGTTTTTTCGTTTAGTAGGTCTAATAGTTTTTTACTAACTTCACTATTAATATTATTCTTAGTGTTATCTATATGAACACGTTGATTTTCAACGGGATGAACACGTTGATTTTCAACGGGATGAACACGTTGATTTTCAACGGGATGACTTTTTGGGTCTGCCAAAAAACCTATGCTAGATCGGCGGACCATTCGACCATATTCACGCGATTGTGTGATATAGCCAAACTCTACCAACCTTCGGCATGACGCTTGAAAAGCAGACGTTCGCATGCCTGTTAATGACATAAGCTCCTCTGACTTTTTCCAACATCCCTTGTCGCCAAAACTTGCTATTTCAGCGTAAAGGATTTTTTCTGTGCCCTTAAGTCTCTCGTCTTCTAAGACTTCTATCGGCAACCAAACGCCTGTAAACTGACGCTTTGGCTCGATTATCTGTTGTTTATCAAAATCATACATTGTCAGCTCTCCATTTCTTAATGGCTTCTGTCAATGGCGTTTTAATCTCAGAAATATGAACAATTTTCCCCATTTTTACCCTCTTTTTAAGCCAATGAAAAACTAGCACCTTCATTTTCCACAGGTGAAATTTATTTGTTGCAAAAAAGATGCAAGAATTTGGTGCAAAACCCTTGACAGCTTTTTAGCGATTTATCGATTTTGAGAAAGAGGTTATTTTTAGACAAAGAAAACCCCAGTCAAAAACGACCGAGGTTATCAAATGCGTATCTGATATGTTCTTATATTAGCAAACTTTGATGTAAAAGTCAATACATACAAGATAGACTTTACATATCGATGCCGTCGATTCGATAGCGCGCAACTTCTCGGGACATACTATGTGAATTGGATAGCAATAGGTTAAACTGTACCAACTTATTCCGTGTAATACACAGTAAGTGTTAGCGTGCCGGCAGAGCCTGTGTTAAATCGCATTTGCCAGCCTCCGTTATAAAATGTCAGCTTAATTTGTGAGTTCTGTCCGCTAGGCGCGTTTGGGTTAATATATTCTAGCGGGTAGAAGTCGGCACCAGTGCGTATTCCTCCCTCTACTCTGATAATCTGCAATGACTCTTTTTTAGGCAAATCAATGTCAACAATCTGTTCTACGTTCCCTTGTGCTTTTGTGTTGGTCGTAAAGATTTGCCTAAAAATTGTTTTTTCGTTAATCCACTTCTTGCCAGTATCCTGTTTAGCAATTGTATATTTATTGTCAGGCATTGTCGTAAAGTCTATCTTGTCGGCTGTAATAGACTTATCAGGAATTACTTGAGGTTTAAGTTCAGGTATAGCAGATTCTTTTAGTGTGCCGTCTGGATTATGAGATTTTAATAGCCACTCGACTAAGTCGTTTGCCCATGCAGAAGTAGCCGTTGGCACAACTGCAGCCCCAATCGGATATAGCCTATCCAGACCGCCTGTCAGAGTAAGTCCAGCAATACTCCCGTTTGAAGCAGGCACGCCTTTCCATGAAGTTGCCGACCCTGGCACTATATCATTATTAGAATCAGTTTCGAATATGACAAAATCTTGCTCCTCACCAATTAGCCAACCGTCGACTGTACTTATGGCTAGGTTTTGGGCTCCTCTTTCTTTTTGAGAGGTAAGTTTTGCGGATGCTGGCAATTCGCCTTTTGCTGAAGCTTTTCTAAGCATCTTTTTTCTCCTTGTATTTATTCTTAATAATCTCTACCAATGCGCCGATAACTGGCATCAAACGGCTAATAGCCGCGGCAATAATCGCAATGACCGCTGAAAACACTGTATGCCCCGTCAACGCGTCCAAGCTTGCGATGAACTTGCCAAATTCAGGGCTACTGTATAGCACTGTGAATGCTCCCATAGCTCCTAATAGACCCTGCAAAAATGTCCTCATTGCTCGACCATTTTTAGTTTCTGGACTAAATAATAATTTAATCTTTTCCATATTTCCTCCTTATTTCTTAAACTTAAAAATACTCATCAGAAAATCGATAATCTTCTCTAATAAACTTTTATTCTTAGCGACGTCTTGACTTAATTTGCCGATAGACCTCATCACGTCTTCGTTGGTTGGTTGTGGTGCTACAGGTGCAACTTTTGGTTGGTCTTTGGCTTCAATCTTCACGGTAGGTGTAACTACTACAGGGCGTTTTTCTGGTCGTGGCGTGCCTGTATCTCCATTCGCTAATTCACGCACTCGTTCCGCCAATACCCAAATCCCGTCATTCGCCATTTTTAGCTGTAGGTATCTCTTTCCGTCTTCAGTCGTTTCGTCTAATATCTCTGTTGAGCCGACAATTCGGAAGTAATCTCCTGTATTTATCTCTCCGTCCAGTAAGTAGCCGTCTTTATCTGTCTTTACCGCTACAGAAACAGGTACGCCGTTGTCCTCCCAATCGAAATCATCAATCAATCGGTTGCATCTAATTTGTCGTAAGTCGAATACAGTTGCTACTTCATCTGCATAATAGACTTCAGGAAGCGCTACACGTTTAGCTTCTTTTGGTTTACCTACATATCGATAAAATGCGTATGGTGGGCAACCTGAGGCGCTCCAGAGCCAATCGTGATTGTCTATTACAATACCTGCCTGATAGCGACAGTTGATGATATTATCTGCGTCCACAAACATTCCCGTATGACCCAACGCACCTCCAGAGTTTCCTCGAATACCCCAAATGAAAATATCTCCGCGTTGCGTGTCTGCCTCGCCATTAGCGTCTTCAGGCACCCTGACCCAACCATTCTTTTCCAGAGCGTCGAATAGCGTGTCTGTATTGCCAATCCAGTAGCTTGTAGGTAAAAGACCTGCTTCTTTTAGAGCGTGATATACAGAGCTTGAGCAGTCGTAAGAGTTTGGACCATTACGACTTTCCATTGAATAAAAAACTCGTCCCTTACGTGCATAAAACCAAGCTAGTGCTTTTTCTATCATATTATTTCCTCCTTACTTGCGTTTGTTGAACTTCTTCTTGTAATTCCGTAACAGTTTTATTTTGCTGAATTAAGTTATTGGTTGCATAAATAGCTAATCCTACAAGTGCTATAGCGAATAATTTCGCTAGGTTGCTTGTTACTAGTTTCCAAAAGTTCATTACACCCTCGACTTCAGTACGTTTGACGTATTTCTCTTCTGATTCTTTTTCGTGCTCTGCGATGTATGTTTTGAGTTGTGCTTGAGTAACGTTTGCTCGTGCGATATTTTCAATTCGCTCTAGTGTAATAGTATGTTTGTCTACACCCTCCTTAATGTGTCTGACGTCCGCTTCTAACGCTCCAAATTCTTTTGCTGATACTTCTTTATTTGTATTGTTCATATAACCTCCTTTTTGTTTTTATTCATCTTCGTCCTCCTCAAAAATTACCCCTATTGGTATGTGTTGGATTATCACGTCAGACAGTTCAAAATCTGCTCCTGCTTCATTCGCCGCGACTGAGTACTGAATCCAGTTCACATCTTCGTCAATATCTTTAGTGATTGACAGCCTTACCTCTCCACTTGATGACTTATATTTTTTAGGTACAAATCCCCAGCCCAGAGGACTGTTCCAGCCTGAAGGGGTATTCCATCCAATTGGGACGGTTTTTGGGGTAAAGTTTTTGCTGAAGTTTAAGAATGGTTGAAGTGGCTCGTCTTCGGTTTTTCCAGATACTGAGAAATTAATAGTTCCTGTAGGTTTGAGCAAAATAAACGTAATATCCACTAAGCTTGTCCACATCGCACCATCTTCAGAAAACTTCACAACTCCTGAGCCGATATCAGTGATAAACGGTTTCCCACTGTCGGTCATCTTCACTTCATCAGTCAGCTCGATAAGTTTATTCCCGATAGCCAAAAGTACTCTAGTCTTTCCGTCGCTACTTCCGTAAACTTTTAAGTCGTTAATGTCGCCTATCACCCAAGGCATACACCAAACACCGCCACGCTTCATATCAAGCACCCATAGTTGGTTCAATTTTTCACTACCAACTGGCACTGCGAAATAAATCATACCGTTCACTTCTAGCCCGATTGATTTATGAATAAAATTACTGTTTAAGCGTTCGACATCTGGCTGTATATTGTCTGTCAAATTATCTGTAGATAGGACGTTCTGCATTTGAGGCTTTGTCAATGTAGTCTTAAATCCAGTCTTAGAGATATAGATAAGGGCATTATTGTAAACGACAACTGAATCTGGCGCGTCTGTTCCATCTCGTCCGTTATCGTCAATTACGCTAATCCACTGAATATTCGTAGAGTCTAATTGCATGCTTGATGACTGTAGATATTTCAGGCTTCCGTTACCGTTGGTTTCTGAGCATAGAATCATCGGCACAGCATCGCCCTTACCGTTTCTAAATGGACGCATAGCAACAGGTATTTCTTTTGACCCTGCATTTATCCTTATGTAACCACCAGCAAATGCTGAAAAATCCAACATCGTGTCAGGGTCAGCACCACCAAAGGTAATCTTCCAAGGGTCGTCCTCGTCACCCAAAAGATATAGACGGCTAGCTACAAGTACTGATCGTGCAGCCTTAACGCCTGCCGTGCTGTTTGAATTTGGAGGGATAACGTTAGGGTTTAAGACTTTTTGCCCGATATCTTCATAGGATTGTGTTAGAGTATTGTCTTTTATATGTCCGACGATATCCATCATTCGTAAGCTCGTCGGGGAAATACCACAGTATAAAATATAATATTCAGCGTCTTTGATTTTGTTCCAAGTGATCTTTATATATTCTTCAGTCTGACCTTTTGTTTTGTCTACGTTTTTTCCACGCCATTCAGTTCGACTTTTATTTACTCGTACGCTTGCGGCATCACTTCTTGCTGTTTCTCCATTTTTAACAGCCGTTACACAGTAGTACAGAGTTTCATTTGTCCCCGCTATACCTACTGCTTCAGCTTTTACCTCTGTAACTGTAGGCAGTGCTTCTGGGCGTACATTCTTCTTTTTTTGAATATCATAGTAAGATAAATAATCTTTACTATTTGTAATCACTACCCTATCGCGGACTTGAGTAAATGTCGGGTACGATTCGTTATTGTAGTCTGCTCCTTCAACCTTTACCCAGCCCTTGCCGTCTAGTGCTGTATACGCGTGAGCCCTTTCTCCGTCTTTTACGATAGCTATAAGTTTGTTTGTTCGCTTGTTGCCAACGACTTCAACATACTCATCAAAACCTAAGATCTCACCTGGTAAATCCTCTCCATATTGTCTAGTGCCTGGTCGTGGAGCAACAGTTCCGTTTTGTTTGAGCATAGCGTTAGTCATTTTTAACAGACCGCTATTAGGCATACGCCCTGCATCCATAGCAGAGATGTAGCCCTTGTTCCAAGACTTAACACTCAACCTATCAATATTTGGCTGAGGGGCGCTCTTAGGGGGCTTTATCATAGCCAGATGTCCTCTCTAATTACTTCATCGAATTTGTAACCATTGCGGTTCTTCATTCCTTCCATAGAAGATTGAGCAAGGGTAACCAAATTACCATATTGATTGGATTTTGTGCGGCTATTTCGAACAAATTCAGCGGCTATCATATAGACCAACCAGTACGGATCATCAATCTCTACCTTGTCTTCTGGTTCTACCAATTTTTTAGTACGACGAATAACTGGCGCAATGATTTTCGCGCCCTTCATTTCTTCAGTTAATCCATTAAAATCTAACTTCCAGCCTAGCTGTAAAGCGCCATAACAACCGTTCTTAAACAGCTGAGGTGAGATAAATGGGATAGTCCAAGTCTTATCATCTTTCTTTAGTGTTATAAACTTACGAAAATCTACTGTTCTAACGTCTTCTGGGAGCTTGTATGACGTGTTGTCGTCAATTACACCTATTTCCCTATCTTCACACAATGAGCCCCATATAACGTCTGGTTCGCTTTCCCATTGCATATTTGCCATGTTGGCAATATTGAGCATACGCTCGTATTTTGAATTACCAGGACTGAGCGTTTTTGTTTTTCCTGTCGCTGTTTGATAGGCAAGATTAATTACCTCCGATAGATTCATGAAGTCCACCTTTCCGTGGTTGTTCATGAAAAAGTGCCTGGGAGCGAATACACAAATAACCACTTATTATTTTATGTATCCAATCGCCAAGCACTTCGGTGGATTAGAATTATCCTTATTTTACCACAAAACTATCTAAATGTAACTACCCTACTTGTCGGTCTGCGTGATTTTAACAGACCGCTTTTTTGGATAGCCCTACCCGAGAATTTAGGTAGAGAGCTTCTGTTGCTCTTGAAAATACTCATACTCAGGGCTGTTGAATTGGCTGTCTTTAGAGAATCGGTTGAGGTTCTCGTTCCGCTTCCGCTTCCGCTTCCGCCTCTTCTACTTCTTCTGCCAAAACTACTCATATCTATAGCACCTGCTTGAATATGAGATTCGTTAGTGCCTTGTCCGTCTGGGTATTTCAGGGCAAATGTTCCGTCTGGGTTTTTGACCAATCCATACTTACCTACGCTCTGTATAGCTTTTAGAGCTTTAGGAGATAGTTCTTCGCCCTGCATTTCTGCCAGAGAAGCTGAGTTGGTGATGTTGTAAACGTTCAGATCCTGTAGGTATTTAGCAACGGCAGGGTCTCGCCAGTTTTTATTAGCCATTTGCATTTTTACATATTGGCTTTGTTGTGGGCGAGTCCGCTGTGGGGCGTAACCTTGAGCTTCACGAACTTTATTGTTGTAGTCTTCTATTTGCTTGTAATGATCAGATAGTTCAGGGTGAGCGTCCAGGAATGCCCATTTCTGAGGGCTACTTGGCATATTGTGGTATGTTTTTAGAGTAGCTTGTAGTTCATCACTTACCTCTGGATAAGGTACTCGATTACTCTTTCCAGACTTGAAGTCTTGACGCTTAAAGTATGCACTTCTTTCTTTTTGGAAATCTTCTAGCCAAGGCGCGTCTTGTTTTAGTTTCCTCTGCTCGGCACTATTCTTTGGTGAACCTTGTAAGTGATAGAAGTACTGTTGTTTGTCGACTGGGAGTTTGTATAGAGGGTCTAGCTCTTCGCCTGTTTGCTCTGAACGCCATTTAGCGGCATCACTGAGGGCTTTAATTATGTTTGGCTTATTTGCTAGAATTCGGTTGTTCATTAAGACATCGCCCTCTGTCTTGCCCTCTACGCTACCGTCTCCGTTGTATTTTCGAGTAGTTAGAGCCTTGAAGAGTGCTAAATCATCACCGACAAGCTTATTGTCTTTAGAGGCTTGTTCTAATGATTGATAGAAGTATGAGCTTTGACTTGTACCTTTTGGTGCGTAGAATCGTCCAACGACTGAATCTAGCATGCTTCTACCTTTTATTTCATCATTAGAAGCCCCCGTAGCCTTTGCTAGTGCAAAATCTGCACCGTGTAGTAAGTTTTGACCACCGCCAGCTGTAGAGGTTCTGAACGCGTTGTCTATTTGTTTAGGGCTAAGACCTGTAAGTTCACCGACTTTTCGGGCTGTGAGGCTTGTGCTACTATCCCACTGATCTTTCTGTTCAAGGTTTTTCATTGCTTCTGGTACAATTTCTTGACCTGTAAACAGATTCTTATTAGCAAATAACTCTACTAGTGGTTTTGCGGCTTGTGGTATATATTGAGCACCTGTTCGTCTTAATTCAGTTGGGTTGACCGTCGTAATCTGCTCTACTGCATCACCACCAGCTTTTACCATATCAAACTTCTTGTCTGCCATCGTACTTGCTACCATGTTGTTTAATTGTCGGTGAAGTGGTGAGAATTGAGGTGGTACTGGTACTAGGTATACGCCTTCCCACTTGTTTTGTTCTTTGTTGTATTTTGCATTAGTACCAACAACGACTACGTTATTTTCTTTCACATAGTCAGGGATATTCTCCATGACTTTTTTGCGGTCTTCATCGGCGTAGTTCCATGCTAAAACGGCAATTGTTGGGGCTACTATTCCAAGTGCGATTTTACCTGTATACCTTGCTGGGTTTTCCTTCATTCGACGTAAGGTAATACGTTGACCTTGAATATTTGCGTTTGAGTAAGGCACGATTGCATTGATTGCTTTACCGTATGTTCCACTTCTTAAGAAGTTTGTAGAGTTCCATCTTGCTTGGTCGGCTGCAAATTTTATAGCTTCAGACTCACTCATACCTTTTCGTTTAGCGTATTTTTTGTTTGCAATATACTGTAAGGCGCGCCCAAAGTCTTCACTGCGTCCGATAGTATTCTCTAGGGTTTTAAGAGGGCTTTTCGCATTATGTATTGAACGAGTGAGTATGTTTTTATGACTGCGTATTTCATTAAGGTTTAGGTCAGAGGCGTTACGGGTTAGTTCATAGATATTTCCTAAAACTCCTTCACGTTGCATTTCTGCATATAGATCGCCGTTATGATGGAATGCTGCACCCAAGGCACTTACAATAGACTTAGGGTTCATTGAATTAAATCCGCCCTTTGAGTTTATAGTAGCGCCTACAAAGTCCTTTACGACGTTTGCCATAGTAAATCCAGCGTTGACTGTAGTTGCTCCCATTCTCAGTAAACGGGCAGGTGCTGCAAGGGCTCTTAATATAATCCCCATTTGTTCACGGTTCATATTTTTAGCAGCTCTAGCTACTTCAGGCGCAGCTAAGAATGTACGCTTTTTACCATTATCTAGGTAGCTGATAGTTGGTCGTCCATCTGCACTTTCTCCCGCCTTTAATTCTCGTAGTTGGAATGGATTCTTAGGGTCTTTAGCATAACTTGCCAAAAGTTCGGCTGTTTTGTTACGTTCGCCCTGCTGAATCATATCCTGGGTTTTCGTAATTAACGCGTTTAATGGGCTGTCGATTGAGCGAGATGAGCCTTCAATACGCTGGATAATATCCTGCTTACTTAAACTAGCCTCTCCAACTCCTACTCCGTGCTTCATTTGGATGGCTAATTCTTTGTCAGAGAATATGCGGTCAAATGGTACGTAATCTGGGTATTTCTTCCTTAAGTAGTTAGCGGTATCTTGGCTGATAAGTCCATAATCTACTGTTTGTTGTAGGACTTTGTCTGAATACTCTCTAACTTGCTTAAACTCTTTAGCAAATCGTTTACTTGTAGCTTTTACAAGGGCTTTATCTTTTGCTAGGTTTCGTCCTGTTTCTATTCCGTTAGCTTCTAATTCTAGGGCGTGCTTAGCAGTTAGTGCTTGGTCAAATGTCTGTAGCTCTTTTTTATTCTTAAATCCAGTAATCAACTTATCGAAATTATTATCTCGTATAAACGCTTCTGATATACCGTCGGCGCGTAAAGTCCTGTCGAGGGCGTTTCGCATTTCTAATTGTTCAGACTGGTTTTTAATCCTGTCTTCAATTGGTGCGAATCTATCCACGAATTTCTCACGCATATCTGCTTTGAAGTCTTGCCAACGCTCTCTAAGTGTAGGTTGTTCACCTTTGCGGGCTAGTTTTTGCTCTTTGACCATTTCTTTGGTGTATTCAAATGGATCTATGTCGGCAGCTTCGATGCTGTCAATGTCAGTTTGGCTATCGGGATGATAGATGTTCTCGGTATTGTTATTCGGGGCAGAGTTTTTCTCATAAGCGTCAATTATCGCTTGATTATTTGCAACATCTGGATATTCTTTTGCAAGCTCATATTCAGCTCGGTGAAAGTCTTGTATAGCATTAACATTAAGTCCTTGTTTAGGCTGCCACGGCTGGAATGAATTAGCAATGTTATTGAGTTTAGTATAGTACTCCTTCTCTCGCTGTTCTCTAGACTTATTTTGTGATGCCTCTTGCTTTACTTCGGCAATTACTTCATCTATGCGCCTAATCGCCTCAGGATTGTTGGCGTACTCTTGTCTAACAAGATTCATGTCTAATCCACCACGTGGAGATTGCTTGTAGTGATCAAGTATTCTAGACAGATCGTCATCCAGCTTATATGCCGGCAACTGTTCGGTATTTCCGAACACCTCGTTTCTGAACTTCCCCGTCTCCATTTGAGCATAGAATTGCTTAATGGCGTCTTGTTTACCGACAAGTCCCATAATAGCTTCAGTAATTCGGTCATATATTGCTAAGACTTTTTGAGGAATACCTAATCTAGTACCTAGACGTACTTTATCTTCACCGTTTAATCTTCCTTTGTAGTAATCACTGAATCCGTCAGCTAGTTGCTCTTCTGCTAGTAGGTTTAGGTCGTTTCCATACTGACTGCCATATTTGTTTATTAAATAGTCATCTCCATAAGACTCACGGATAGAGTTTAATAGGTCTTGTTTGTTTTCTACTCGGGTAAGTAGTTTATGACCTAATTCGTGGTTGAGGGTGTCTTCTGTAAGCTTGTTTAGGTTGATTTGATCAGTCTTTGGATCATAGTAGCCTAATGCTTTTTTCTGCATTTCATTTTGCCACTCATTGAATACAAGGTTCTCATCACCCGTTAGTTGTAGGTGGCGTGCTAGGAGATTGTTTTGGCTAGCTAGCTCCTGCATTTTGGCATCTAACTTATATCTCATATCTGGATTGTCTGTTGGGTTGAGATTATCGGTGTATTTGATCTGCTCTGGTTTGAAGGCAACAACAGCGTCGCCACTTGCCCCACTTGCTTTATCTCTGCCTGGGACTATTAATCCATCATAGCCATTATTTCTTGCCCAAGTTTGGAATTCTGGCTCGCTAGTGTCAAACACAATATCGTAATTATTATCTACAATATCACCGCTAGCTAAACTGCTGTTTAAGAGATCCTCAGCATTCCTTAGCGCCATTTCTTTAGTTTTACCCTGGCTTAAAAAATAATGGGTTAAATAATCCAAAGCAACCTCTCTAGGCTGATAGTTTAGATCAAAGGGCTTCTTAACGTTCAAAAATGCCTCTACAACTTTGCGGTCGCCCCCTCTTTCGCGAGTCCTTCTGCTAGCGTAACTATCTGCTATGTCTTTGTTGTCTGTAAAGTAAAAACCTTTACCCAAGTTATCCTGTTGTATCTTATCAGGATCAAACTGGTTAAAGTCTGTGCTTGTTCCGTGGTATAAAGTCTTCAGATTACCATTTTCGTCTCGAATCTTAGAGTCCTTGAAGAACGTTTCTTGTTCTGGACTTAATTTATACTTCAATCCGTTCTCATCTACCTCACCGATATGATCTCTGGCGTATATAGCCTGCTCTTGAGCTTTACGTAGGTTAATCATGGCTGGAGCATTCTCACTCATTCCTTGACCACGTAAGTACTCTTCGCGTTGGCGTAGACGTGTTATATGTTCGTTATACGCTCTGACTTGTGCTTCATGCTCTGGATTGAGCTTGTATTTAACGTCTTCATTGACATTTCTACTGTTATTTGCTACACTATAATCAGTCGTAGCACCTGTAAAGTTGTCAGCGAGCTGCCTATCGGCAACTTCAATCGAACGATTGTTTGGTGCTAAACGGGCGTCTTCGTTCGGAGTTATCTGAGCGGATTCGCCCGAAACCACGTTACGCTCAACGTCCGCTAGTGAATTGGCTAGCGGTTTTTTATATGCAGATTTTAGTGATACTTCACCGTTATAACCAGCTAATGTAGCAAATGGCACGGCTCTGTCTGTTTGGGCTTTTGTAAACGCAGCGATATGCGGGTATCGACTTGGGATTACTCGACTGTTGCGCGCATGAACAGCACTATACGCTACGTCTGCTACTTGTTGAGGGGTCATTCCGTCTAATCCAACCCTTTTTTGAATAAGCTTATCAACCACGGCAGGATGAACCTTAATATTACGGCTTTCAAGCACGGGTTGCCCGTTTGTGGACAATAACTCGTTTACTTGGTTAAATTTCTTTTTAGACAAAGTACCAAAATCTACAGGACTATCGGTTTTATTGTTTATTGCATTTACAAGATTTGTCTGGGCTGCCGAACGCCGACTAGTGGTATACGGATTAACCATATAACCTGCAACATGATTGGCTATAGCGTTGTTTACATGATTGTTGTACGAATTATGCACCCCCTGAGCTAACTTACCAGCACCGTGCATCATACCTCCTCCGAGCGCGCCAAATGCCCCAGATTGGATATAAGCATTTTTATCCATGTTTATCTTGCCGTCATCTGCTAGGTCTTGTGCGAATGTCTGCGTAACTTCTTCCGCGCCCTCTTTAAGTGAATCCTTAACTAGGTTTTTTGTACCATTGAATACAGTACGACCTATACCTTGTTTGACGGCTTGTTTTGTCCCTGCTTTACCTAGTCCAGCAAGACTACGAAGAAGCGTACCTGAACCACCGAATCCTAATCCACCCACTGAAATACCAGCGTCCAGCCCTTTACCGAACCTCTGAACACCGTTTAATTGCTTTACTTTGCCATTCTCATCCGCCTCTATACCTGTAATTGCGTTTGCCATCTTATTTGGGGTTTCTGCTAGCCCTTGAACCATACCGCCAGGTATTTTAGCGGCAAATCGTACGTAGTCCCCTGGATCGCTCCATTGGAATCCTTTTTCTTTGTCTGAAGAATCAATCCAGTTATTGAACTTGTTAACATTGTCTGTGATAGGTTTTTCTACTGTTCTCTTAAAGTTTTGCTGTTGTTTTGCACCGAATAGACCATGCTCGCCAAATGGATTTGCATAATCAAAATATGTTGGTTTTTTAGGCGTAATTATAGGTTTGTTTACTAAGTTTTGAGTTTGGATTTGCTTGTTTTCTTTGTTTAGCCAATCTTGTTGACCTTGAGGTGTTAGTACCTTAGGGGCGTCATTTATAGTCTTCTGAGGGATTTCTGGCTTAATCTCGGGAATAATAGGTTTAGTGAATTGATTTGCTGTTGGTACTGTATTTACTTTAGGCACCGTATCGGTTTTAGGTATGGTGTCGGTTTGAGGTTTTTGCTGAAAAAGACCTTGAGTAGGAGATGGACTACCAAAACTAGGCGCCTTGTTTAAGTTGTTTAAGACAGGATCCTGCTTAAAAGTAACTGCTGGCTTATTCTGAGGTTGTGCTTGAACTTGCTGTTCTTTACGCCGTTTTTCCTCATCACTAACCCAGCCTTTACCGCTGAAAAAGTTACCTATTCTTTGAAAAAAATCCATCTCCTAATACTCCCTACATTAACTGCTGCTTCTTTTTCTTTTCTTCGTCGCTTAAGATTGGGCGCAAGTTTGGTGAAATCTCATCATTTACACCGCCAATCTCTGAATTATCCTTGACCGTAACGTCCTTAGGATCGTATGTAGCAAGGTCTGGAGCCTTCCAGTCCACTTTCTGTATAGGAATGCTACGATCACGTCCTAATTCGTCAATCTCTGTACCTAATCGGTTGATTTGGTCGCGTGTGCCTTGCTGACTTGCAATAGCAGCTGCCATACTTGAACCATTTGCCGTCTGTTTGCCTACGTTAGCGCTTCTGACACGGTCTAGCAGCTCAGCACGAGATTGTGCTATCTTCTGCTTCACACTGTTTACACGGTTGTCATATTCGCTCTGAATGTCGTCTTTGTTTTTGTTGTAAGCGTTCTTCACTGCGAAATAATTGACGTCCATGTCTCGACGGTTCTTGGCGTATGCGTCCTGAGCTTCACCTTGCTGTTTTGAGGCGGCTTTAGCGATCTCATAAGGTGCTACAGTCTTAGCAAATGAACTATCTCCTGCTCCACCAGCCGCTAGAATACCCTTAGCTGAGCGAACCTTAGTTGCCGTGTCGCTTTCGATTTGGTCGCGTGTCTTTTTAATATTGTCAATTGCGTCTTTGGTGTTCATGTTGTAACGACCAGTTGACTCATTGAAGCTGTTTTCGTTTTCTTGCCATGCTCGGTCTTTAGCTTTTCCAGCGTTAGCAATACCAACGGCTTCCTGTCCGCCTAGACGGTTGATAGCTGAATTGGCTTGGTTAATCTCATCGTCATATTTAGCGATAGCGTCTGCCTTGTTTCTAGCTTCTTGAGCAGCGAATGGGTTGAAACCACCTCCGCCGCCGTAGTAGCCGCCGCCGTCGCCAGAATTGTCTTCAGGAACTCCACCGCCACCACCTCTGTTTCTAGCCATATCCGCATAATACAGCTGCTTAAAGCGGTCATTAATACCGCTAATCTCATCGTTTTTGTATAGCTTTCCGTCGCCTCCTTTTACCCAAGTGTTGCGTCCAAACAATCCTGTTTTACGAAAATTGCCCCCGTTACCTACGTTGCCAGATAGAAAGTTACGGTCGATACCCATGTCATCGCCGACGACGTTTAGCAACCCTTGTCCTTGAGACCTTGTGTTTTGATCTGGGTGGTTGTTTACATAATTTTGTAGCCAACTTCTATAGCCCATAAAAAATCTCCTTATTTTGTTATAAGGAGAGAGACTCAGTAGAAGATGTTATTTATTTGAGTTCACAGAAGTGTTGAACGACGATGAGGTCATATCCCTGCTTGGATATACCAAACCCCACCAGACTATATTTTGCGTCTAATATGGCTTCGCGATGCCCCTTGGTTGAATGCATCCAATTATCTATAGTAAAGCGGCTACTACTAAACTTACTATCAGTAGTAGAAACCTCGGCTAGATTCTCACTTGCATATCGACACTTACTTGGCATGTGTTTGAAAACAAGTGAATAACCTTCAATGCCGTCTGGCGATTTGTGATCGTAATAACCACGGTTTTGCATGTCGTCTGCTTTTTCCTGCGCACTAGCATTTAATCTTTCGTCTAGTTTTAGTGGCGCCGCACCAACCTTGGCACGCTCCTGATTTACCAGCTCCAGCATTTCCTGAGCATCTGGTGGACCAACATCATACTTACTCTTCGGTTGCTCCTGAGCCACTCCAGCAGCTGCCTGAGCATCCAAACGGGTCTTTAGCCATACCCCACCGCCAACGCCTGATACAAGCGTTAAAATGACGGCAATGACTATAACCTTTTTCATGCTTACACACTAGCACAACAGAGGTAATTTGTCAAGATGTAGTTTAATATAACCACTGACTCACTCCACCGTGATGCGAGCAAGTTCCTCTTCCAGTTGAATACGACCGTGTACCGTCTCGACAGATAGCTCCACCTCTTTCTTGCTGAGATTCCATATACTCCATGTATTCGTCGTTGTAGTCTGGTTCTCCCTCGTCCATGGCTTCTCTGCAGTCATCATTGTACATACAATCATATGCAGCTTTAGAAGTCGGCGTATATCTGACGACCTGATTGACTGGCTGTTTTACAACAGTCTCTTTGTTAGGATATCCAGATTTTGAGGCTTTACAGACTTGTTTTGAACCATTCTGACCGACAGTTTCTATGCGACTTGTTTCGTACCGAGATTTACCCTTATCTATATTGACAGTGTCGTAATTTATAGCTTCTACTGTGCAAGGTTTGTAGTAAACTGGTGCGAAGTAGTCGTATATCTGTTGTCTAAATAAGAATCCAAACACGCCTAGCCAAAATACCATTAAGACTAGGTATCCGCCGATTTCTACCCAATCTATGTTTTTGATCCACTGTTTCATCTATCTTCTCCCACAAGATTAAATGATTTGCCACCATTATACTATAGTATGAGCAATAACACACTCTACTAAGTCTCTCTCCAAATTGTTAATCTTCGACCTCTCATTTATCGCGGAGAGGCAAAACGCGGAGAAGGGGCGAGTTTCCCCGCCCCAAGTTGCTAGGCAGTCTTCAGAACTTGAATAGCACCCTTTTTCTTGTTGAACACGAATGCTTCGTATACAACGCGACCAGCGACATAGTAACCACTAGCCTCTGGACCAAATTCACCCTGCTTGTACTCAGACAAGTACTTTGGAGCTGCTGCTGCATCTTCGTGAGTCAAAACGATAGTTGTCTTAGTTGGCATGTAGTCATCTGGAACTTCGATAATCATACAACCATCAATCTCACCGTAGTTGCCATCACGACGGCTCTTAGCGGTCATTTCGCTGGCTGGAGTGAAGTTATCGTCCTGCTTCAGTAATGAGTATGCACTTGCAGCTACGAACGCAACACGACCCTTGTGAGGTACTCTAGCGTTTGTCTGAGCAGTAGTCATAGACATAAATGTTTCATAAGCATTTGCCTTAGTAATAGCCAAAGTCTTAACTGCTGTAGTCTCAGCTGCTTTTGCCAATGCGTCAATGTTGTATTTATCCATTGTTGGGTAAATAGACTCTTCTAGAGTTGCACGCATGACTTCTTTGGTATCGAGTGAGCCATCGCGTGAGAACTTAGCGTCAGCCTTATCGATTTGCTGTGAGAAGGCTTTGTCCTGAGAGGCTGTAATAACTTGTTCTTTATTGCCAGCTGCTGAGTACTTGTAGCCGAATGAACCAACGCCCTGACCGCTAGCATTCTTATTTGTAGAATAGTCATACAGAGAAGCTGCGTCTGTGCTGTAGACCTTAAATGATTTAGTAGTACCACCAACAACTTCATATTTACCCTTAAAGGCAGGTGCTGTTAATGATTTAAGTGTATATCCTTTATCGAGGATTTTTGAATATGCTTGTGGCAAGTTAATAGCCATTTTATTTTTCTCCTATGGTTAGTTTTTTAGATTGAAGGATTTAATCGAAGAATCCATCTACAAATTGTTTTTCGCCTACTTCTTCTGATGTAGAGACTCCGCCAGCATTCATTACTGCCGCGGATTGCTTTGCTCTAGATATCTTCTTACCGCCAGCTTTCAGACCTTCTTCGTAAATGCCGTGCAAGTCTGACATAAACTCATAGAGCTTTTTATCTGCCGAGATTGGCGCGCCCTCTTCGTTAAGTTGCAGATTTGCAGCACTTACATACATGTCAGCTGCTTTTTTCGTGAAGTCTGCATTGTATTCAGGTGATGTTTCATCGAATACAGGATAGTCTTTAAGTAGCTCTACTCTATCAAGCGCCATATTGTACTGAAGGTCAGCAATATCTGCCGATATTTCGTTTACTTTTGCCTGCTGTTGGTCAAGCTCCTGATTGTATAGAAGGGCTTGAATTGCAGCGTCTTGTGGGTCTAGCCCTGCAGCTTCTAGTTGTTCTGGTGTTATTCGGCTTTCACTAATTGAGCTTTGTAACTGTTTAATACCTTCGTATTCAGCTACTTCTCGTTTTAGTTCTTCTCGACGGGACACCAACCCTCGAATATCGTCATTCAGTTGAGCTTTACGCTCCTCTGCTTTTGAATATTCCGGCTTTTCTTCGGATTTCTCCTCTGTTTCTTGGGTTTCGTCTGTTTTGGACTCGCCCTCCGACTGTTCGCCTGAATCCTTATCGCCCCAGAAGCCGTCTGTTAGCGATTTTTCATCAGTGTTGTCGGTTGAGTTTTGTGATGTTGACGACACATCTGCCGCACTCTGGCTTGTATTTACGTCTGTAGTGGTACTGTCCACGATTTTTTACTCCTTTATTTAGTTATTTACGACCTTTTACATCGGTGCGCAGATGAGAGCTCAGGAGGCGAACTCTTACCTGCGGAGATACTACTAAGGTCTTATCTCTACAGGTAACAACCCGCCTAGAATAACTTCTCTAGTCGATACGCTCCTTTCTCTCCAACCAAATAAACACCCAGCGGTAGTACTGCTGTTAAGCTTGGGTCATCCACGCAAATCAAAACCCTACCCTCCTGCCTGAATTCGTGGCTAGCAAGTAGTGATTCAGTCTCTAGTGGCTGTTCCAGCTTGTCTCTAACGTCCTCAGTCATTTTCTTGCACCTTGTCTGTCTGGGCTTTTATCCACGACTTAAGTTCTATAAGGTCATTCACGCGCCAACGAGCAGCTAATATCTGTACTTTTAGGGATTTCTCAGAAGTTTCAGGATTCATTGTTAATTGATTGATGTTTTGGGCTAGTTGGATCTTTTCATCAATTCCATTGAGCAAAGTTCTTAGTAGGTTAATCTCTTCTTTGGCTGCAATCCTCTCCTTGGATTCTTTAGTTTTTCGTTCTTCTGGGATATCCAAAGAAAACCCGCTGTTTGGTATTAAATCGTTATTCATATTGCTCCTCGCTGTCGGCTATGCCGTTATTGTTTTGGTCTACATCAATAACCAACTCTTCAGGGTCATCCACACCTGATTTGTTGATCATTCGCTTCAATAATTGGTCTTTGCGGATAATCTGTCCTAGTTCAGGGTCAGACTGAGCTAACTCTAAGATTCCCTTTAGGTTCTCCATCGACTGCTCGTCATCTTTAAGTTTTGAGGTAGATGCGTCGACTTTGAATTTGAATCCTTTTAGTTTCTTGTTGTAATCGACAACAGCCGTATCTTTGTCAAACCCAGGGTCTTCAAGCTTTCGGCGTTTAATATATTCTTGAGTGAGTTCAACGTCTTTTTCGCCTTCAGACAGAGCAAAATGAACATTAAGCATAGTCTCACAGACATCACCAAACCACCCCTCGAATTGTTTGCGAAGATGATTATCACTAACACCAACACGCTCCTGTTGCGCCTTTACTCCGCTATCTGTCTTTGAGAATCCAGGATTTCCGACTTCAGCAGAAACACTTGTATCGTTTGAGTTGTTCAAGTTTAGGATTTGGCTCTTAATTAAACCGTAATTATTTGAGAAGTTGTTTGTTGCATTAGTCGAGATATTCGCAGGTGAGATGCTTGCGTTCTGGTCTGCTCCCAAATCCCAGATAGCGTTTACTTTGAATCGTATAGTTGAAGTATCAAATGAGCCTCGCTTTATAAGTGGTGGGTTAAGACCCAGGGCTTGAGCGTATTGGTACATTTGCATTTCTGAATCGAGCATATTCTGAAGCCCTGCTACAAGTTCGACTGCGCCACGACCAATTGGATTGGACATATCCATATCGTGGTATATAAAGTGGATTGGAATAATGCCTCTCGGGTCTGGATTTATCGTTGAGTAGACTACTTCGTTATTGTCTGAGCTATATCCGTAAAAAGTAGCCCCTACGCCCTGTTGGAATGCAAATATAATCTGTATGCCGCCAGTCTCAAGGCTCTTCTCTCGCTCGGCTGGTGTTTTGCTTTCGTCTGTTTTCTCTTTCGCTTCTAGCTGAGTGAGTTTATCTAGTCGCCAACCGCTCTTTATGCCGTGTTTGGCTAATTGTTTTTCGCGATAAATTAGATATTTAATATCACTTGGCTGGTACCAAGCCCGTAGGAAAATAACATTACAGTCTTTGTCATAGACTTTACCAGCTTCTAAGATAACGTCTTTGATGTAAGGCAGTTTGAAGTCTGCCCCAAAATAATTTCCGTGTTGCGTATAGAAGCAGTAAGCTGGCTGAGAACCGTACGTCATAGCTTTGCTTAAAGCTCCCCAGGATTTCTGAATAACACTTCCTGTAGTATTGGCGTTTGGTAAGATTTCTTCAGTTAAGACCAAATTAGCGATATCTGCTAGGTCTTTATCTTTGTCCAAACTAGTAACTAACCCAGTTGGCAACTGCTGAATAACACTCTTAGGTCGAGATTGAACATAGCTAGCTGTAGTTCCGTCCGTAACTGTAGGTAAGCCCTCTGGTATGTTTGGCTTAGGTTTATTTAGAGCGATACGCTCAAGCTCATCAATGCTAGATAGAACTGCCTTGTACTTCTGCAAACTTTCATCGTAAGCGTCGCCGATGTTAGATTCGTCTATATAAGAAAAAGCCACTGGTTTCCCCCAACGTAAAAATTACTGTTACGTAATCATCACGCTGGGCATTTCCCAGTAGCTTGTTACTCGTCTATAATATCACATTTGAATAAAAACGTCTATAGCCGTGAGTTTTTATCTAAAATAGTCTTTTTGACTAGCTGAGGTAGACCTGTCTTTTTGTCTATTCTCACACTTAAAGATATATCCAAACACTCACCGTCTTCTGCTTGTTTTATTAAATCCTCAAACTCTTGTCTAACTTCTGTAAAGGTCGATACCTTTGATGAGATTGTAAACGATCTAATACTCTGAGCCGTCATATAATCTCTTATTTTTCTGACTTCTTCCACTTCCACACCCTCCATAGTGTATTTATTTCTTACCTCACCGAATCTTAGCTCCATAATGCAGATAACTCCCCTGAAGATTGAACGGTTGGTCTTATTTCATACTTAGGTTTTAATATGCTTGATAGCTTATATCTCACAGCGTCTAGTGCGTGATCGAATCCACCCTCTGGTGTGTTTATAGTCTTGCCGTCTTTGTCTGTCTGCCATAAATAATTTCTATATTCTTTAATCAAATTAACACTTCGCTTAGTCATTGAGATACTCTGCTCTTGCACATAACCGATTCCTTGCAAAATAGAGCCACTGCCTTTTTTCGCTGCAACAACAGACAATCCGTACATCTGTAGCTCATCGATAGACTTCGGCTCTGCTGAATCTGCTACAATCACACCAAAATCTAAGTTATTCATAAATGAGGCGATTTGTTGATTACTCATACCTTTTCTGTAAAGAACCTCATCTAAGACGTATCCGCCGTTGTAATAGTAGACTGCGACTACTGCTGTAGGGTCGTTTGAATATCCAAAATCCAATCCATAGCCTTCTAGTCGGGCTTCGTGAGGTATTTCATCTATAATCTTCCAGCCTTTGTATATTCTGCCTTCGACCTCACCTAATTGACCTAATCCGTAAACAGTCCACCAGTTTTTGTTTGATTTGTGTGCTTCAATGTCTTTTACGATTGTTTCAGGCAGACCTTCATTGTCTTTATAAGTAACTGTAATCATCTCCACGTCATCGCGTGTATTTAATAAGTCATAGAACCAGAACTCATTCGTTGGGTTCCAATCTAACCAAATCTCTAATCTAGTACGCACTGCTAATTGGTCAAATGATTCATAAGCTACGTTGTTGCATTCATTTATAAATAATCTATCACGACGTGGACCACGCACCTTGCTTGGCTGGTCGGCACTGAAGAACTCTATCTTTGAGCCTGTTTCAAATGTATAAATAGAGTCTGTAGCGTTCCAGGCTGATTCCTTCCAATAGCCGTGTTCCTGCATGATGTTTTTAAAATCACGCATAGCACCTCTTTTAAGGTGTGGAAATGATTCAGACACGACACTTGTTAAAGTAGGTTTCTTATCCTTCTGAGCTTTGCTGATGAGTATTTGAAGAATGGATATAGTCTTACCCGCTGACGTTCCGCCACAAACACCACGGATACGTTTTGTCATTTTAGCAAGCTTTTTTGTTGAACTGGTCAAGACGAACATTATTGTTCGCCCTCCACCAAATCACCAAGAATAGGCTTTGGTAGTTTAACGTGTAATTCTTTCTTTTCTGTTATTCGCTGTTTGAGCTTATTATACTCTCGAATCGCTGCCATTTTAGCTTTGAAGTCTGCGTCCTGCGTGATGAGCTTCTCCATCTGCTTGTCGACGAACTGATCATTCAATCCACCAGCTTCAAATAGCTCATCTATCCTCTTTAAAACGTTAGCGTTAGTTAGTAGCACCGAAGCTCGGTTTCGTGCTGTATTATACCAATTAGGTTTTGACTGATCAGGCTCATAAGCTTCTATATAACTTTGAACACCATTACCAAAAAACTCTCTGTCGCTCGCATAGAGTTGGCAGAATCTTTCTTGCCTTGGATTTAGTTTTCTCGGCTTTTTATCCATATCCACCTCATTTTCAAAATACATAAGAACGTTTTACTTCAGAGTTGCGTTCTCTCAACTCACATACTGTACTTATATTATAACATAAAATTATTCAACGAACTCTTTCTTATTTAATTCTTACTTTGTGTGTAATCTTTTTCATATGCTCTCTGTATTCTAATATGCCGTTCTGGTTCTCGTATATATACTGCAGGAGATTCTTCATATTCTCATCGGCGGACTCGGCAGCCTCTTTTACAAAAATAGACTTATAGTCTTTATAAATCGTTAAAAATGAATTGTCGATTGGGTGCTCTGTCCTGAACTCCTCCAGATAATCGTCAAGAAGACTGTCTATCGCTCTTTCAATGTCAATCTTCATCGACAAGCTCCTCTTTGAGGCGAGAAACCTCACTGCGTAGAATCTCGAGTTCATTGCTAAGCATTTCTTTTGTTATTTGATTGACAATACGAGTGGCTAGAAGGTCCTTAGATTTGTTGTATTCTGTTTTAACAAGCTCCGCTGTCCACAACAGTGTTCTGCTCCTATCCTTCAGAATCTCTTTTTTAACCCAATTCACAATTGAAAGTGCTTCTTCGACTGAATCTTTGCACCCAGAAGACCCTAGGACCTCTACTATCGCACAATATAGTTTTGCATATCTCACACTGTCTTTATCTTCATTATTCATTTTGAACACCTTCCCTTTCTTCTTTCTTAAAATGACAAATGCTACCGTCTGAATATTTTATGATGTAGACTGTAAGAACTTTCTTATCGAGAGTTCTATATGGCATATGAATAACGTCTACAATATACGGACGAGGCGTAGGTACATGGCTAGTTTCTATCTCTATAGATGACTTATCTTTCGTCATTCTTCATCCCTCCAGCTCTTTAAGTTTTTCAGCAACAGCTTTGGCATATCCACCATAAGTATCTTTGCAATGCTTATCTAACAACTTAATTATTTCTTCTAGTGAATAGATGCATTTCGGATTACGCTCTTCTAGCGGACCATAACAACTGCAATGACCTAATTCTATAAACATAAACTTACCATTTATATCTTTAAGGACTGCCGCACCTTCGCCCGACCACATATCCTGAGCATAACTACAGATAATATACTCGTAGTCTTTTTTATCTAGATATTGCAAATCATCGTCATCTATCTCGCTAGGTTCCGCGTCTGGGTCATATGCTTCCTTGCGTTCTACGTTATAGATTTTCATTATTATTTATTTCTCCTCCAACAGCTCGTCCAGTGCTTTGTCATATTCTTTGAAGCTTCGCTTGTAGTCATCGATAATTCGCTTTACGATATCGTCTTTGTATTCGACTTTGACTAGTTCATTCTCTTTGTCGCTTTCGCTCAATCGTACAAAAATGTCGTAGCTTTCTCTCGTTCTAAGCCTTTCCCAATACAATATTCTTTCTTTTGTATAGTCAATTGACCTTACTAAGTGTTCAATAAGCTCTCTCTTGCGATTATTCATCTTTGTCATCCTTACGTTTGTCGAATACAATAAACATACTCCAGTCATTGCTGTTGAATAACTCTTCAACGGTCTCTTCGTATAGCAACTCTTGAGGATAACAATTGTCGCCCCCTTCGTATTCGCAATCGGCGAGAATAGATATGTCGTCACTTTTATAATAAAACGCATCTAGACTGTACTGAAAGAATCTCACTTTCATGTTTCTATATTCTTTTGGGAGTTTGTTTTTGATATCGCTGCTAGAGTCTATGACTGTGATTTGTTTCATTGGTTTCCTTTCTAAGGTTCAACCGCAGAACTGGGGCAAGGCGACACCAAAATGTATATCATTGATTAATTACTTTAAGGTTGATGTCGCCAGTTGAACAGACGATACACGTTGCACTGCAGGTTGCTTCAATTCCAGCTCACAACGTTTCACGGTTGGAGACAGCGCACCGGGCGGGTGTGGTGCGCCGACAGAAAGGGGTTGTGCATATCATCTGTCCAGTTGACAGCACAATCACGGAGCAAAGGATTTCTCACCTTTCGGCTTACTCCCGTTCGGGAACCCAGCTTTATTCCTCAGATCATGCTGCCAGTTCTGCGGTTGAATTGTTAATGTTCTACTGGGTACAATTTGTACCCGTTTATTTACGTTTACTGATGCGACCGCCTTTTTTACCTGCACACTTCTTCACGAAGTGAGGACCGTCAATTAGGTCGCAGTCGCATTCAATATCTTGTGCAAATCCTTTACATGTTCCGTGACTTGCAAATGTAGCAGAACCGCCTTTTCGTCCGATTTCAGCATAGAAATTAGGATTGCTTGCTAAGTTTTTCTGAGCGGCTTTCAAGCCACCCGTTCGGTTTCCACTCAATTTTTAGTCCTCCTTAATTCCGAGATAAGCTAACCAATCTTCTCTGTTTTCACTGATAGATCTTTTAGCTTCTTCTTCGGTTGCGTAGCGTACAGGTTCGCCGTAGTCAATATAATCAATAGGTACAGCGAGTAGCCTATCGTCCTCGTGGTCATAGCCGACAAGCCAACCGCCGTTTCCATTTTCAAAGTTTGGCTTAAAGTTTGAGGTTCGTTGTAGTCTGGCTTCAGCCATCCTACGGTGTACGTAGTCCATACACTCTTGTGCAGTACGAAATACCCCACCAATAGAATGGACATTAAAGTCTTTACTATCATCAGTCCAAGTCCTCTCTGAAACTAGACTGTATTCGTTAATAAACCAGTATTTTTCGCCGACTTCAGGCTCCCAGTGAATACTGTCTGTCGGTTCTTGTATTTCTTCAAACCACTCATCAAAATTGTCTATGTCTTTAATAGTCCACTGAAAATCTGTGTCGGCTCCGATTGGTACAACTACAACTAACCCTTTTATTCCATCAACACCACGAACGACTTTTTCAAATATAGTTCCAGCTTTGATTGTGGGTGTATCTTTTAGAAGCTTATATTTCATTTCTACTCCTTAAAATAACTTAGGTCGCTCACCTTCGATACGACTGTCTAATATTTGATTGATTCGATGAATAATACGTTCTCGCTCGTTTAATTCTTCTAGAGCACCATCTTTCATCTCTAATAGGTCGATAGTACTCATCTCATCTAGCGATTGATAATCGTCCTCGTAATAAGGTTGTATTACTTCTTTTTCCATTGATTCTTCTCCTTTGCTTCTTTTAGCCATTCTGCGTCTTGTTTGGCTATTTCGTACTCTGAGATTGCTACAAAAATTAGCAAGAACATGACAATTATTATCCAAATTAAAATAAACATTTATTGTCCTTTGTTTTTTAAGTCTTTAATTAAGATTTCCAATTCTCCATCCGTCCATTTATAGGGTTTTTTCATGCTCTCTAATAGGTCAACGATATCCTCACCGTAAGTTTTAAGCATGAATCTTGTGTAGCCAATCATATTTCCCTCATCGAATCGATTACACGATCGGCATTGTGCGTGTACGTTTCGCTCGTCGTATCTGAGAGCCATCCATCTTCTATTTATGAAGTGTCCAGCGTCAGCCTGTTCAAATGGCTTTCTCTGACCACACGAACAACAGACAAAAAATCCGTCTTCAGAATCTCTCATTCTTATATATTTTGAGAAAATCCTATCAGCTTTCTGGATTAATTTTCGACTTGCCACACTATTCTCCTAAACGCCAAACTCTTACGAATCTGCCATTCATGATCGGTCGTTCACTTTTTCGCCAGCCAACAGGCTTAAAATCATCACATCTGAATATGTTGCCAGTTGTGTTCCTGTGTATGTATTCAGGGCGAGGGCACTCTTTTAAGACGTCCTCGATCGTGATAAGTGATTTATCTTCTAATAGTTTCTTAGCGGTTACACGAGCCTCTTCTAGCCACGCCTCCCGCTCTTTTTTGAACAAATCTTTGACGGTTACCATATCAATTTGTCCTCTGTGATAAAACCGTCTAAAGTTGTTATTTTTCGAATAGTACCGCCAGATTTCTTTCTAAAATCTCGAGCTTCTTTCCTTGTCGTAAAATTTCTGCTTAGCGTTTCGTTTTTGACGATGTATGTTGTGCAGTTGTTTACGTCCCTTAATCTCTGTGAAGTCATTCTCTTCCCCCCGATTCAATCTTCGTGAGATTACTAAATTGTTATCTATAAATGTCCACTTAAACTTCTTCATAAAACTGATGTCTGGGTCTACAATTCGAATCGTAAACCCATTGTCAGTTTCGAGAAGGTAGACTTTTTTTCTTCTCGTCATTTAACCTCCTAAAAAGGTATTTCGCTCAAATCGACAGGCTCGCTAAGGTCAATGTCTTCAGTAATATTTTCAGATTTACTCTTCAGCTTTGGCTCATATCCCCAGATATTTCGCTCATATCGATATTTCTCGTCACCGTTATTATCTATATATGTCTCTTCTGTTTTTTGGATTGTGTACCAACAAGACTTTCCTGGCAATTTCTGGATTAATTGAGACATTTCATATAGGCTCTTCATAGATTTGAAAAAGTCACGAATCTTCTGTTTCTGCTCATCATCTTTTGCATTATGTACAAAAATCTTACGGATTTTATCAACAGAAAAAGGCGTTGCCGCACCAGTAAACCATAACTTGGCATCGCCTTGCTCACCGTTTGTGCCTTGAACCTTCACATTCAGAAACACTTTATCGTTTGCATTTTTTTCAAAAGTAGCTTCGGTGATTGTTACAGCGTGAACGCCCTCAGTAAAATATGTTGATTCTTTCAAATCTTCCTCACTTAATTTCATATTCTTCAATTCTTCGTCCGTCATACCCCTTATCCTTTCTTTAGAACATTAATTTTTGGACTTCTTTTTCAACTAATCCAAGAGTGGCGTTTTGCACTCTGCCAGTTAGCTCGATTTTTTCTCGATAATCTTCTCGCTTTAATTCAAATATTTGTAACCCTAAATCTGGATTCGTGAACACGTCCGAATAAATACAGAAGTAGAGTTTTTGTAGATTTTCATTTACTAAGAAGTACTGAATAATCTGAGCTTCATACTCAAGCGGTGGACGTTTTTCATAGTAGGCTTTGACTACTTTCCAACTATCCAAGCATTTGATTTCTACAGCCTCTGAGACTTTTTCTGTATCGTCTACAATTTCGCCGTCTGGTGAGCAAATCATGTATTCGTTCACGTCAGATTGCCAAACCCGACCAGGGATAATCTGCTTACCTAACTTTTCAGAAATCAACTCTCTAGCTTCCTCTTCTAGGATTTGACCTCTCAGCATAGCCGAATAAGTAGCACCTTCTGGTATTCTGTCTGCATAGTCATTCGGATTAATTGGCTTTGCTATTCGCTGAGCAATCAATTTATAGATTGAATCGTTTATTTGAACATTAGCATAGAGTTCGTTCAATTCATCTTCAGTAAGCATTGCTCGGATATTATCCATTGTCAGATTTTTCGGGAACTCATAGCCTTTACTTTCAGCGAACTCAACCAGCTCGGCTTTTGGTATATACCGAACTGATGAATAATCTTTTGCTGATGAGCCTGAAATCCTGCCTTCGTGAAAATCCAACCATTCTTGACTTCGTTGTTCAAGATCTAGGATTTTCATTTACTATCTCCTAGCTTTGCCTTTACCTCATCCTTAACGCCGACAAGCTCACGTGATAGCTTTGGATTAGCTCTAAGAATCTTAGTATACTTCTCTTTTAATTCACCTAAAGTCTTACAAGCTCGTAAGGCTGTTTCAGCAGCCTTTAGGTCGGCAGACTCTTTGTCGGTTCTTTCTTTGAGTTTACGCTCAAGATTACCGTCATCATCAGTATCGACAAGTAAATCAAGCATTGCTATATATGAATATCGCTTCATGTAAGTAATGCCTGAGCCTTGCGTCTGAGGATTGTTGGGCGCGCTTTCTACTGGTGCGATATCTTCAAGCATCTCGCCACTTTCTAGGTGAATAAGCTTAGTTCTAATAGCCGTTTTAGTATCGATATGGCTAATTGTCTGTTTAACCATCAATCCACATTTCTCTAAATCTTCTCGTGTTTCACTAACTACAATGTTGTAGTCTGCGTACTTGCTTTTGAAATACGGGTTTTCTTTTGAGGCTTTAACCAGTGGTGTTATTTTGCGAAACTCTTGTAAGGCTTTGTATAATTCACTCATCGCGCCTCCTTTCTATAAAAATCTTAAATATCTTCCATTTGTGTAAACTGACCAAGCTTTGTACCCTTGTGATTTCCACACATGATAAGCACAGTCAATGTTTATTTCTGGGTTGTGCGAATCACAAGTTTCTCGACCAGGTAAAATCCTTACCTGAAATAGAGAAACCGAATAACCATACGTTCTGCCGTTTTGCGTAAATATTAGGCTTGTATCGCCTGTTGCGTTTTCATTACACGAACTTTCAGCTTGCATAATAGCTTTCATAATTCGCACGTCCCAATTGTATTTCTCAAGTAAAGGTTGAAACCTGTCGCAGCCGCCTACACGTCCTGCCTCCACAGCAGGTTTTTGAGGTGCAGGCGAGGCTTCAACCCTTGCGGCAGTTTGTGGTGGCGACGGTTGCCGCTTTTCCGTCGCTACTGTTTTGACACTTCAACTTTCACATTTTTAACGATTGTTGCAGCTTCAGTTTTGACTTGTTCAGTTTGGTTCTTCTGATATTGCATACCGCCGATAAAAGCGATAATCCCTGTAATTAAAATCGTGATGATGATAGTTTTGATAGTTTCAATATTAAGTTTTTTCATTTTTTTCTCCTTGTTTTGTTTTTTATTTTCTTTGTTTTCTACGCTAGACATTGTACTAACTCCTCTCTAGCACAGATATTTACAACTGCGTCCTCAATTCCGTCACAATCTGGATTCGGACAATAAAACTCAGGTTCGCCCTGACAACCGCACCACTCAGCTTCTTTACCTGAACAGCAAGGTTGAATTACTTCTAGGTTATCGTGGTTGCAATACCACTCGTTATCAAAGAAATCAAAGCGATAACTTGCTCTAATTTGCTTTACGTTAATTTTCATATTTACTCTCAATCTGCCATTTGATATAATGGCTTTGTAGCCGCTCTTTCGAGCGGTTTTTGCTTTATACTGCCCACTTTTTTAGCGCAGGTGTGGGAGACCTGTAGTGAGCAGCGCTGAGCGTTCGAAAATAAACATAGGACTACAAAGATGTAAACTTAAACCCTCGAACGCCAGCTGAATTAAAAATGTGCTAGCGGCTATCAAACCGCTCGACGCTACCCACTAATTCCAAATTGTTAAGATACCAACTTCTACACGTGTTACGCCTGAACCTTGAGCAATCTGTCACGCTTGTATAATTTTCGTCGTACGCTCTTTTACGGTGTCGCTTACGTAATCGTAATAGCACAGTTTGTTAATTCTGCACGAGGCTATCAGATACGCATTTGATAACCTCGTGGAAATTAAAAAACACCACTTTCGTGATGTAGATAAAAAAAGAACCGCCATAAAGGCGGTGGTTTACAAAACCGTTGCTCTAGCCAACTGAGCTAAAGCGGCAACTGAATTTATTTTATCAATTTTTTCTCTCTGTGACAAGAGTTTACATAACTATTTTTCGCGGTTGATG
>ERZ773203.198-NODE-198-length-32286-cov-5.791598_pt1 | contig 32286 bp, 34 predicted proteins | sample MGYA00580529_ERZ773203 | MGnify/ENA primary metagenome ERZ773203 (study PRJEB29015, sample SAMEA2738176) | human oral metagenome | biome: human oral; feature: human-associated habitat; material: saliva | place: China | collected 2177 ... | reverse complement strand
TATGTCGGAAATGGGCCAAGCGATGATTGGTTTTGGTTCTGCTCAAAGTGAACCAGGTGCGGGTCGTGCAGAAGAAGCGGCGCGTCTTGCAATTAAAAATGATTTATTAGAGAAAGTCGATCTGTCTAATGCTAAAGGTATCCTTGTTAATATTACCTCAGGCATGGATCTTGGCTTTGACGAATTTAACGTAGTGGGTGACACAGTAGGTAGCTTTGCATCAGAAGATGCGACTATCGTAGTAGGTACCAGTTTAGTTCCTGAAATGAGCAATGAAATTCGTGTAACGATCGTTGCGACAGGTTTAGGTGATGTAGTTTCAGCAGAGCCTGTAGTAATTGCACGTCCTCAAGCGACAATGCAACAAGCTCAAGTTCAACAACCTGTAGCGCAAGAAACGATTCAACCACAACCGCCAGTTGGTTTACATGGTTTAGATGCATTAAGACATAATCCACAACCAGAACCAGCACAGGAACAAAATTCGCAATACGGTAACTTAAATAAACCGCTTGATCCAAGCCGTTTAGAACAGTTAAGAAACAATCCTAATTTCTTCAATCCGGCATCATTTGGTCGTGATGAGAAATAAGAGTAAAAGTAATCTTGTTGTGAAGCAATAAGGTAAAAGAGATGATTAAACAAAGAACATTAAAACAAAGCATTAAAGTCACAGGTGTAGGCTTACATAGCGGTAAAAAAGTAACATTAACGTTGCGCCCGGCTATGCCGAATACTGGCGTGATTTACTGCCGTACCGATCTTAATCCGCCGGTGACTTTCCCTGCGAATGCGGATTCAGTGCGCGATACAATGCTTTGTACTGCACTTGTGAATGAACAAGGTGTGCGTGTTTCAACCGTAGAACACTTAAACGCAGCATTAGCAGGTTTAGGTATCGATAATATTATTATTGAAGTTGATGCACCTGAAATTCCAATCATGGACGGTAGTGCAAGCCCATTCATTTACTTGCTTTTAGATGCAGGTATTGAAGAACAAAATGCACCGAAGAAATTTATTCGTATTAAGAAAAAGGTACGAGTAGAAGACGGTGACAAATGGGCAGAATTTAAACCTTACAATGGTTTCCGTTTAGATTTCACAATCGACTTTGATCATCCTGCGATTAGTAAAAGTGTACGTAATTATGTGATGGATTTCTCTGCACAAGCATTCGTACATCAAATTAGTCGTGCAAGAACCTTTGGTTTCATGAAAGATATTGAGTATCTTCAATCTCAAGGTCTTGCGTTAGGTGGTAGCTTAGATAATGCCATCGTATTAGATGATTACCGTATCTTAAATGAAGATGGGTTACGCTTCAGAGATGAATTGGTTCGTCACAAGATGCTTGATGCGATTGGCGATCTTTATATGTGTGGCTATAACATCATCGGTGATTTCAAAGCTTATAAATCTGGTCACGGTTTAAATAACAAGCTACTCCGTGCTGTACTTGCCGATCAGGAAGCGTGGGAATTTGTTACCTTTGAAGATAAGAAACAAGTTCCACAAGGTTATGTTGCGCCTGCGCAGGTACTCATCTAACAATGTTTTGTTGAAAAGCTATACTTCTTTCGGGAGTATAGCTTTTTTATTTCCCATCTTGCTCTATTATTTTTGTTTTCTGCGAAGGTAAAGAGCGGTCAAAAATAGAGGTGTTTTTTATTATGAAAAAATTATTTACCGTGCTTCCTCTTGTGCTAGCAACTTCTGCGGCAATGGCATATGAACAAGATAAAACCTATCAATTTACCATATTGCACACCAATGATACGCACGGACATTTTTGGCCGAATGCAAAAGGTGAATATGGCTTTCCAGCACACAAAACAATTGTTAATCGCGTAAAAGCTGAAGTAGAGCAAAAAGGTGGCTCACTCGTTTTATTAAATGCAGGTGATTTTAATACTGGTGTACCTGAGTCAGATATGCAAACAGCAGAACCTGACATTAAAGCAATGAATGCAATGGGCTATGAAGCAACCGTATTAGGTAATCACGAGTTTGATAATCCATTACAAGTACTGGATATGCAAGAAAAATGGGCGAGTTTCCCATTCTTATCTGCAAATGTGATTAACACCAAAACAGGTAAAACCTTAGTTAAGCCTTATACCATTTTAAATAAACAAGATCTTAAAATTGCCGTGGTTGGTTTAACCACAGAAGATACCGCAAAATTAGGTAACCCAGAATACCTTCATAATGTGAAATTTGAAGACCCAACAACGGCAGCAAAAGCCACATTAAAAGAGCTAAATGAAACCGTTAAGCCCGATGTAAAAATTGCTTTAACACATATGGGCTATTACTATGATGCGAAACATGGTTCAAATGCGCCTGGTGATGTAAGTCTTGCGCGTAATTTAGATAAAGGTGCATTCGATATGATTATCGGTGGTCACAGCCATGATCCGATTTGCGTGGATGATAAAGGTGTATGGATTAAAGATTATCAACCTACTCAACCATGTAAACCAGATTTCCAAAATGGTACTTGGATTATGCAGGCCTTTGAATGGGGTAAATATGTTGGTCGTGCAGACTTTGAGTTCAAAAATGGTGAATTAAAATTAGTGAATTATCAATTAATTCCAGTGAACTTGAAGAAAAAAGTGAAAAAAGAAGATGGTAAAACAGAATATGTGAATTATGCCGAAGAGATTCCACAAGATCCGGAAATGGAAAAACTTTTAAAGTCTTACCAAGATAAAGGTGATGCTTTATTAAGCCAAAAAGTGGGGAAATTAAACGGTAAGTTAGAAGGTGATCGTACCATTATTCGTTTTGAACAAACTAACCTTGGTCACTTAATTGCAGAAGCACAACGTCAAAAAGCGAAGGCAGACATTGGTATCATGAACTCAGGTGGTATTCGTGATTCTATCCAAGAAGGTGATGTGACTTATAAAGACATTTTAAAAATCCATCCATTTGGTAATATTGTGAGCTATTTTGAATTAACCGGTAAAGAATTACTGGATTATTTAAATGTGGTGGCATTGAAAGAAGTGGATTCTGGTGCTTATGCACAATATTCAGGTATCAGCATGACAGTGAATCGTGCGGATAAGAAAGTTGAAAATGTGAAAATTCAAGGTAAACCATTGGATTTAAATAAAACTTACCGTATTTCTGTACCAAGCTATAATGCAGCAGGTGGAGATGGTTATCCAGTCATGACAAAAAATCCAACTTTTGTTAACACAGGTTTTATTGATGCGGATGTTTTAAAAGAATTTTTTGAGAAAAATTCACCTATTAATGCGGAGAAATACATCCCTCATAATGAAGTAATCTTTAAATAAGGAATGAAATGGCGTTAGAGTTATCAGAAATTCGTCAGCAAATTACGCAAATTGATCGCAGCTTGTTAAAGCTGCTTTCAGAGCGTCATCGCCTGGCATATGATGTAGTAAGAAGCAAAGAAGTGACGCAAAAAGCATTGCGAGATTTAGAACGTGAACAGCAGCTTTTGCAAGAGCTTATTCAATTTTCTGAAAGTCAAAATTATCAGCTTGAACCGCAATATATTACCGCAGTCTTCCAAAAGATCATTGAAGATTCTGTGCTAACACAGCAAGTGTATTTGCAGAAAAAACTCAATGAGCAGCGAGAAGAAACGTTACATATTGCTTTCTTAGGCAAGCGAGGTTCTTACTCTAATTTGGCTGCGCGTAATTATGCAGCTCGCTATCATCAACAATTTGCTGAAATCAGTTGCGATTCCTTTGCTCAAATTTTTGAAAAGGTTGAAAGCGGAGAAGCTGATTATGGCGTACTTCCTTTAGAAAACACCACATCTGGTGCAATTAATGAAGTTTATGATTTGCTTCAACATACCACCTTATCTTTGGTAGGCGAGTTGGCTTATCCTATCAAGCACTGTGTTTTAGTGAATGAGCAGGATGATTTAAGTAAAATTGATACACTTTATAGCCATCCACAGGTGATCCAGCAGTGTAGTCAATTTATTCAAAGTCTTGAGCGTGTACATATCGAGTACTGCGAAAGTAGCTCTCATGCAATGCAGCTTGTATCAAGCTTGAATAAACCTAATATTGCGGCACTGGGCAATGAAGATGGCGGCAAGCTTTACGGCTTACATGTGTTAAAACATAATATTGCTAACCAAGAAAACAACATTACTCGTTTCATTGTCGTAGCAAAACAAGCACGTGAAGTTTCACCCCAAATTCATACAAAAACTTTATTGTTGATGACAACATCGCAACAAGCGGGTTCTCTAGTGGATGCTTTACTTGTGTTTAAAAAGCACGGTATTAATATGACCAAGCTTGAATCTCGTCCTATTTATGGCAAACCTTGGGAAGAAATGTTCTATTTGGAGATTGAAGGAAATATTCATCATCCTGATACCCAAATTGCCTTGGAAGAACTTAAGCAATTCAGTAATTATCTGAAAGTGCTTGGTTGTTATCCAAGTGAAATTGTGAAGCCTGCGAAGGTATAACGAAAATAAAAAAAGAGCGGTCGATTTAAAATAACTTTAAAATCGACCGCTCTTTTTATTGGGAATTCTTAGGCTTTTTTCAAGAACTCTGATTTCAACATGATTTTGCCACAATCGACGTTGTGATCTCCGTTAACTAAACGGATATTTTTGAATTTCGTGCCTTTCTTTAACACTTCAGATGAACCTTTTAATTTTAAATCTTTAATCAAAAGTACATCATCGCCATCAGCTAACAAGTTACCGTTGCTGTCTTTAACAATTAGTTGATCTTCATCGGCTTCAACTGTTTCGTTACCATTCCACTCATTGCCACAATCAGGACAAACAAAATTCACAGAATCGTGATAAACATATTCACCTTTACATTTTGGGCAAGCTGGCATTTGATCCATTTCTTTTTCCTTCTTTATCTGATTTAAGCAAAGTATAATGCGCACGGAGTATAACAAAAAAGTGACTATTCGCCAAAAATGGGCAATTTCACGGAATTTATGAGGTATTTATGAAAAAAATTATGCTTTTGAGTGCAGTGATGGGGAGTTTAATCTCAGTTAATGCATTCGCTCACAATATCCAACCTAACCAACTTTTAACCAATGTAACGGTTTCAGATAAGGGTGAAATTACTTTAAATGGCAATGATGTGGCTTATAAATCATGGAGCTCAACGGCATTACCTGGTAAAGTCCGTGTGATTCAGCATATTGCAGGCAGAAGTGCAGCTAAAGAGAAAAATCAAGCGATGATCGAAGCTATTAAAGCCGCTCATTTTAACCAAGCTAAATATCAAACTACGACGATTATTAATGCTGATGATGCCGTCGTGGGCACAGGCATGTTTGTGAAAAGTAGTGCAGAAAAAGGTAAAAAAGAAAATGCCCACAGCCAAGTGATTTTAGATGATAAAAGTGCGGTAAAAAACGCATGGGGATTGCGAGAAAAAGACAGCGTGATTATTTTGCTTGATAAAACCGGCAAAGTGCAATTTGTGAAAGAAGGGAAATTAACGGATGATGAAGTCAAAGAAGTGATTTCACGTGCAACAGCGTTAATTGCGAAGTAATAGAATAATAAGCGGAAGTTATCTTCCGCTTTTTTATCCTTTGAAATCCTTCATTAATTTTCTCAATGTGCCGCAATTTCGTTGAAATTTGCGGCAATGTGTACAGATGGCAAGATGCAAATTGAGCCCAATTTTTTCTTTGGTCATTAATTGTCGTTCTTGAGCATCTGAAATAAGGCGAGCCGCTTGGCGACATTTCATAAAGTCACTCCTTAAAGTTTATGAGATAAGCAGTTTTGAAGTTGTAAGCGGGCACGATAGAGTGTGGTGTGCAAGTTACTTATGCTTAGTTGATTTTCTTGGCAAATTTCTTCAGAAGATAATTCCAAAAACTCTCTCATCATAAAAATCTTGGCTTGCTTGGCGGGTAGGCAAGTTAAGCAAGTTTCAAAAATCAGCCAAAACTCCTCAGAATAGACCGCACTTTCGCTCAATTCGAGATCGAGTGGTGAATACTCAGCTTTCCAATGTCCCCCTTCATCAAAGAAATGATTCGTTTGTTCTTCATCTTCCATTTCGGTTTCCAGTACAAATTTGCCTTTCTGACGAAGAAAATCGATGATTTTATTTTTTAAGATAGCAAAGACCCAGGTCTTAAATGCCGATTGTCGTTTAAATTGCTCAAGATGGTTAAATGCACTTAAAAAACTCTCTTGCACTAAATCTTCAGCTAATACAGCATTGCCCACCTGTAATGTGGCAAATTTCAGCATTTGCTCTCTAATTTGTACTAGTTCTTTATCGGAAATTCCGGTTTCCATATTTTTTCCTTGGAAAATGTGTAAGAAATAGGTTCTCATTCGTCTAATGATAATGAAAGGAAAAGGCCTTTCTAGATCACGCTAATTATTCACAAATTTAAGGAAGATTCAAAATGAAAAATATTACTGTAAAAACAACCTTTACTGCTATTGCTGCACTTTTCTTTGCAACCAGTCTTTATGCGACAGATATGAAATCCAATGAGATGACAATGACAAAAGCTCCCATGCCTATGACCAAAGAGTCGATGCCGATGTAAAATGATAAAATGGCGGTATTATGTAGCAGTTGCACAAAGGTTTAACCGATTAAAAACCTTAAAATTCCTATTGAAATTTTAACTCAATAGGGATGTAGTGATCAGCTAATTCAACAGTCCCCGATAGGTTGTTTTTGTTAAAACAGGTGGCAAACCTTGATTGTAACGATGTGGGCGAACAAAATTGTAATACATCACATAAACTCTCACATCGTCCATCGCTTGCCCCAAGGTTATATAGTCGCCCTCTTTGCATCCATTCATATTTAAAGCTGCGAAACCAACGCTCCATTGGGGCATTATCCCAACAGTTACCTCGGCGACTCATACTTTGGGATAAAGCACTTCAGCATTAATCCAATTCACCCAAGTGTTTTCCAATAATGGAATTAAGGGGGTGCTATCTTCAACTACAGTATTTAAGGCAGATAATACCTCTTCTAAAGACGAAGGTTGTTCTTGTATATAACTTAATAGCCAAAAGTCAAGTTCAGATAAGCGTTGTTGCAGAATATTAAAATCGCTATCCCGCCATATAACAGCCTGTATAGGGTTTTCATCAAATTGTTTAAAATCGCTTGATAAAAAATCGACTTCATAGCGTTTTAAATAAGCGGCATCAGATAACTGCATTACGCTATGCTTATTCCACTCAAATTTTTTAGGTACTTTTGCTAAAGAAACTTCTGCAAGTAATTGTGTATTTTCAAAATCCATCAATGCCAGTATATTGGTATCAAAACTCTCTTTTTCTTGACAAAATAAGAGAAATTCTCCAGCAATATCTTGAAAATAAGGCGAATGTGATTTTCCTGTTAATACAAACGCTTCTTTTGTCTGAGACCAACTCTCAGCAGAAACGTGTTTAGGTGCTTCAACAAAACAACGGTCAATAAAACCAAAGATGTTATTTCGAACTAAGCGAGCATAAACAGCAAGGCGATTCGGAGCATAACCATTTAGAGGTTGAGCATGAGCCAACCGAACTGCTGTGGCAAGTGCTTTTTGTGTTTCAATAAGCGAAGGTTTAGGCTGCATAGGATATTACCTCTTTTTGAGCATATTTTTGCTGTAGTTGTGCAATATGTTCAACTTCAGCATAAAGTTCTGCAAATGGAGGGAAATTGAAATCACGCTCTAATAATGTTGGCGGAATGACAGGTAGTCGTTGATAGGCATATTCTAATAAATCCCACACAGTACCTTTTACTGCCTCACCGTGCGTATCAATTAATAACTCTGGTAAATGGCGATATGCCCCTTTTATTTTATTAAATGATTCCCCTTCTAAATCCTCTACAACTTGTGCCGCAGAATGTTCTTCGTCGTGTCCGGCAATATGAATGTAATTGACACGTTTCACATTTACTTGTTCTAAAAAAACATAAGGATCAAGTAAACCGTGATTGACGCCATTTACATAAATATTATTCACATCTAAATGAATACCACAATCCGCTTCTTGTGCAATAGCATTTAAAAATTCTACTTCATTCATTGTGCTGGTGGGAGAGTGTAAATAATAAGAGGTGTTTTCTAATGAAATTTGTAATTCTAAAAAATCTTGCACATAGCGGATTCTCTGTGCTACGTGTTTTACAGCTTCTTCTGTAAATGGCATAGGTAATAAATCATATAAATGCCCTTCACATTCACAATAACTCAAATGTTCAGAAAAAAATGTCGAATTATATTGAGTCATTAATGCTTTAGTATTTTTTAATAACTCGCGATCAAGAGGTGCTTGCCCGCCTAATGAAAGTGATAGTCCGTGTACCGCAAGTGGATATTTTTCCGCTGCCTGATCAAATTTATAACGAGCAGCCCCCCCCATTTTTACCCAATTTTCTGGAGCAACTTCCATAAACTGAATCGCATTATTTGATGATAAATTCAAAAAATCATCTGCTAAATCTCGACGATACCCTAATCCTGCACCTTGTAACATAATTATTTATTCCTTTTAATACAACACTGGCGTAAATTTACACCAGTGTTATGTATGGCATCTAGATTTAAATACGATTATTTAGAACCGCATTTACCTTCACCACATTTACCTTCTGCGGCTTTCGTTTCGTTTGCGCCACATTTGCCTTCTCCGCATTTACCTTCTGCAGCTTTTGTTTTCACACATTTATCACCTACACAAGGTGTTGCAGCTTTATCTGTACTGCTTGATTTTGGCTCAGCGTGTGCAACAGTAGCTACTGTCATCGTTAATGCTCCTGCTAATGCAGCTAAAGTGGATAATTTTTTCATTTAAATCTCCTAGAATTTGATATTGAATTATAGTTAGAGGAATTTAAACCAGCTTTTAGTTGGATAAACCTTCTTAATAAGCGTGTCTAAAGAGAGTTTCCCCGCTCCCTGCGTAATTAAGATTAATAAAGTTACCACATAAATTAAGGGTAATTTATAACCATTATCACAAACGTTATAACCTGAATCGGCGTGAATGCTATACCACGCGACAGAGATTAAAATCGTTAAACTTAATGCACTAAAACGTGTTAGCACCCCAAATATCAGCAAGAATGGGAAAATTAATTCAGATCCCATTGCAACGTGCCAATTAATATCGGCTGGAATAAGATTAAATGGAAAAGGAAAACGATCTTGTATTTCTGTAAACCAATTTTGACCATTCCATTTTTCTAACCCTGCCTCTAAAAACTCCCACGCAAGAAAAAAGCGTAAAATCAATAAACTCACGCCGCTGCTAATACCTTGCATCTTGCAATCTTTCATTTTTTTCCTCTGATTGATTAGCTATTTTATGAAATTATTTAGTTCATTATGGTAGGAAATGCTTCCTTGTTATTCTATTAGTCGGAGATAAGCCTTTTTTCTTACACTTTTTTTTCAAAAAATTGAAAATATTATTTTTTGTAAAAATGCAGATAACATTAAGGGCAAAGATTCTAATAATCTTCGCCCTTTTATCTTTTACTAATTAATGTAGTAATCAGCTAATTCAACAGTCCCCGATAGGTTGTTTCTGTTAAAACAGGCGGCAAACCTTGATTGTAACGATGTGGGCTAACAAAATTGTAATACATCACATAAGCTCTCACATCGTCCATCGCTTGCCCCAAGGTTAGATAGTCGCCCTCTTGCATCCATTCATATTTAAAGCTGCGGAACCAACGCTCCATTGGGGCATTATCCCAACAGTTACCTTGGCGACTCATACTTTGGGTTACCTGATTAAGGTTGGGAGGAATAGCTACACCTTGAGTTTGAAAAAATGGAAAATTTATGCGGTAAATTAGTCAATTTTCGGACTTTGTGCAACTGCTACATAATACCGTAAAATGGCATCAGATAGTATGAAGTCTGATAGCATGATGAAATCTCAGGATATGAAAATGGATAATATGAAGTCAGAAGAAATGAAAGCAAAAGAAATGAAAGCAAAAGAAATGAAGAAAAAAGCAAAAACAATGGGAAAAGCTAGAATGTAATGATTTAAGCCTAAAAAGAAAAACTGCGGTCAATTTGACCGCAGTTTTTGTATCAAAGTGAGATTATTGTTTACGCCACGTCGTGCCGTTGGCGCCATCTTCTAACACGATACCCATTGCCGTAAGTTCATTACGTGCCGCATCTGCTGCAGTCCAATCTTTAGCGGCACGGGCTTCGTTTCGTTGTTTGATAAGCGCTTCAATTTTTGCGACTTCATCATCGTCAGAACCAGCTTGTAAGAATTTTTCTGGATCTTGTTGAAGTAAACCTAAGATACCCGCTAATTCACGTAAACGAGCTGCAAGACCATTGGCTTTTTCTGCATCTTCAGTTTTCAATTTATTGATTTCACGCGCCATTTCAAATAAGACAGAAAGAGCGTTTGGCGTATTGAAATCATCATCCATTGCTTCACGGAAGGCTTCCACAAAATTTTCACCGCCAAAAGCAACCGCACTTTGATCGGTGCCACGTAAAGCGGTGTACAAACGTTCTAATGCACCTTGTGCTAAATTCAGGTTTTCTTCACTATAATTGAGTTGGCTGCGATAGTGTGCCGTTAGTAAGAAATAACGCACCGCTTCTGCATTGTAGTGGTTTAATACATCACGAATAGTGAAGAAGTTACCGAGGGATTTCGACATTTTTTCTTTATCTACCATGATCATGCCAGAATGGATCCAATAATTCACATATTGGCCACCATGAGCACAGTAAGATTGCGCAATTTCATTTTCGTGATGCGGGAACATTAGGTCAGAACCGCCACCGTGAATATCAAAATGTTCGCCAAGTTGTTTGCAGTTCATTGCCGAACATTCAATGTGCCAACCTGGACGACCTGCACCCCATGGGGACGGCCAGCTTGGTTCGTTTTCTTTTGACATTTTCCAAAGCACGAAATCCATTGGATTTTTCTTGATTTCATTAATTTCAATACGTGCACCCGCTTGTAATTGGTCGAGATCTTGGCGTGATAATTTGCCGTATTCTTTAAAGCTTTCCACATCAAACATCACATCGCCATTGTCTGCAACATAAGCATGACCACGTGCAATCAGTTTTTCCACAATCTCAATAATTTCAGGAATATGATGCGTCGCACGAGGCTCGAAATCAGGGCGTAATACGTTTAATGCATCAAAATCTTTATACATTTCTTGCACCATACGATCTACAAGTTGATCGCAGGTTTCTTTGTTTTCTAATGCACGTTTAATGATTTTATCGTCCACATCCGTAATATTACGCACATAAGTTAAATCGTAACCTAAAGAACGTAAATAGCGAGCAATCACATCAAAACATACAAAGGTACGGCCGTGGCCAATATGGCATAAATCGTAAACGGTCACGCCGCACACATACATACCCACTTTTCCTTCATGGATAGGTTTGAACACTTCTTTTTCTCGAGTGAGGGTATTAAAAATCTTTAACATATTTTTTCTCTTAAAACAGGTTGTAAAACGACCGCACTTTTTCTGCTTATGGTGGCACTTTCTCACCATTTGTGGAATAATGAACGCCTTAATTTTCAAGAGGAAAACAACATGGTTACATTACACACAAATTTTGGCGATATTAAAATTAAACTTGATTTTGATAAAGCGCCAATCACCGCAGAAAACTTTTTAAATTATTGTAAAAACGGTTTCTATAATAACACAATTTTCCATCGTGTTATTGATGGATTTATGATCCAAGGCGGTGGTATGGAAAGCGGAATGCGTGAAAAAGCAACAAACGCACCGATCCAAAATGAAGCTAACAATCGTTTAAGCAATAAACGTGGCACAATCGCCATGGCGCGTACCTCTGATCCACATTCTGCAACGGCACAATTCTTCATTAACGTGGCAGATAATGACTTCTTAAACTACCGTTCAAAAGAGATGTTTGGCCGTGAAGTTGTGCAAGAATGGGGCTATGCCGTATTCGGCGAAGTGGTTGAAGGGATGGATGTGGTTGATAAAATCAAGAAAGTAAAAACCGGTAATAAAGGCTTCCACCAAGACGTTCCAACAGAAGATGTGGTGATTACATCCGTTTCTGTCGAATAATTAATTTGGTGTGTGGATGCGTAATCTACACACCTTTTTCTTAAGTGAAATAACGCGATGCCTTTCTTCGATACTCATACCCACCTTGATTATCTTCATCATGACACTGGTGAGCCATTATCTCAGCTCGTGGAGAACGCTAAGCAAGCTGATGTGCAAAAAATCTTGATTGTGGCAGTAAAAGAGTCGGATTTTAAAACGATCCAAAATATGACCGCACTTTTCCCTGAGCATCTTTACTGTGGGCTTGGGCTACATCCGCTTTATATCAAAGAGCATCAAGAGCATGATTTAGAGATATTGGATGCGGCATTATCTGTTCGTAATCAAAATTGTACAGCCGTAGCAGAAATTGGTTTGGAGTGTGCTATTCCAGATTTATTAGCTGATGAATTATGGCAAAAACAACAGCATTTTTTAGAAAGTCAGCTTTATTTAGCGAAGAAATACAATCTGTCGGTCAATTTACATAGCCGAAAATCCCATGAGCAATTATTCCGTTTTTTAAAACAAGCTAATTTGCCAAAATGTGGTGTCGTACATGGTTTTGCGGGGAGTTTCGACCAAGCAAAACGATTTGTGGATTTAGGCTATAAAATTGGCGTAGGCGGCACGATTACTTATGAACGTGCGAATAAAACGCGTCAAGCGATTGCGAAGTTGCCATTAGAGGCGTTGGTGTTAGAAACGGATACACCAGATATGCCGGTGTTTGGTTTTCAAGGACAACCTAATCGACCAGAACGGATTGTTCACACCTTTGAGGCGTTATGCCGTTTAAGAAGTGAAAATGCTGAAGTGATTAAAGAAACGGCTTGGCAGAATAGCTTAACCTTATTCGGTTAAACCTTAAAACGATAAATCACTTGATTGGCTGAACCGCGCCAAACCAAGCTTGGGTCAGCCTGTTCTTGTATAAATTTTCCATCAATGAGCACGTCAATATAAGGCAACATTTGACGTTGATAATCATCAAGTTCATCCAGTTTATAACCCGTCCACACCCAAATATCCTTATCGGGACATTCTTTTTTTACACGCTGTACAAAAGGAAGTAAGGCTTCAACATTACGAGGATGCATCGGATCTCCACCAGAAAGCGTGAGCCCTTGACGTTTAATACGCGTATCTTTTAAATCATTGATGATCTGTTGTTCCATCGCCTCATCAAATAATACGCCATTATCAAAAGACCAGCTCTTTTGGTTGTAGCAACCACGGCAACCATGCGTACAACCGCTAACGAAAAGGGTACAACGCGTGCCTTCGCCATTTACAACATCGGTAGGGTAGTATTGGAGATAGTTCATGGTTTTACCTTAAAAGTGCGGTTGATTTTCTCGTCAAATTCACCGAATTGATAAATTAACCTTTGCAATACAGGGCCAATTCTTGCATAATAGCCCACCTAATCGCATTGCGATATCAATGGAAATCTTCTCGGTCTCTCGCAACGGTGTCCGGTTTACTCGGTCAGGTTCGGAAGAAAGCAGCCAAAGTCGGAATTTCTGTGTGCCGAGAATAAGCTGGGAAGATTTCCACCCAACTTATCCTTCCTTGTTTTACACACGCTCCACTAATTGTTTGAAGAACCCTTTTTCTAATTGCAATAATTCTGCATAAGTGCCTTTTTCAATTAGCTTCGCTTCATCAATCACACAAAGCTCATCAAATTGCTCAATCGCCGTTAAGCGGTGAGTCACCATAATTAAGGTTTTATTTTCAGCATGAGCAAGAATCAAACGTAAAATTTGACGCTCAGTTTCGCGGTCTAAACCTTCAGTTGGCTCATCTAATAATAAAATTGGTGCATCATTAAGCAAAATACGTGCTAAGCCCAAACGACGTTGTTCTCCACCAGAAAGTGGACGGCCGCCATCACCTAACCAAATATCTAAGCCTTGTTCTTGTTCCAACAATTTGCCTAAACCAACTTGGTTTAACACCTTGATCATTTTTTCATCTGAAATATTGACCGCACTTGCGAATTGCAGATTTTGACGAAGTGTATCGCTAAATACATGAACACGTTGTGTTAAAAAGCAGAATTGGCTGCGTAATGTGTCTTCTGCATAATCGGAAATCGGTTTTCCAGCAAGGAATAATTCTCCTTGATTAGCATCATAATTACGCACTAAAAGCTGTAATAACGTGGATTTTCCGCTGCCTGTTTTACCTAAAATTGCGACTTTTTTGCCTTTTTGAATGGTTAAATTCAAATTTTCTAAAGCACGATTTTGACGTTCAGGATAAGTAAAAGAAAGATCTTTCGCTTCAATTAATGTTGTGGCATTTTGATCGAACTCCGCTTTGCCATTAAAGGTCACTAATGGTTGCTGATCGATAATATCTGTCACGCGTTCAGCTGACGCAATGACTTGCCCGATATGTAAGAATGCAGAACCTAATGGCATTAAGATTTCAAATGAGGCTAAGGCCGCAAAAGTGAAGAGCGCAATAAACGCCATGCGATATTCATCGTTACCAAACTCCGCTTGTGAGCTAAACCACAACATTGCGGCAATAATTAAACCATTTAAAAAGAGTGAAAGTGCGGTTGAAAATCCGCTTAAATTGGCTTCTTTTTGTTGATCTGCTTGCCAATTGGCTTCGGTTTTTGCCATGTTATTTTTCAATTTATCTTCAGCATTAAAGAGCAATAATTCCGCTTGTGCTTGGATAAATTCTAAGAATTGCGTGCGATAAAGTGCGCGTGAATGCACGAGTTTATCGCCAAATTTTTTACCCAGTTGGTAGAAAACGGTTGGAATGACGAATACTAATAAAAGCAGGCTCGCACCTAAACCTAAGGCTAAAGGTGCATTGACGAAACTTAGGCCAATACACATGGCTAGAATCACAAAAATAGCCGTAATAAATGGCGCAATTAAGCGAAGATAAAGGCTATCGAGGGTATCTACATCCGACACTAAGCGGTTTAATAAATCGCTGTTACGGTAGCGATTTAACACTGCAGGGCTTAAGGGAATAATCTTCTCAAAAACTTGTACCCGTAATTTAGCCAAAATGCGGAAAGTCGCATCGTGTGTCACCAACTTTTCAAAATATCGGAAAAGGGTGCGGCTAATAGCAAGCCCACGCACAGAAGCAGATGGATAGAAGAAATTAAATAACGTGCCAAGACCCGCAATTGCCGTTGCCGCTAAAAACCAACCCGATGTGGTCAGCAAGCCAATACTGGAGGCTAGACCCGTGATCATTAAAACCAAGCCTAAAAATAAAGGCAGCTTGGCGAATTTAAATAAACGTAAAAAGGGAAGTAAAGCACGCATTATTGAATATCCTCTTTTCGTTGAGCCAATAATTCGGCAAAGAAGCCTTGATCTTTTAATTGGTTGAAATGTCCTTGTTGAACGATTGCACCTTCTTGCATCACAAAAATATTGTCACATTGTTTTAGATCTTCAATACGGTGTGTGATCATTAAGGTCGTTTGGTTATGGCTCATTTCTGCAAGGGCAGCAAGTACCAGATTTTCAGACTGAGCATCCAGGCTAGCCGTTGGCTCATCGAGTAATAATAAATTGCCTTTGCGTAGTAAAGCGCGAGCGATAGCTAAGCGTTGAGCTTGGCCTACAGATACGCCAACGCCGCCATCTTTAATTTCGCTATCCAAGCCTAATTTATCGGTAAACTCTTTCGCTTGAGCAGAAATCAAGGCTTGCTCAATTTGCTCATCAGTTGCTTGAATATCACCTAAAAGTAGATTTTCTTTGATGCTACCTTGTAGTAGTAATGGGTTTTGCCCAACCCACGCAATTTGTTTACGCCAGTCGCTTAAACGGCTTTGGTTCAGTTCCACGCCATTAATTTTTAAGCTGCCTTCATAAGGCAAGAAACCGAGTAATACATTGATTAAAGAGGTTTTTCCTGCACCACTTTGACCCACAAGGGCAATATGGCTTTCTTTCGGAATATGGAATGAAAGCGGCTTAGTTAATGGTTGACCTTGTGGAGAAAGCGCCACTAAATTTTCAGCCTGAATTTCGACCGCACTTTGTGCTGGAATTTGTTCATTGCCTTGATGTGCAATTAAATAATCTGCTTCTAAGAAATCGACAATGGCATCAGCAGCACCAATACCGGCTGCACGATCGTGATAGTAAGTCCCGAGATCACGCAATGGTTGATAAAACTCTGGTGCAAGAATTAAGCAGAAAAAGCCGGTAAATAAGGTCAGTGTGGTGCCATAAGTACCAAATTCGACTTGGCCTAAATAGCTAAAACCAAAGTACACCGCCATTAAAGCAATGGAAATGGAGGTGAAAAACTCTAACACAGCGGAAGAGAGAAACGCCATTTTAAGTACTGTCATGGTCGTTTCACGGAAGTCTTCCGTTGTGTTTTCAATATGTTGAGTTTGTTCTGAAGTGCGGTTGAAAAGACGCAAGGTTTCTAAACCGCGTAAGCGATCCAAGAATTGTGCACTTAAGCGAGAAAGGGTCGCCATATTTTTTTGGCTGCTATCTGCTGCCGCAATCCCTACCAGAATCATAAAAATTGGCACAAGTGGTGCAGTGACCATCAAAATCAGTCCTGCCGCCCAGTTGAGCGGGAATACGGCAATTAAAATCACCATTGGTACAATAGCCGATAAACTTTGCTGTGGTAAGAAACGCGCATAGAAGTTATGCAGATTTTCCACTTGTTCAAGCATGATACTTGCCCAGCTACCGGCTGGTTTATTATTGATGGTAGCCGGCCCAACTTGATGGATTTTGTCTAAGATCTTTTGGCGCATATGGTTACGTAGTAATCGACCTGCTTTAAAGCCAATTTTTTCTCGTAGCCATAAAATGACCGCACGCAAAGCAAAAGTAATGATTAATGCAATAAAATATGGAACCAGCTCAGCGCGATCGACATTTTGCATAATCAGCTTGTCGAGCAATGTCGCAAGAAAATAGGTTTGAGCCACAAGAATTAAGGAAGAAAGTGTGGCAAGGGCAATATTGGTGCGCATTAATTTTTTAACAGGTTGTTGCTGCGCACGAAGCCATTTTTGTAAATATTTTTGGCGAAGTTTGTCCATAGATTTGTAGAGTTAGTATTTAAAAAGTTCTCCCTCTCTATTGAGAGGGAGCTTGAAGGGCGAGTTTATTGATACAAAATTGATTCTTTAAAATCTCCCTTAACCCCTCTTGGCTAAAGAGGGGAAAATAAATAAGGAAATTTATTTATTCTTGTGCATCTAAATAACGTTCAGCATCTAATGCAGCCATACAGCCGGTACCCGCTGAAGTAATGGCTTGGCGATAGTTGTGATCCATTACATCACCCGCAGCAAATACGCCTTCCACGGAGGTTGCTGTTGCATTGCCTTCAAGGCCTGATTTAACGACGATATAACCGTTGTTAAGTTCAAGCTGACCTTGGAAGATTTCAGTATTTGGCGCATGACCGATAGCAATAAATAAACCGTCTAATTTCACGTCTTCTTTTTCGCCAGTTTTTACGTTTTCTAAACGTACACCAGTTACGCCCATGTTATCGCCTAACACTTCATTCAAAGTGCGGTCAGTATGAAGCACGATTTTGCCTTCTTCGACTTTTTTGTATAAGCGATCGATTAAGATTTTTTCTGCACGGAAGCTATCGCGGCGGTGGATTAAGTGCACTTCAGACGCAATATTGGCTAAGTAAAGCGCTTCTTCAACTGCGGTATTTCCGCCACCGACAACGGCAACCGGTTTATTGCGATAGAAGAAACCATCACAGGTTGCGCAAGCTGAAACGCCACGGCCTTTATAAGCGGTTTCAGATTCTAATCCGATATAACGTGCTGATGCCCCTGTTGCGATGATTAACGCATCACATGTGAAGGTTTGCATATCGCCATAAAGTTTGAATGGGCGAGAAGATAAATCAACTTTGTTAATATGATCAAACACGATTTCCGTTTCAAATTTTTCGGCGTGTTGCAACATACGTTGCATTAAACCCGGACCAGTGGTCATTTCAAAATCACCCGGCCAGTTTTCAATTTCATCCGTAGTGGTAAGTTGTCCGCCTTGTTGAAGACCGGTCACTAAAACAGGTTTTAAGTTTGCGCGAGCAGCATAAATGGCGGCGGTATAACCCGCAGGGCCCGAACCTAAAATTAATAATTTGCTGTGTTTAACGTCTGACATAAAGAATCCTTTGTTTATAAAATAAAGCATGAGGCTTTTGGAATTCATCCATTATAAAGCCTTCATGCATAAAAAAATAGTTGATCGTATTAGTAAAGCAATGAATACAGCAATCGGCGATATTTATTGGTGATAGGATCCGCATTGCCAATGGCTGATAAAATAGATAAAAACTGTTGTTTTACTTCACCATTTTCTGCAGAAAGATCTTGTTTAAGAATGCTAAATAATAAATCTAACGCTTCTTCGTTTCGATTGGCTTGATGTAGCTGAACTGCCAATTTCAACGCAATTTCAGGCGTTGGATTTTTCGCATAATCCGCTTGTAATTGCTGAATTTCTGGCGTATCTGCCGCTTTAATTAAAAGCTCAATCTGCGCTTGTAAGCCATGCCAACGGCTGTCGCGATCCTGAATCGGAATTTGCGCTAAAATATCTGCCGCAGGCTCCGTTTTCTTCATGGCAATATAGGTTTCCGCATAAAGTAATGCCACATCGCTGTTTTTCTTATCTGAAAGCTCCCAGGCGTCTTTCAGTAATGGAAGGGCAGAGTCGTAATCTTCCACTTGTAAAAAATCCAAGGCTTTTTGGAATTTTAAATCTTCTTCTTTTGGCAAAATGGCGCTTAAACGTTGTAATAAGCTGGCTTCATCTAATGCACCTGGGAACGCATCTAATGCTTGTGCCTCTTTAAAAAGATAAGTTGTTGGTAACGCTTGAATACGAAATTGTGCGGCAATCATTTGCTCTGTTTCACAATTGACTAAGCCGAGAATAAATTGTCCTTGGTGTTGTTCTGCAACACGTTGTAGAACTTTTGCAAAATCAGCTGATTCTTTATGGCTTGGCGCATAAAAGTTAATGACAAGTGGCGTTTCAACCGAACGTTGCAACGTTTCGGTAAGATTTTGTTCGTTGAGTTCAACTAAAAAAGGTAAATCTGCCATTTTTATTCCTTGATAAATGGAAAATGATGCCTGATTTTAACAAAGTGCGGTCAGTTTTAGAAATGTTTTACAGGAAAAGAAAAGGGCAGTGTTAATCTGCCCTTATTCGCTATCTATTTTTATTCTTTTGTTTCTTCCACTTTATCTTCTGGAAGCACGAGGTTAAGAATTAAGGCAAGTAATGAACCTACGGTAATGCCTGAACCGAGCACTTCTTTGAAAAAGTGCGGTAATTTATCAAGCAATTCTGGACGAGTCGTCACGGCTAAGCCACAGCCAATGGAAATCGCGATAATTAAACCATTACGTTTGCTACGTGCCACTTTATCCAACATTTGGATACCCGCAGCGATAATCATCGCGAACATCATTAAGCCTGCACCGCCTAATACTGGTAATGGAATTGATACAATTAATGCACCGAATACAGGGAATAAGCCCGCTAGCGCTAGAAGTACACCGGTTAGCGCAACCACGTGACGACTTGCCACGCCAGTTAGAGAAATGACACCAATGTTTTGTGAGAATGAAGAGAATGGTGTGGTGGACATAATGGCAGCTAGGGCAGATCCTAAACCATCGGCTAAAACGCCACCGCGTAAATGTTTGCCGGTGATTTCTGTTTTAGTTGCATTACCTAGCGCTAGGAAGTTACCGCTTGATTCAACGATCGTGACTAAATACGCAATGGACATGCCGATAATACCTGAAATAGGGAAGGCTAAGCCAAAGTGTAGCGGTTGTGGAATCGCAAAAGTTTGCGCTTGTTTTACGCCTTCAAAGCTTACCCAGCCCATCGCCAAACAAACAATATAACCTGTCATCATCCCAATAACGATTGCGGCAGCAGAGAAAATGCCTTTACCCCATTGTACGAGCGCAACCACGATCACCAATACAAAGCTCGCCATCATTAAATTTTCTGGCGTCGCATAATTCGCATCACCACGTTGACCACCCGCGAACCAGTCAACCGCAACTGGAATCAGGCTTAAGCCGATCATCATGACAACCGTCCCCGTCACAAGTGGAGGGAACAATTTGCGAATATACGGCATAAAGAAACTGCCGATAATCATCACTAATGAACCAACAAGAGAAGCCCCTAAAATACCGGCAATACCATATTCACTAAAACCAATTGCAAGTGCTGCGGCAACGAAAGTAAAACTGGTTCCCATTACACTTGGTAAACGAATACCCACAGGTCCTAAGCCTTTACATTGGATAACAGTGACTACACCAGAAATCAAGAGTGCAGCATTCACTAGCGTAATGGTATCTTCGGTAGGTAATTTTAAGACGTTACCAATGACCAATGGTACGGCAATAATACCCCCGAGTGCGGCAAGTAAATGTTGTGCCGCAAGGAGTAAACTCAATCCGAAAGGTGGTTTGTCTTCCACGGTATAAAGTAGATTGTTATTCATTAGGTTCCCTTAATTAGAAAAAAATTGTGCGAATTATACGTTAATTTTTATTTACCGCAAACGTTTGCGTAAAGAAAATAAAAAAGTGCGGTTAAAAATGACATTATTTTCAACCGCACTCATTTGATTTAAAGACTACATCCAGAATAGATAAGCAATGGTTGCAATAATGACCATACAGGTTAAATCAATAAATTTACCTACTCGGATCATTTCGGATTGTTTAACAAAACCTGTCGCGTACACAATTGCATTTGGTGGAGTACCAACCGGCATCATAAAGGCACAAGATGCACCTAGGCCGATAATCATCGCAAAGCCAAGCGGTGGCATATTCAATGCTTGTGCGATAGAAATAAAGATTGGAACAAGTAAGGCTGCACTTGCCGTGTTTGACGTAAATTCAGTCAAGCAAACAATAAAGGCTGCAACAATTAATGCCATCACATAGTAGTGGCCACCTTCAATAACGAAGACGATACCATCCGCCATGATTTTGCTTGCACCAGAATGGGTAAGCACAGAACTTAACGTTAATCCGCCACCAAAGAGGAACAACACCCCCCATTCTGTATTGTCTTGTACTTCTTTCCAGCTTGCGATACCTGTCACACAAATGACGATGGCTGCAGAGAGAGCTACCATACTGTCAAAACTGCCAATGGGTTTTGGTAGCCCTAATAATTGAGAAAGAATTGGATTGATGTAACCACCAAAAATCCAAAGAATCGCCACGGTCACAAAGATAGTTAAGGTTAAAATACGTTTTTTCGTCATGTGAATTTTGGCAAATTCTGCATCAAAACGAAGGCCAAGTTTTGGTTTAAAAACAAGGTATAACCAACCAATAATTACAGGGAATAAAATCAGCATGACGGGTGTGCCGTACATGAGCCAATCTGCAAAACCTAAATGAAGTTGAGATGCGGCAATGGCATTTGGTGGGCTACCTACAAGGGTTCCCATACCACCGATGGTAGCACTATAAGCAATGCCTAATAATACGAATACATAAGTATTGTGATCTTTATTACGGTCTAACTGACTTAAAATAGTCATTGAAAGTGGGATCATCATTGCAGCAGTAGCGGTATTGCTCATCCACATGGACAAAAATGCTGTTGCGACGAATAAATAGAGTACAGCAACAGATAACCGACCCCGCGCTAACTGCATGATTTTATTAGCGATCATTTGATCTATTTTTTGTACATTTAATGCGGTTGCAAGTGCAAAACCACCGAAGAATAAAAAGATAGTTGGATCTGCAAAGGCTACGAGGGCTTCGCGACTATCAGCTAATCCTAATAGAACAGATAGAATTGGAACGAATAATGCAGTGATGGTTACACTAACTGCTTCGGTGAGCCATAGAATGGCCACAAATGCGAGTAAAGATAATCCTTTATTCGCAGCAGGGGCAAAAGGAAGTGTATTGAGTAGAATAAAAAAGAGAGCTACATCAGAAAGGAATATAATAGTTTGTTTATTCCATGCTTTTCGCTGAGAGTTTGTGACAGATATTACTTGCATATTTTTTCCTATATTTTTAAGGCCGGCGATTTTAGCATAACAGGCCTCAGTCAGGAAATAATGCATACTAAAAATTGATTATAGTAAAAGAAAAGTGCAGTCAAAACTGGATGCTTTTTGACCGCACTTCATAGTTGAATATCAATTTAGCGAGATAAATTAACGAGATAAAATCGCTTTCACTTGCTTTTGTAATGTCGGCACAATCTCTTGTTCAAACCACGGATTTTTCTTTAGCCAAATTTGGTTGCGTGGAGAAGGGTGAACAAGCGGGAGAAAGTGAGGCAGAAAATCACGAAAATGCTGAACAGTCTCCGTTACATTAAGATTATTTTCTGGCAAATAGTATTTTTGTGCATATTGTCCAATGAGAATCGTCAGCTCAATATTAGGTAAATTAGCGAGAATTAGCGGATGCCATTTTTCCGCAAAATCTTTGCGCGGTGGTAAATCACCCGATTTGCCTTTGCCTGGGTAATAAAAATCCATCGGAATGACAGCAAACATACCGGAGTGATAAAAGGTATCACGATCCACGCCCAGCCATTCACGCAGGCGATCACCGCTTTTATCATTCCAATATAAACGACTTTCTTGCGCTTTAATTCCAGGTGCTTGTCCGACAATATTAATACGAGCGGTAGTTGGCGCAGCAAAAAGCGGTTCGATACCTTTTGCGGTAAAGGATTGATTATCGGGATCTTGCATGATGGATTGGGTAATTTGAGCAAGTGTTGGCATGGTATTTCCTTCTTTATTAAAATAAAAATAGCTCACCTTTGATGAGCTATTTTATCATAATCAATGTTACAACATTATAGGTGTTTCACTCGACGTTTTACTTCTTCCTGTTTGCCAGCGTTGAATGGACGAGCATCAGGGCTGCCGAGATAACCACAAACTCGTCGGGTTACGGAGACTTTTGCACTGTCATGGTTGCCACATTTCGGACAGACAAAGCCTTTACTTGTGCAATTAAACTCTCCTGTGAAACCACATTCGTAACATTCATCAATTGGCGTGTTGGTGCCGTAATAAGGCACGCGATCGTAGCTATAATCCCACACATCTTCGAGTGCTTTCAGGTTATGTTGAATGTTTGGGTATTCACCATAACAAATGAAGCCACCACTGGCTAATTCAGGATAAGGCATTTCAAAGTCTAATTTATCGTATGGATTCACTTTTTTCTCTACATCTAAATGATAGCTGTTAGTGTAGTAGCCTTTATCGGTAACGCCGTCAATAACGCCAAATTGTTTGGTATCTAAACGGCAGAAACGATCGCACAAGTTTTCACTTGGTGTGGAATAAAGGCTAAATGCATAACCCGTTTCTTTCTGCCATTGTTTTACCGCTTCGCTTAAACGACGCACAATCGCGATGCCTTTTTCACGCAGTTGTTCATCGTCAAAAACATGCCCTTGTTTGTACAGTGCATTGATGGTTTCGTGAATACCAATATAGCCTAAAGAAATTGATGCTCGGCCATTTTTGAAAATATCTGCAACATTATCATCGGCTTTTAGTCGAACGCCGCAAGCGCCTTCCATATAGAGAATTGGCGCGACACGAGCTTTGGTATTTTCTAAGCGAGCAATGCGGGTAAGCAAGGCTTTCTTCGCGAGGGCTAAGCGTTCATCTAAAGTGCGGTAGAATTTTTCTTCATTTCCTTGTGCTTCAAGGGCAATGCGAGGCAGATTCAAACTCACTACGCCTAAATTATTACGACCATCATGCACTTCATGCTCGTTTTCTTCATAGGCACCTAAGAAGCTACGACAACCCATTGGGGCTTTGAATGAGCCTGTGACTTTAACCACTTGATCATAGTTTAAAATATCTGGATACATGCGTTTTGAAGCGCATTCTAATGCCAGTTTTTTAATGTCATAGTTCGGATCTTGTTCGTTTTGGTTCACGCCTTTTTTAATGGTAAAGACCAGTTTAGGGAAGACGGGCGTTTTGTGGTTTTTACCCAAACCACGAATACGGTTTTTCAAGATTGATTGCTGAATTAACCGTTCTTGCCAACTTGTACCTAAGCCAAAACCAAAGGTAACAAATGGCGTTTGACCATTGGACGTATGGAGCGTATTGACTTCATATTCAAGGGATTGAAATGCATCAAAACATTCTTTTTCAATTAATGCTTTCGCATAACCGTCTGCATCTGGAATTTGCCATTGTGCAGCATTTTTTAAATGTTTTTCGAAACTGAGTTGAACATAAGGCGCAAGCACTTCATCAATGCGATTAATGGTTGTACCGCCATAAATATGGCTGGCTACTTGAGCAATAATTTGTGCGGTAACCGCTGTTGCCGTGCTGATAGATTTAGGTGGTTCAATTTCGGCATTACCCATTTTAAAACCATGAGAAAGCATGCCTTTTAGATCAACAAGCATGCAGTTAAACATCGGGAAAAATGGTGCGTAATCTAAGTCGTGATAGTGGATTTCCCCTTTTTCATGGGCTTCAACAACATCTCTTGGCAGAATATGACGTTTGGCATAATGTTTTGCCACAATACCTGCCAGTAAATCACGTTGGGTAGGGATAACTTTCGCATCCTTATTTGCATTTTCATTAAGCAATTCCACATTGCTTTGCTCAATCAGCCCTTCAATTTCTTTGGTTAATTGGCTGCGTTTTTCACGTGCAAGATCGCGATCGTGACGATATTCAATATAGGCACGTGCAATTTGTGGATACTTGCTTGTCATTAAGTGATCTTCAACAATTTTTTGAATCTGGTTGATATCAATTTCATGCTGATAATGACTAAAAATTTCAGTATTAATCTGCTGGCTCAGATCATGGATATAAATTTCATCAACAATATTGACCGCACTTGCTGCTTTTTTGATTGCATTAGTAATACGTTGTAGGTCAAACCCGATTCGTGAACCATCACGCTTAATCACAAAGAAAGCGTTCATTTTATGACTCCTGTAAGGTAGCTATGAAAAATTGAAAACACTATATATAGTTTTATTTAATAGATCAACACACAATATGTAGTGTTATTTTGTGTTTTTTAATGGTTGAAATTGAGTTGAAACCTTGATAAATCAGGCAAGCAAGAGTGTTTTTGTTGAGAATTATTCTCAAATTATTTTTTAATAAATTTGATCTAAATCAAGTTTTTTGGCAATAAAAAAACGGACGAAAAATCGTCCGCTCTTTAAGTCATAGAAAAGAAATTAAGCTGCAACCATTACCATAGCTGGGCGAATCACACGACCATTTAAGGTATAGCCTTTTTGTAAAACGGTGGTGATTTGGTTGCTTTCAAACCCTTCAGCTGGTTGCATAGAGATGGCTTGGTGGAGATCCGGGTTAAAGGTTTCACCCACTGCGCCAACAGGTTCAACACCAAAGCGAGCAACCGTTGAGAGCAACTCTTTTAAGGTTAGCTCCACACCATTGAATAACGCTTTGATGCTTTCATCTTCCTTATTAGCAGGTGTTGAAAGCGCACGCTCTAAGTTATCAATGGTATTTAAAATGTCTTTTGAAAATTTTTCTAGTGCAAATTTATGCGCTTTTTCAACATCTTGTTCGCTACGGCGACGCATATTGTCAATTTCTGCACGAGTACGAAGCAATAAATCTTGTTCTTTTTTAGAGTTTTCTTCTATTTGAGCTTTTAAAGTGTCGAATGTTGTTATTATCTCAGCGATTTTATTATACTTACCATCAAAATCTTTTTTATTTGTATCAAATAATGTTTTATCTGTAGCAACTGCTTCGCTTATTCTTTCTATATCTGTTTTTATCTTTTTTAACTCATCAGGCTCTATTTTTTCAAGCTTTTTACTAACTCCTAAAATTTCCTTACAAATTTGCGTAAATTCTTTATCTACCATTTTTCACTCCCCTAAAATTTTCTTGCTCATCAGCCTATCAAGCGCTCTTAAATCCTCTCTATCGGTATGCTCGCCATTTTGATAAGCAATAAATTGATATATAAATTTTCTATATCCAAGCTCATCGCTATTTAAAAATTTTTCTGGATGCTCGGAGTTATCGATTTGACCATAAATGATATTAGCCATGTAATAATCAAGTCTTTTTATAAAATTTTCATCCCATGAATAGTAAGGGTCTAAGGCATAATCTATTTTATAAGGCTTTAGCCAACCCTTTATTCTAAGTGCTTCTGTTAAGTTATATGAATTTTCATTAAAATTATTTAGTTCATATTCACATAAATTTTGTAGATAAAACTTATTGTATTTTGCATAAAACTCAGCATGTGCTCTTTTTTTGGCCACTCCATAAATAAGTGCTTTTAAAAGTGATTCGTCAAGAAAATCAACCACATCTTTTTCATTTTTTGGTGCGTTAAATTTCCTCACAAAACGTCTTTTGTCTATTTGATATAAAACATCAAAATTTCTATGATCTATTTCGATCATCTCAAGAGGCGTTACTGCACGCGATATATCTGCCGCCGTCTCTTCCACCAAAGATTTTAACTCTTCAAAATCAGGGAGCTTTATATCTCCCCTTGTGGACACCTTTAAACGTTGCAAAAACGCCTCATAGTTCATTTTCACACCTTTAGTTTTTTAAGCCAACCAAATGCTACTGGTGTACATACACGAAGTGTAAACTCACTAATGATCTCTTTTTCCACAGCATCATTGCTAGTTGGAAGCTCTCTAGTCATCATTGGGCGCCAGTTCACCTTAAATATATCATCAGCTCTAAAGGCAATGATCTCATTTTGATCCAAGAATGGATTTAACATAACCTTTACGTCACCATAGCTTGTTCTAATAGCCAGCAGATCCTCTTCTAGGTATTTTTGTGTGATATTGGCTTGCTTTATCTTGTCGAGAATGTCTAGTAGCCTATCATTTTGCTTATCATTTACCATTAAGAATTGATAAGGTCTACCTTTGCTCCAACCGATTTTTAGCAGATCTCTAATCATTTGCATAGTTAAGTCTGTATTGTTTGCATCGATTGTATTATTTGCAGTAGAAAAACTTTTTAATCCACCACATTTTCCGACTACAGGAGAACCACCACTATTTACTCTTTGTACAGCTGTCTGAGAAGAAAGCAAAATTTTCTCTATGGATTTTTTATGTTCTACGGAAGCCATCTCGCCTTGATTAGCCAGGATACCTCTACCTGCTACATCTTTGGCCGGCTCTTGTGATCCAGAAACTCCGTATGTATTTTTAACTATTTGAAAATGATTACTTAGAGTATTACCAACAAAATACTTGGCTGTTGCTTTAGCTCCACCTTCTGCGTGTGCATTAGCTGCGTCACCATCAGGTAACTCATCATAAAACCATTTATGTCCTACCGCCACGCTCGTGCTTCTATCAGCAGGTGCGGCCGTGCTTATCGCACTATAAAAAGGCGTAGATTGCCACCCTATTTGTTTTATAGTGTTTTCAAGCACTACACCCTTACTGCCAAAAGCCTCTTCAGCAGTTACTAATCCAGTTTTTATAGCCATTTTCCTTTACTCCTTAAAATAATCTTGCATACAAGGCCTGCTTCTCGCTATCGTTAGCCTCACCTTTATTAATCTTACCGATGAGCTCTTTTACGCTCACACCACCACCAGTCCCCCGTGCTATGTCAAATTCATCATCAACTTGCACTTGTGCCTTGCCATGGAAAAATTTTAGATAGACGTTTTCAATCCCTACTGGAGTCAGTAGTGCATCGCCAGTGCCAGGGTTTTTCTCATCCATCTCTAAAATTTTGTCTGTGACTTTTTGCATATCAAAGTCCGGATAACTCTTCCTAAAATCCGTCTCCATCTGCGAAAGTTGCGCGGCTTGGCGCATTCTTTGAAAATCCGCATACTCTTCTTTGTTGAGTTTTACTGAGTCATCAGGCTGCGGAGCAGCTGATGCTTTAGTTTCTGCCTGCATCTGTGGTTTATCTGCGTTTTTTAAAGCAGTTTGGGCTTCTTGCGTCTGTGTTTCCTCTGCAGCCGCTAGTCCCTCCAAATCCTGGTCATAGATATCTGGCATTATTCATTACCTCCTAAATTTAAACCTTTCTGCGACTCATTTGTCTTAGGAGCGCTATCAGTCTTATTTTTGTCCTCCTTTTTGGTCGCTTCTTTTAGCTTTTTATTCTCAGCTTCAAGTTTTTGAATTTTTTGTGATAAAGCTAGATTTTCGCCAGCTGAAGCACTTACATGATCTTGTAAGTTTGTACACTCTTCTTTAAAACGCTCTGCCTCACCTTTTGCCTCTAAAATTTCAGCCTTCAAGCGTTCAATTTCGTTTTTAGCCTTAGCTAGCTCTGGTGCGAGATCTTTTGCGCTAGATGCGATCTCTTTCAGCTCGATCTCGGCCGCCTCGTTTTGTGGCATCTCTTCCCACTCTTGCTCACCTATAATGCTCACGGCGGCAAAGCCATCCTCGCCCTTAGCCCTAACCACAAAATCGCCGATGTTTCCGCCGCTAATCTGCCCCTCTTCTTCGCCTTTTTTATAGACACTAAGTCCGTTTGTAGCCAAAGCGACGATAACACCAAGAACCTCGTATTTGTCCTTATATGCCATTTCTTCTCCTTTAAAATTTTTATTATTTTATTTGTCTGCATCCTAAAAAACGTAAAATTTTCAAGTCATATCCTTTCAAATTCCGCCGTTTACTAAAGCTGCCATCTCCATATCTTCTTCGCTAGGTTCGTTTTTTATTTGTGCTTCTTCATCTTGCGTCACAGCCTCTGCTTGTGCCGCTTCTTGTGCCGCCATCATCTGTGCCATAGCCTGATCAACTTGCTCTATTGGTGCATTTTCACCAAGAATTAAAGTTAGTACTTCTTTAACGATTTCGCCTGTTATTTGTGGTGAACTTATTTGATTTTGTGCAAGTACTCCCAGCAGGCCATTTAACTGACTTATTTTTACTTCATTTGCTATCGTGGTGCCAAAATTTACAGAAACATCAAAATCTAATCGATTGGCTTTTCTTTCTGCTAAAGTACCGATCGCTTCTATAATGTTTTCGTCTTCGGTTATCTTTATAAATTCATCATCACTAACAAAGCGATAGAGCAATTCAACAAAATGTTGAGCATAGCTTGATAGCATTGTTTCAAGTAGTGTTTGCATCATGCTTTCTATTCTCATTGAGCTAGCTGCATTTACAGTTTGTAATGCACCCATTGCGCGCCGGTCACTTGGCCCAGTTTGCCCGGTCATTACGCTATTTACGCCAGTTGCTATCTCATACTCTTTGCTAAGCATAGCGATCTCTTCGCTTAGTTGGTATGTTGGAGGCACTGGAAAAGGCATTATCGCATCGCTTACTCTAGTGTTCATATCCGTTTCTACTCTAATAACTTTTTTTCTGGCCATCACATCGCTTAGAGCCACAGCGCCCTTTGTCTTATCTACGATAAAGGATGGATCTATTTGATTTTCAGTGATATCTATCTTTTGATTACGCTTGATGTTGTATTCTTTTTGTATCTCTTTTACTACCTCTGGCACACATGAGCCATATACTGCGTTTTCACTCTCACGCAAACTTTCATCGATGCTAGGCATCGCATCTATGCAGTAACCAAAGTGAAATGGCAAAGTGGAAAATCTAGCCTCTCTTACTAAAAAATCATTAGCAAAGCTCTTTAGCTCCCACATTTGGCGACCATTTACATATATCTTTTTATAGATATCTTTCATTTGCACCCTCTGGCTCCATTCCGCCTTTTGACCTAAAATGAGCTCTTTATCTTTGCTTTTGTAAAATTTAGTTTTGATCTTTTCTTCGACTTGGCGAACTGATTGACGCCATTTGTAGCAGACATATTCTATGTCATTGATATCACTTGCATGCTTGTCAAATGCTAGATCGGTGATTGGTATAAAACGTGTGGCGATATCGCCTTGCTCTTTGTCATAGAATAAATTTACTATGCCAAGAGGTAGATAAAGTGCGCTCATGACAGCTTTGCTTAGGCCAACTCGGTGCTCTTTTTTCTTCCATCTATTTTTTAGCACAGCAGTAAGTGCGTTTTGTAAGATTAGATCATTGTCGCTTCTACGCCCAACGCGGGTGATCTCTATTGGGCAGCGATCACTCATAAAGCTTGTTTTAAAAATCGCATGAATGATAAAAATGGTAGTTTTTATTAGTGGAATGTATAGCTTCGAGCGGCTTCTCTCAGAGTTTTTTCGTTTTGAGGTGCGGTTATCTTCACCCTCATACTCGGCACGAAATGCTCGCTCACATTCTAGGAATCTATTTTTATGCTGCTCAAGATCACTAAATGCTCGCTCAATTAAATTTAAGTCCTCATTCATAGACTACTCCGTTTTTTTACGTGTAGTCTAATTTATGAGTTTCCTAAAAAACGTATAAAATTATCTAAGGATTAGTTTATCTGCGTTATGACTAGCTCGCTATCTATGTCATCAATAACAGTACTACAATCTACTATTTTTAAAAATATATTTGATACTTTTACACCCAGCTCTCTTCCTCTGCATATTCATCATAAATTTCATCGTAACTCTCGTCAAAAAATCGTCCCGCAATGTACTGTAAAATATATGCAGCCGCATCCATGATATCGTCGCTCTTGCTCTCCGTCTCCGGGTCAAATCCAAGCAGCTGCGCCTCTAATTCGTCGGTAGCGTTTAAATTTGCATTATGATAAATTTGTCTTGTGCGGTAGTAGGGCTCTAAATTTGAGATACGTTTATTTTTGGAGTTGCCGCCATGGCTGAGCGGGTCTATCGGCAAATTTACGCCCGTTAATTTTTGAATAGTGTCGATCGTGTAGAAAAAGTCGTTTTGCATGCCAGCTTTTTCTATTCCGATACGCGTTGGGCCAAATGTGAGATAAATTTCGATTACTCTTAAACTTCTCTCAAACGGCGTAAAGTATCCGCTCGTGATATCGATGATAAAAAGCCTATTTTGCCTATCTATCGCAAAGGTGACGTAGGCGGTCTGATCCTTACCTTTTCCACTTGATATGTCGGCTACGGTATAAATTTGGCACTCTTTTAGCCAAATTTTCTCCCCATTTTCTAGTTCTATCTTATTTGCTCGCCTGATTTTTAACTCTTGTTTATTCACGCCATCGGTTACAGTTATGGTCGTAAACGGTTCGTCAGCCCTATATTCTACACCCTTAAAATATCTAAAATATTCACGCTTGAAGATAGCTTTTTGCGGATCTATCGCAGCACACATATACTCTTGATAAAACTCGTTTGCTAGCCCTTTTGAAACTAGGGTGCTTTGTATTTTTTTGATTTTATCCATCGAAAAGCGAGATGGCCACGAGCTTGCGCCGTTTCTAATGATCGGGATCTTGATATAGATCCACTCTTGTTTAGCATCCATCTCTTCGGTATTATTTACGATATTGTTTAGAATGCTGTCCCCGTTTAGTATGGTGCCTAGTATCACGGCCTTGCCGCGCGTAGGATGCAGAGTAGGGAGCAAGTCCGCGTAAAACCAACTGCGAAGCTTTTGCCTGTTTGCGCTTGAATCTATAGGGTATCTGCCGACCTTACTCTCCAAGTCGTCTATGATTAGCAATGTGGGGCGCATGTTGTCGATATTCATACCACGAGGATCTTGCCCGGCCGAGAGAGATACTACGTAGCATTTTTTCTCTATACTTTTACCGCATTCGTCTTTCATGCCTTGATTTACGATGACCTCAATAAACCCTTTATTCCAAGCCTTGCCGCGGGCTAGGGCGTAGCCTTTAGCGGCTGCCTTGTCGATACTCCCTTTGATCGCTTCCAAAAATGCTGTCGCTTTGTCCTCGTTGGCCGAAACGATCATGATAAAAGGCTCGGCAGCGAAATATAGGCGGCTTAATACGTAAATTTTATTTAGTAGGGTAGTTTTGCCGGCGCCGCGAAAAACCGCTATAGCTTTATACTGACCTTCACCGTCAATAAAACGGATTATTTCTAAATGAAATTTAGGTGTCTTGTTTTCAAAAATTTCAGGTTCAACATCTTTAGCAAATTTTAGATATAGTTCAGGAGATAGATTCATTTATTATCCTTTTTTAATTAAAAAGGATAGATAATATTTTCCTAAATTTTATAAAGTTATACGATAAAAAATAAACGGATATTTTTACGGATATTAAAAATAAAAAA
>ERZ773203.191-NODE-191-length-33096-cov-16.573651_pt1 | contig 33096 bp, 32 predicted proteins | sample MGYA00580529_ERZ773203 | MGnify/ENA primary metagenome ERZ773203 (study PRJEB29015, sample SAMEA2738176) | human oral metagenome | biome: human oral; feature: human-associated habitat; material: saliva | place: China | collected 2177 ... | reverse complement strand
CGACCTCCGGGTTATGAGCCCGGCGAGCTACCGAACTGCTCCACCCCGCGTCGGTACCTATAAAAGGTACCTGTCTTGGCTCAAAAGCACAACTCGAGGCGGGTGACATGAGTCATGTAGATCCACACCCTCAAAGTGGACGCAGATGAAAGTGCCAGGTTTTAGCATCGCTCCATGACACTTCAGAGCCTTTTCTTCTTCCTCCTCTGCGCAGCCCTAGCCTGTTTATCGTGGGCAGTGGGCAAGCATAGCGGGGCGCTCCACGCGCGCCTCGAACTTTCGCAAGATCTCGCACGCAGCCAGGCCCAAGTGGCAGAACTGCGCGAACGCCTCACACAAGAACATACTTTCCAAAGCTTCTTGGCCGATTCTCAATCCCAAGCAGCACAGCTTGATTCTGCGAAGCACCAACGGCTCATGCAGACAATCCTTCCGATCAACGAAGGCTTAAAACTCCTTCAAACCTCCGTCAGTTCTTTAGAACGACAGCAGGCCGCGCAAATCGGCGCGCTTGATGAACAATTGAAGTGGACACGCGAATCGGAAGATTTACTTCGGCAGTCCACCCAAGAACTCACGCGTACGCTCTCCCATGCTCCTCTTCGTGGAACTTGGGGAGAAGCCCAGCTGCGGTCTCTTGTTGAGTCTGCCGGGCTGATCGAACACGTCCACTTTGAAACCCAAGTGGAAACAGCAGGACGATCCAAACGCCCCGATATGATCGTCCTTCTTCCCCAAGACAAGTGCATTCCAATCGATGCGAAGGTTCCCTTAGACGCCTACTTGCGCGCCCAGAGTGAAGGTACTCCCCTACATCTGGATGGCGAGGATCCTTCGGATCAGGCGCTCACATACGAACAGCTCATGCTCCAGCACGCGAAATCACTGCGCCGCCACGTCAGTGAACTCTCCCGAAAGGAATACTGGAAAGAACTCCCCCATGCCGCTGACTATGTCATTGCTTTTGTTCCAAGCGAATCCGTTCTCTCCGCAGCACTGCACACCGATCCTTCACTCATGCACGATGCCTTGAACATGAATGTTGTTCTTGCATCCCCCACGTCCCTGTGGGCGATTCTGCGAACGGTTGCTTTCACTTGGCGTCAACAAAGTCTCTCCACACAGGCTCAAGAGATTATTCAGCTCTCGCAAGAACTCTATGAACGGCTCCGAACTCTTGGAAAACACGCCTCCAAAGTCTCTGCTGCTCTCAACAATGCATCGCAGTCCTGGAATTCTTTCCTCGGCTCTTTTGAATCACGCGCATTAGTCAGCGCTCGAAAGCTCTCAGGAATTCATCTCAGTCCCGAGCCCCTCGAGCGCGTCCAGGTGGAGGCAAAATCTCTCACGACGCCCTTGTCACAGGCGACGGAAAACCTCGACTCGCCAGCGGAGGGCATCTCCTGAGGCGGGACGCCAAGCCTCGTCACTGCGAAGAGGGTCAAGCCCCCACTTGTCAGGGGAAATCTCTGGCGCAAACACTTTATTTTCACTGGTCTTGATCTTCTCGATGCAGGGCTCATCAAGTTCCAAGAAAGAAACGACAAGCTCATCCACCAGCGGCATTGACTGCGTGTAGATCTGTGCGCCGCCCGTGATCCAGACGCGCTCGCTACCCCGCTCGCGCGCATCCTCTTGTCCAAGTCGCACTGCTTCATCTAAGGAATGCGCAACCAGAGCACCGTCCAGTTTCAGATCTGGGTTCCGGGTGATGACGATGGACGTTCTACCCGGCAGGGGACGCCCCAAGGCATCCCACGATGAACGACCCATAATAATCGGGCAGTTCATTGTCGCGGCTTTAAAATGAGCAAAATCTGCGGGAACCCGCCAGAGCATTTCAGTCCCCGACCCCAGCAGGCCATCAGCAGTCTGTGCCCAAATCGATGCAAGAGGGACCAAGCGATGCTGCACGTGCGATTCCTCCCCCACCGTCATTTCCCGGACATTTCCCCGCCGTGGTTCACACGGCCACCGGTGCTTTGATCGTCGGGTGATGTTCATAGCCCTCAATCTCGATGTCGTCGAAATCGTAGGAGAACATCGAATCCGCCTGACGCAGCTTCAAAGTTGGGAAGGGATAGGGCTCACGCGAAAGCTGCTCATTCACCTGCTCAACATGGTTCGAGTAGACGTGGCAGTCTCCGCCGGTCCAAATAAAGTCGCCAACTTCCAGGCCGGCCTGCTGAGCGAACATGTGGGTCAAGAGCGAATAAGAAGCGATATTGAAAGGAACGCCAAGGAACATGTCGGCACTGCGCTGATACAGCTGGAGGGACAAGCGCCCCTGGGCAACATAGAGCTGGAAGAACGCATGACAGGGCTCAAGAGCCATCTGCGGAAGATCCCCAACATTCCAGGCGGACACAATCATGCGACGGGAATCAGGGTTAGTCTTCAGTGTCTCTAAAACCTGAGAGATCTGGTCAATCTCACGACCATCCCCAGCATTCCAGCGACGCCACTGGACACCATAAACGGGCCCCAAGTCACCGTTTTCATCGGCCCATTCATTCCAGATACGAACGCCATTTTCCTGAAGCCAGCGGACATTTGAATCCCCGCTGAGGAACCACAAGAGCTCGCCAATGATCGACTTCATGTGGACGCGCTTGGTCGTAATGAGTGGAAAGCCCTGGGAGAGGTCGTAGCGGAGCTGAGCGCCGAAAAGGGAACGCGTGCCTGTACCCGTGCGGTCGGTTTTTTCCGCACCCTCGCGCATAATCTTTGCCAGTAGGTCTTCGTATTGCCTATCAACCTGGTTCATTACTTTTCCCTTCCGGCTTTTCATTTCTGTGTCTTTCGCCAGCGCCTACAAGCCTAGTGGCACACGCTGGCGAAAGAGACAGCAACTCTCAAGATTCGCGAACCTGTTCGGAGGCGATATGCAAGGTGTGAGGCAAGGGCTCAGAAAGGCTATGCGCGATAGTGCAATTGCGCTCGATAGCGGAGCCAGCACGACGAAGAAGATTTGCTGTCTCTTCTTCACTGAGCGAAGAGAGGTCCTGAAGAAGCTCAACTTCCATCGAGGTGAAGCGGTCGGCGGCCTCGTCATATTCGGCGGAAACGCCGGCAATCTGCGCGAAATCCTCGCCCAAAACTGCGGCGAAACGCGCATCAGAAGACATTGCATTGCAACCGGCCAGCGCAAGCTTGAGCAAATCACCCGGGGTGAAGCGTCCCGGGCCGTCACCGACCAGAACCTCAGCCCCGCGAGCATTACGAGCGACGTACTGACGCACTCCTGTCCGTTCCAGGTACAGAGGCCGTGAGGGGCCACCCGCAGCCGCGACAGACTGTGTTGTTTCGTTGATTTCTTCAGCCATGATGTGTCCTTCCCGTGTTCTTTATCAGTTCACAACCCGAAGTAAAAGGGTTTTATTCCGCGATGTAGTACTCGCCCGCATGTCTCTTGAGCCACGTGTCAACGATTGTGTGCTCGCGCTTGAAGAAGTCGTCAAAATGCGAGGCCACCGTGGCCTCGACCATGCGTCCAATAAGAGGGATGGCAATTCTGTATTCGCCGCTAAGCGCCCACTGACACTGATTGCGATCCCACTCCACGGGACTCACGCTCTGAGTCAGGTGCGCACTAACAGAGACCGCCTCGGCGCTGAGCGTACATGTCGCTTGAAAGTGCCTGGGAGCGACCTGCGTCCACACCTCGTCGTATTCGATGAAGACTTGGTTTTCCACCGCCGAGCGCGCTCGAGCAGGAAGTGCATCGGGGTTGAGTTGCCCGCGAACGCTCACGGCGCCTGCCTGCGGGTGCTCCACCACGGCCTCGTGAATAAGTTCCCCAAAGCGTGTCTGAACGAAATCCCCGTTCGTGCTGATTTCGACGAATGCCTCCGGCGAGCATTGATACTGCGCATCCCCATTGACCTGCATCATTGTCCAATCTTCTGATCTTCTTCGCTCGTTTGTTGAAGCGAAGTCCACAGGAGTGATTGTATCCTTGCCGCCCGTTGATTCTCACAATAAGGCGAGTGCCGCTATTGTGAAGACATGTCGGACATGTCAAGCTTTGCCCAATCTGCAGAAGTCTCATTCACTCCTAAGCTGTCCCCTGGAGCTCACGATCATTTGCACCAGCTCTTGGCTGATTGGCAGGTTCTTGCAGACCTTGCGGCTGCCGACTTGGTGTTGTGGCTTCATACAGACGATGATCGTTTCTTCGCCGCAGAGAATTGCCGACCGTCAACCTCGATCACCGTTCACGCTGATGATCCGCGGGGTCTGTATCTTCCTCTTGCTCGCGAGGCCGAGCTGCGTGAGGCGATGAGAACCGGCAAGGTCGTGCGCCCGACTTCGCCGCATTGGGCCGGCACCTATTCGGTTCTCGAAGTCTGCGTGCCCATCCCCTACGAGGGCGAAGTCATCGCAGTGCTCACGCGCGAAACGAACCTATCGTCGCCTCGTCTTGCTCAAAACTTTGATACCTGGACCAGTGACGCGGCGGACATCATCTGCGAGATGATCACTCAGGGCGAGTACCCCTACAAGTCTGCTCCAACAGCTTCCGCACATGGCGTTCCTCGCGTCCAAGACGGAGCCATTCTCATCGATCAAGATGGAAAGGTCCTTCAGACGACCCCCAACGCTATGTCGTGCCTGCGTCGCATTGGAATCCGTCAAGATTCTGTTTTTGGCGAAGTCTTGGCCGAACGCATCACAGATGCTGTCAGCGATGAGAACAGCGTTGAAGAGTCTTTGGCGGTCGTCGTCATGGGACGAGCCCCTTGGCGCGTCGAACTATCGGTTCAAGGGGTCACGATCTCCTTACGCGCGCTTCCGCTTGTTGACGGTCATAAGCGTCTGGGCGCTGTCATCTTGACGCGTGATATCACCGAGATTCGTCGACGCGAACAAGAACTCATGACAAAGGACGCAACGATTCGCGAGATTCACCACCGCGTGAAGAATAATCTGCAGACGGTGTCGGCTCTGCTGCGTCTTCAGTCTCGCCGTTCTGATCTGGAAAGCGTTCAGGCCGCACTCAAGGAAGCCGAGCGACGAGTCCAAGCGATTGCGACCGTTCACGAGGCCCTCTCACAAGACGTCAATGAACAGGTTGATTTTGACGATGTCGCGCGAACGATTGTGCGAATGGCCGGAACGCTCGCTTCAACCGATCATGCGGTCGATGTAACGACAACCGGCGAGTTCGGCAGCCTTGCGGCCGCGCAGGCTCAGGCCATGGCGACTGTTCTCAACGAACTCGTGTCAAATTCGGTTGAGCACGGTCTTGCGGATAAGGATGGGCTGATCCGCGTCCACGCCCAGCGCAACGGCAACCAGCTCATTGTCACGGTCACTGACAATGGTGCGGGAATCCAGCCCGGTCGGGCGATGACGGGTTTGGGAACGCAGATCGTTAATCAGATGGTTCGCGGCGAACTTCGAGGCAGCATCGATTGGGAGCCTGCTGAAGGTGGCGGAACCATCGTCACATTGAAGGCCCGTTTATCCGACTGACAGTTTGTACCCGCACCTTTCCTCGAAAAACTAATGAGGAATGGCCTAGATACAACGCTTGTGATGTGAATGTCGTTGTGGGGCGGGAGGATTGAAATCCTCCCGCCCCACAACATCACTCATGTGTCAGCGCATCAGGAACCAGAGCCCTTTTGTGCTTCCAGTGCCTTTTGAGCCTCAATAGCCTTGGCAAGGGAATCGTTCAAGCGTTTTTGCGATTCACCATAAGCTGCCCAGTCATTGTTCTTCAGGGCATTTTGACCATCTTGAATGGCCTGATTAGCGTCCTGAAGAGCAGAGGCGAGCTGCTGTGAGGGCTCACTATTCGTATCGGTATTTTGGTTCTTATCCTTGCCGGAGGTGTCCTTACCCGTCACCTTCGCAGCTGAATCTCCACCGAAGGTCTGATCCAGTGACTCTTGCAAAGTCGGAGCGAATCCAACGCGATTACCAAAAGCCGTCAAGACGAAACGCAGCACCGGGTAGTTTGCGCCGCCCGATCCTTGAATGTACACAGGCTGGACATAAAGTAGGCCTCCGCCCACAGGCAGGGTCAAGAGGTTACCCCTAATGACCGTTGAATCCGATAGGTTCAACACGTTCAATTGCGAGGCAATTGTCTGGTTCGTGTCGTAGGCATTTTGGATCTGTCCGGGGCCAGGAACCGTCGTCGAGGAAGGCAGTGCGATCAATCGCAGTTTGCCGTATCCCTCACGGACTTGCCCAGCCTGGCTTCCCGTTTCCGAATCGACTGCGAGGAAGCCAGCCATGGCCTCGCGCTTAGACTCACCACCGGGGACGAACACCGAGGTGAGGGAGAACTCCGCGGAATCTTGCCCAGGCATCTGCATGGTCAAGTAGTAGGGCGGCTGAACTCGGATCGCTTGCAACTGCGCGGAGGTCATGTTCTGAGACAAACCATTGGCTGTTGCCGCAGTCGAAGTTTCTTCTGCGAGTCGCCAGCGGTCACCGCCAGTGTAGAAATCAGCGGCATCACGCACGTGGTAAGACGTGAGAAGGTCACGCTGAACCTTGAACATATCCTCCGGGTAGCGCAGGTGCCCCATCAGGTCGGCAGAGATATTTGCCTTGGGTTCCACGGTTCCGGGGTAGATCTTCGTCCAGGTATTGAGGATCGGATCGTTATCGTCCCACTGGAACAAACGCACCGATCCGTCGTAGGCATCGACGATGGCCTTCACCGAGTTACGCATGTAGTTGATGGAGTTTCCTTGGATGTACTCTCCCACCGACTGCGAGCGCGAATCAACCGTGCTGGAGGACAGCGATTGGTGCTGGGCATAGGGGTAGGAATCCGTGGTCGTGTAGGCGTCAACAACCCACACCAGACGCTTCGGGGTCGAAGGATCTCCATCGGTATCGACAACCGCCGGGTAAGCCTTCTGCTCCAAAGTCAGGTAAGGCGCAACCTTTGCCACTCGCAGCAAGGGATCGCGGTCATACAGGATCTGGGATTCTTCATTCGTTTGAGAGGAGAAGAAGATATCGGTTGACCCGAACTTGATTGAGTACAAGAGCTTATTCCACACATTCCCAACCGAGGGACCACCGTTGCCGGTGAAGGTTGTGGAGACCTGCCCACCGGGAGCATTGTCGTCGGGGTAGTCAAGTTCTTGGGGCGCGGTGCCCTCTGGGCCACCAACGATTGAGTAATCAGGCGCCGACTGAGAGAAGTAGACGCGAGGCTCGTAGGATCCCATTTCACCCGTCGAGGGGATGGATTGCTCCCAGTAGGCGGGAAGACCATCAGAAGTGATGGTGTTACCGTAGGCAGCGACAACACCGAAACCGTGGGTGTAGACGGTGTGCCGGTTGACCCAGGTCTGCTGTTCTTGGGAAAGGCCAGCGAGGTTGAGTTCACGCATCGAAATGACGGTGTCACGACGTTCACCATTGATGGTGTATCGGTCGACAAAGAACCCGGAATCAAAGGAGTAGTAGGGACGCGACTGCTGAAGCTGCTGAACAGTCTTGCGGATCACCTGCGGGTCGAGCAGTCGAATCTGCGAGGTCGATTCCGAGTCTTCGCGCAACTGACCGGGTTGAGCACTGGTCGTTGCGTCATAGGTCGTGTAGTCCAAATCATCCAGACCATAGGCACTCAAGGTCGCGTCAATATTGTTCTGAATGTAGGGAGCGTTTAGAGAGCGCGCGTTCGGGCGGACCCTGAACTGTTCGATGAGCGCGGGGTAGGCACCGCCGATGACCAATGCGGCAACCACGGTGACAACGACGCCGATCGTGGGAAGGCGCCAGGTGCCTCGGAAAGCGGCAATAAGGAAGAGAACCGCAACCGCGAGCGAGATCACCGCGAGGATCGAGTGCGCGGGAAGGGTGGCGTTGACGTCTGCGTACATTGCGCCGTCAATGTTGTCCCCACTTTGAGTGAGCAGTGAGTAGCGGCCGATCCAGTAGTATGCGCCGATGATTACCGAGGCCACGGCTGCGAGGATCCCCAGGTGGCGTCGCACCTTCTTCCGAGCGTGCGGGCGCGGAGTGAGCTGCAGTCCTCCGTAGAGGTAGGACACGGCGACCGAGACCGCCAGCGAGAGAAGGACAAGGCGCATCAGGAAAGAGACGACCAGCTCAAGGAAAGGAAGAGTAAAGACGAAGAACGAAACGTCCCACCCGAAAATTGGGTCGGTCTTCCCGAAGGGCGTCGCATTGAGCCAGGTGAGGACAGTCTGCCATCCTTCGGCAAGCCTGATTCCAACGGGAATACCGATCAGTAGAGCAACCAGCCACGCAAGCCCCTTCTTATGGGGCTCAATTGCTTCTTGGTATTGGCGAAGATTCGCGCCTGCTTCTCCCCTGCCCGACGGCACGCGATGACGATGAGCCAGACCGATCATCGTACGCAAGAGAGCTACTGAAATCACTGCACCGATGAGTGCCAGCGCAGCGATAGCTCCCCACCGGGTCAAAATGATCCGAGTCGAATGCATCTGCTGGAACCAGAGAATTTCAGTCCAGAACGATGACGCAGCATAGACAAAGAGCCCTACGAGCACCAATACCCCAACGGTGATGGCTCCGGGGCCGATCTTGGGTCGGCGGAACTCAATTTTGGGCAATTGGATAGGGTGTTTGCCGGCGGAGAAGGGAGAATCGCTCACAAAGCTTCCTCTCTAAAGAATGATCACGATATGTGTATTCTAGCCAGCCGCGCATGCATCTGCGTATGCCAAGTGCCTGTGGGAAAATGAGCGCATGAATGAACTCACCCCAACTGCTGACCAGCTCGCACTCGCTCATGTCGTCCTCGACATTGAAAAAGCGGCTTCACTGGTTGGCTGGGATCATGCGCCTTCCCTTTATGCTCTGGTGCACACAGCGACTCTTCTCGATCAGCCGGATCTTCCTGAAGAACTCAAAGACGCACTGCGCCAAGAATGGGATGGCACTGATACGCATTTGAGTGCCATCATCCAAGAAGACTTCCAAGGGGAAGACCTCGAAGACATGCTCGCCCACCTTGCATGGCCGCCTTCAGTCGTCGGTGCAGCACTGAGCCTCGAACGCGTCATTGTTCCCCCCGAGGTGGAAGCACAGGCTCCGGAAGACCCCGATGAAGCTCTTGCCTTCATTTCGAATCATCCGAAGGCTACCGATGTTCGCATTGCAGCGGGCGCCCTGCGCAGCGGTGAGACGTGGAGTGCTCTGCGCGCGCGTACTTTTGACAGCGACGACAAGGTCGGTCAGGGCTCGCAATTGGTCCCCGGACTGACGGACGCGCTCTTGGCTTCACTTTCCTAAGGAATTGCCGAGGCGCGCCTGCCCCTAGCGTTCTTTGGCTTACTTGGCTTCGCAGGTCGGAAGGGAATCCCCACGATCCGCGGCAATCGCATCTACCGCCTCGTGAGCTTCATGAAGGGTTGACACGCGCACGACCCGCAACCCCTCCGGGACGTGCCCAATGACCTGATCGCAATTGCTTTCAGGGGCAAGGAACCAGCTGGCCCCGTCGCGTTTTGCACCCTGCATTTTCTGTGCAATTCCACCGATTGCACCAACTTTTCCGTCATAGGACATGGTTCCGGTTCCGGCGATCGATTTCCCGCCCGTCATGTCTCCTTCGCTGAGGCGGTCAATAATGCCCAGCGAGAACATCATTCCCGCTGAGGGGCCACCGATGTTTTCCAAGGAGAAATGAATATCAACGGGAAGATTTACCTGTGCGTCCAGGTAGATCCCAAGCTTTGAGCCTTCTGTGTCTCCGGCAGAGGCAGCAGAAACAACTGTTTCTGTCCGTTGATCCTCGCCATTTTTCACCGTGACTTTGAGTGTCGAGCCGGGAGCGACCTTGCGCATGATCGCAAAGGGATCAGCCGGGGTTTCGATTGCGTGAAGGACCCCATCGGGGGTTTCAATCGATTGAAGAATATCGCCCTCGCGCAGTTTCCCCTGTGCATCAGAGCCCTCAACGGTGCCCGTAATCTTCACCGTTGCGGGGACTTTCCAGCCCAGCTCCATCAAGGCTGCGACTTTCGCCGTCGACTGCGACCCCGTCATCTGGGCTTTGTTGGCGTTATCAACTTGCTCGCGGGTCACGTTATTGGGGTAGACCTTCGAATAGGGAACCAGTTCCGAGGCCGGGGTCAGTTCCGCTTGAATCCACCCATAGACGTTGAGTCTGCGCCCAGGCCCTCCCATCTCAGAGACGGTCACCATCCGCAATTGACCGCTGTCAGCGTTGGTCGAGGGATCTGGGTTTTTGATTTCTTCACCCGTCAGGGGGTTGGTGCCTGTGATGGAGAGCAGCTCCTCAGTACCGTCTTTCGTCGCCGCGGCCCCCAAAATATTCACCGTCGGCCCGGGGAGGCGCGCAACATAGGGCAGCGGGACAACCGCCGCGGCAACGCCAAGAATGCTCATGACGACAACCGTGACCGTTACTCTACGTAGCCAGCGCAGGTTTCGAGCATTGGACTGCGCGTCTTCTTCGCTCACTTTGGGATCGTCATGGAGTTCATTCATACCTTTCATTGTCCCTCAGCACGGAAGCATTCGTGAGGCGGAAGCATGTGGAGGTATGTGAAGACGATTGCGCTGTGAGCTAAGTTCGTTCAAAACGAGGCATTGAGCTAGAACGCGGCCCAGCTCACAGCTAGGCTCAACACATGAGCGACAACGAATCGAACATGGAAGAGTTTCTCCGTAACCTGCTCGGCGAGCAGGCAGCCCGAGCGGCAATGGAATCCATGCGCGCTCGCGGGATTGACCCGGAAAGTCTCAACAGCCAATTCCCCGATCCTGAGGTCATGCGGCAGGCACTGACTCAGTTCTCCATCATGATGAATGGTCCTTCGGTTGGACCGGTGGATTGGAAGAGCGCCCTTCAGCTCGCTCAGTCGAAGGCATGGGATTCACGAGAAACTGCCGTGACTGCCGCGCAGGCACAGCGTGCCCGTGAGGCGATGACTGTTGCAGATCTGTGGTTGGATGCCACCGTCGAGTTTTCTCCCGGCCCCGTCAACCGTCAGGTCTGGACTCGCGCCGAGTGGATCGACGGAACCGCTGAGGTATGGAAGAAGATCTGTGAGCCGGTTGCGGCTAATGTCGCCAAGGCCTTTGAGGACGTGCTCAACGAGCAAGAACAGCACCTGCCCGAACTTGATCCCTCAACGTCAGACGACATGCCTGATATCGCCAGTTTGCTCAACTCAACGCGCAGCATTTTGCCGAAGATGTCTTCTTTCCTTTTCGCAAGCCAGATCGGTGTCGCCCTTGGCAAAATTGCGCAGAGCGCCATGGGATCCACCGATGTTGGTATTCCTTTGACCAATGGTTCGACAACTGCTCTGGTCGCGCGCAATGTTGAGGATTTCGCCGATGAAGTGGACATCCCCTTCGAAGAGGTTCTTCAATTCATCGCCCTGCGTGAGTGCGCACACCGCCGCCTCTTCTCCGGAGTCCCGTGGCTTTCTGGAGATCTGACCCGCGCGGTTGAGCGCTATGCCCAGCACATTGCGATCGATTCACAGGCAGTCGCCGAGGCCGCAGCACATTTCGACCCGGAAAACGGTGAATTCACCGAAGACACTCTCAACGAGCAAATCTTCGCAGCTGCCCCTACTCCCGAGCAGATCGCTGCAATGGAGCGAGTAGAGAACCTCCTTGCCCTCATTGAAGGCTGGGTTGATGTCGTCACTGCTCAGGCGGCCCTCCCCTACTTGCCTCACCTTGAACAGCTTCGCGAACTCATGCGTCGCCGGCGCGCACTGGGCGGTCCAGTTGAGAAGATTCTCGGTAGTCTCATCGGGTTGAAAATGCGTCCGCGGCGTGCACGAGATGCCGCAAAGCTCTTCCAGTTGGTGTTTGAAGACGGCGGAACCCATGCACGTGAGGATTTGTGGGCGCACCCGGATCTGATCCCCAATAGTAATGAGCTTGATTCCCCGGAAACCTTCGTCGCTCTTCGCCATGCCGAAGCTGAGGCCAGCGCCGATATGGACCAGGCATTGGAGTCTCTCTTGGACGGTTCGATGGGATGGGCCGAGGGCCTTGATCCCTCAATGGATCCCGAGGCCGATACCCTCCGTAAGGCTGGGTACCAGATTGGGCAGCCAGACGAGGCCGCTCGTCCAACAGATTCGGGGGATGATTCCTCAGAGGAACCGCCAAGCGGATCCGACAGCGATCTTTCCTGATACTGACAGGCAAGTATCGAGTTCGTCCACAGGGTGCGCGGGCCTTCGGCGTTTTCCACAGATTGCGCCGAAGTGCCCGCACGAAGTGTCCTTGCGTACACAATGAAATTTATCCATGACAGTGCGGAGGAACAATGACGAACTCTCTCAGCCTTGAAATTAACGGGATTGACCCCGTCACGGTCGCCGCGGTCGACCTCATCGTTCAGACCCTGCCAAGCACCAGAATGCGCTTGGTCGATTCTCGGCGGCTCAGTGCAGAATTAGCGCGCTTATTCCCAGATGAGCACCCGTTTCCGCGCCGTTCTCAAGCAATGCGTGCTCATCTTGAGCAGCGTTACCCTGATCTGCGTTATTGCAATTCGTATTCGCCCGTCGATCTGGCAATCGTGTCTTCTCAAGGTGCCCATAACCTTGAGCAAAGCGATTCTTTCATGCTCGAAGACATTCCCCACATCTTGAGCTGTCAGAGTGAGGGCTGGTGGGATATTGGCCCTCTTGTCATTCCAGGACTCACCTGCTGTGCTCGCTGCATCGATTCGTCCTCGGAAGAACGTAGCCCTTCCAAAGGACGAGGCATTGCTCTGTGGCGCCTCGAGGCACCACTTGCCTGGCTCACACATATGGCGGCCTCGTGGCTTTCTTTGATGATCTACGATTTTGCGCGCTTTGGCTGTGAACACTCGACCTGCACGAATCGTTTTCTCCGAATCTCGGCTTCAGGTGATGTTTCGTGGCACGAACTCAGTATCAACCCTGAATGTGGCTGTCACTGCGCGGCGTCGAAGCACGCACCCCGCGTGTCGGAACCCATCTGTGAAGTTCCCTCCCCCGCAGGCTTGCATTGCCTCGCTTCACTGCCGCGTACCGAGTTTGACCTCCTGAGCCACAATCTTCGCTATCCCCTGGCTTCTTAAGCAGGATCGGTATCGACTGTGACCTCTTCGCCTCGAATAATCGCCAGGATTTGGGGTCCGAAGTAGTCGATCTTAACTTCGCCGATTCCTTTGATGACGCGAAGCTGAACAAGGGTTTTTGGCTGAGCGATTGCAACATCGCGCAGGGTTTTGTCGGTGAGGACCGCAAATGCGGGGATCAAACGCGCTTCGGCCTCGGCTTTTCTCCACGCACGCAAGCGCTCAAAAAGCTCAATGACTTCCGGGGAATTGTTTTCTTCAAAATCCGCGCGGGCCGCTCGCGCTGCGCTCTTCTTGGAGCTGCCTCCTTCAAGCGCACCTCCTCGGCCTACCCGGGTTCGGTTCTTGTCGTCCCGAGGCCACAGATCTTTCAAGAAACGCGAGGCCTTGCGTTTTCCATTACCGCCATGACGAGAACGCGAGTATGAGACACAGAGGCGATCACGAGCACGCGTCATTCCCACATAGAGTAGGCGTTTTTCTTCTTCGATCGCGTCTTCTCCTTGAGCTAAGGAAATTGGGATCAGTCCTTCACTTACTCCCGCGACAAAGACGTTGTCCCATTCCAGTCCTTTTGCAGCATGAAGCGTTGAAAGCGTCACTCCTTGGGTTGCAGGTGCGGCCTGTGAGATCTCTCTTTCGGCAAGATCAGCGACGAAAGCTACGAAAGACGCATCCCTTCGCTGGCGCGCCATCTCAACGATTGCGTTGAGGTTATCCCATCGTTCTCGAAGGGCTCCCTGTCCGCTGGGGGCCTTTGCACTCCACCCAGCAATTCCCACTAGGTCTTCGACCAATTGGACAAGGTCGCTCTCATCCGTGCCTTCATTTCGCAACATGGTCGCCTGTTTCTTGAGCAGGTACATTGCGCGCCGCACTTCCTCACGTTCGAAGAAGCGCATTCCGGAGTGGACAATGAAAGGAATTCCGGCCTCGGCAAGCTGTGCCTCAAAGGACTCAGACTGCCCATTGGTTCGGTACAAGATCGCGATCGAAGAATACGCCGCACCCGCCTCGTGCAGCGAGCGAATATCTTCCGCGATGCCTCGTGCTTCATCCGCGTCATCGTCAAAAGTGCGATAACTGACGGGAACGCCGTCTTCTCTTTGAGACACCAGCTTCACTGCTCCCTTGAGCACCGAAGAATGCGCTCCCTTCATCAAGGCATTGGCAGCACTGACAATCTGCGGGGTCGAGCGATAGTCGCGCACAAGTTCGACAACTCGCGCGCCTTTGTGCGCCTCGGCAAAATCTTGGAGGTAGCGCGGAGAGGCACCAGCGAAAGAATAAATCGTTTGCGCAACGTCTCCGACGACGCAAATATCGTGGCGCCCACCCAACCACAAGTTGAGCAAGTGCTGCTGCAAGGCAGACACGTCCTGGTATTCATCGACGACGAAATAGCGATACTGGTCGCGGATCCGCTTGGCGATTGCCGGGTAATCTTGCAGGATTCCAGCGGTGAGGACCAGAACGTCCTCAAAATCAAGGACGCCTCGCTCTTCCTTGGCGATCTGATAGGCATCCATGACAGAGAGCACGTCGTCCACACTCAAATCTCCCGGCGTGGTGCGAGTATTCGTGCGAACGGTATCGGCATAAGCATCGGCGTCAAGCATGGAGACTTTCGCCCACTCAACTTCCGCCGCAAGATCGCGAACCAGCGCTTTATCCGCACGGATCCCTAAGCGCGCCGCTGCCGACGAAATCAACGAGGCCTTGTGCTCGATCAGCGGGGGCATCGACCCACCAATCGCGCTGGGCCAGAAGAATTGCAGTTGGCGCAGTGCCGCCGAGTGGAAAGTGCGTGCTTGGACGCCGGGAACACCTAAAGCTGCCAAACGTTCGCGCATTTCAACGGCCGCGCGTTTGGTAAAGGTTACGGCCAAGACATTGGCGGGATCATAAATTCCGCGCGCAACCCCGTAGGCAATGCGATAGGTAATTGCGCGAGTCTTTCCTGTCCCGGCTCCCGCGAGTACGGCCATGGGACCGGCCGCATACTGGGCGACCGCACGTTGATCCGGGTCGAGGGCCTCCAGAAGTTTCTCGGCTGCGGATTCGTCGCGGGCGCTCACGAAGCACGTCCAAGGTGATGGAGCCACATGTCGATCATCTTTCGCGCGATCGCGGTGTGAGTGGGAATTTCGAGTTCTCCCGACTCGACAAGGGCCATTAGTTCATCGCGAGTCACCCAACGCATGGCATCGACTTCGTCCATATCGGGTTGAGGAGTTGGAGTGCCTTTCACCGAGGCGGTGAAGCCCATCATGACCGAGCGTGGGAATGGCCAGGGTTGAGTCGCGAAATAGCGGACGTCTTCGACGTCGAGGTTTGCTTCTTCTTTTGCTTCGCGAACGACAGCGTGCTCGGGGGTTTCTCCCGCTTCCACGAATCCAGCGATGAGCGACATGAATGCGGGTGTCCACGAGCGGTTGTGCCCAAGAAGAATCCGGTCTTCTTCATCGGTAATCAAGACGATAACCGCAGGATCTTGGCGCGGGTATTCCAAACGATCACACTGCGCGCATCGCTGGGTTTCTCCCCCGTTTTCGCTGTGCATCTGCCCGCCACAGCGTGAGCAATACTGGGTTTTTTCTTGCCAGCGCAACAATGCCAGCGCCCGTCCCGCACTGGTGCAATCTGCGCTATCCAATTGCGCGGCCTCGTGACGCAAGGAGAGCCAGGAAAGATCCTCCACCGGCCCCTCCCACTTTTCGTGCATGGAGGTCAGGCTTTCTTCGGATGCGATCGCAACAAAACGCACAACGCAGCGCGAATCTACCCCGGCAAAGAACACGCGATCGCAGTCTTCAACTGCTGCACCCATGTCCCATGCTTCGTAATGCCCACCGTCCGCGGGGAGCACCGCGACCTTGCCCTCAGTCGTCATCGCGAGAATGCGAAGCTCTTGTGCATGTTCGTCGAGTTCATCGCGCAGCGCACTATAGCCTCCGGGCGCGCTCAAGCGTCGGGTCCACGCACTAAGTTCACGCGGGAAAAACAGTTGTTCGTCGGCAAAGGGAAGACCATTGATCGTGTCGAAAAGGGGCATGCTTTAACCGTAGCCGTCCTTCGCTTCAGTCACAACGCAAATGCGCGTTAGGCTGGAGCCATGACTACTTCTCAGCTTCGCGCCGATGGGCGCACCCCCTCACAGCTTCGCCCCATGTCGATTACTCGTTCCTGGGCAGGAACCGGCGAAGGATCCGCACTGATTGAATGCGGAAATACGCGCGTTTTGTGCGTTGCTTCGCTCACCGAGGGCGTGCCGCGGTGGAAGCGCGACAGCGGAGAAGGCTGGGTCACCGCAGAGTACTCGATGCTTCCGCGCGCTACTTCCGAGCGCTCTCAGCGTGAATCCGTCAAGGGAAAGATCGGCGGTCGCACCCACGAGATTTCGCGTCTCATCGGCCGTTCACTTCGCGCGATCGTTGATATCAAGGCGCTCGGAGAGAACACTCTGGTCCTCGACTGCGATGTTTTGCGAGCCGACGGTGGTACCCGCACCGCTTCCATTTCGGGTGCGTATGTTGCGCTTTACGAGGCGATTTCTTGGGGAATCTCAAAGGGCATCGTCGCCGCTTCTTCTCCCGAGAAGGTCCTCTCCGATTCGGTAAGCGCAATTTCCGTTGGCATTATCGATGGCACCCCCATGCTCGATCTTCCCTACGTTGAAGATGTGCGCGCACAGACGGATATGAACGTTGTCCAGACAGGTTCGGGTTCTTTCGTTGAGGTTCAGGGAACCGCTGAACACGCGCTCTTCTCCCGCACTGAGCTCGGTGAGCTCCTTGACTTGGCAACTGCAGGTAACGCCCAGATCCGCGACCTCCAGGCACGCGCGTTGGTAGCGCAGCCGGGAGTTACCGTTTCTTCCGAGGCCGCACTGTGAGCTCCGTACGCAGCGCAGATGCGCCTCGCCTGGTTTTTGCTACCGGAAATGCACACAAGGTTGCAGAGCTCGAGGCGATCATCGCTCCCCTCCTCCCCGAGGGAGCCGGCCGCATTGGCCGGATGAGTGATTTCGACGTTACCGAGCCCGTTGAAGATGGCGCTTCCTTCGAAGAGAATTCCCTGATCAAAGCCCGATCTTTGTGTGCAGCAACCGGAATCGCTGCGCTCGCCGATGATTCCGGCCTGTGCGTGGACATCATGGGCGGCGCGCCCGGGATCTTCTCTGCCCGATGGAGCGGAGCTCACGGGAACGACCGCGCGAACCTTGAGTTGCTTCTCGCTCAGCTCAGCGACGTCCCGCTCCATTTACGAGGCGCCGCATTCGTTTCTGCTGCAGCGCTTGTTCTGCCCGATGGCCGCGAGTTCGTCGAGCTCGGACGCGTCGACGGGCACCTGACGACTGCTCCTCAAGGCGAGCACGGATTTGGCTACGACCCAATTTTTGTTCCCTCAGGTATGGATCGCACTGCCGCACAGCTCAGCGCGGAAGAAAAGAACGCGATTAGTCACCGCGGGATCGCTTTCCGCGCGCTTGCGCCGAGGATTATTGAGGTCCTAGCAGGCAACTAAGCAACGCGCAGGAAAACGCGTAGTCGGATGATGAGATTCCGGCTACGCGTTTCTATTTCCCGAAATCGGTGTACCTACGCGTCCTAGAAGTCGACAGACATACCGGTCGTTGCAAGCTCCACACGCCCGCTGTATATCTGTTCCGCTTGGAAGCGCGTGGCCTCGGGATTATTCCACGGTTGAATATGCGTGAGGATGACTCTACCAACCTCGGCACGCGCGGCAAGGGTACCTGCGCGAGTACCATCCATGTGGATGCCCTCGACGGTATCTTCTTCAGTAAAACCGGCCTCGCTGAGGAGAAGATCAGCCCCGCGAGCACCCTCAACGATGCTGTCGCATAGGTCAGTGTCACCGGTATAGAAGAAAGTACTTCGCGCGTTGGAGGCATCGCCTTGTGAAAAACCGGTAGGGCCGCTAATGCGAATACCGAAAGCCGGCACAGAGTGCCATGCCCGCGCTGCACTTACAGTGAAGGGGCCCAGAGTCCACGTCTGGGTGTCGCTGAGTTCCTTGAAAATGAACTCTGTCGAGTAGTCTTCTTCTTCGCCAGCACCGTCGATCTGGCGAACACGGCCAGGCAAACATGCCGGCCCCGCAAGAACCATGGGGTCACAATACGCACCAGGGCCCCAACGCCGGTAGACGTGCAGGGAAATGACATCCCCCATGTGGTCTGCGTGGCAGTGCGAGAAGATCACTGCATCGATATTGGTTGGCTCGATGTAGCGCCACAATTCACCGAAAGACCCCGGCCCCATGTCCAAGACGATGTTCCAGGTTCGCTGCCTCCCAGTTCTTTCATCGGGCCCGAGGGCTTGGAGCAGGTAGCACGATGCCGGAGAATCCGGACCCGACATTGACCCCGTGCAGCCAATGATACGAAGCCTCATTGAGCGCCTCCTTCTAGGGGGAGGGCGGGAACTTCACTCACGCTTTGGACCTCGGGGCCTAAGAAACGACGGGCAAGGATCGGGAAGCGTGACGAGGCGTCGGTGGTGAGGAACTGATGCTGGGGTTCATCACCTGCGCCGAGGCGCGGCGCGTGGAGCAGATCACGGTCAACCAACTCGTTGTAGGTGACATTCGCCGTCGTTGCAGAAGAGGTCACCAAACGGACGGTATCCCCCATGACTCGGCCGATCACTCCGGTGAGAAGCGGGTAGTGCGTGCACCCCAGAATCAAGGTATCGACCCCTTCTTCTTTCAGGGGCGCAAGGTACTCGCGGGCGATCCCTTCCAATTCGGGGCCAGCCGTTTGCCCGGCCTCGACGTATTGGACAAAAAGAGGGCAGGCCTGCTGGAAGACTCGAAGACCTGGAACTGCAGCAAGAGCATTGACATAAGCTTCTGACTGAATGGTTGCTTGAGTTCCAATGACGCCGATCTTGCGATTGTGCGTCGCGACAACAGCAGCGCGCGCGGCGGGGGTGACGACCTCGATGACGGGAATGCGCTGGCCAACCCAGTAGCGTTCGCGGGCATCAGAAAGCGCGGCCGCGGTCGCGGTATTGCAGGCAATAACCAGAGCCTTCGCCCCAGCATCGACAAGGCGATCAAGGCCCCACAGCGTCAATTGGCGAACTTCAGCGATCGGACGCGGACCGTAGGGAGCGTGAGCCGTATCCCCCAGGTAGACGATGTCTTCATCTGGAAGTTGATCGATGATGGCACGCGCAACCGTCAGCCCACCCAGGCCAGAGTCGAAAATACCAATCGGCGCGTTATCCATACAATGAAACTAACTCGCTTCACCCTGGAGATGCACTGATTTGAGCAGTGACTCTTGCCACCATGTCACCAAAAGATAAATGGCTGCTGCACTTTGCTCGCGTGTTCCCTCGGGTTTTTCCTGAGCAATTGTCTCAATCCGGATCAGGTCCGAATCGTCGTGAATCCCGAGTTCTCCGGCCAAAGCAAGGCGCATGTCGGTGAGAGCACCCAGCCAATTCCACGTCGATTCTTCATCGAGAACAAGGTAGTTCGTCCCGTCGACCAGCACTTCGTTGAGTTGGTTACACACGGTGCGCAGACGCGCAGATTTTTGTGAACGCAGGGTGTCTTCGGTCAGTGCGCGCAGCCGCGCAGCCTCCTGAGGATCTGCGCTCATGGGGGGAAGAAGGAAGTCGAGGGCAGGATCGATTGCCGCTGCGCGTTCGCTTTCGAGTCCAGTTGCAGCGGATAAGAACATGGGGAAATCCCCCGGGTCATCTAAGACCACGAGTATTTCGTGAATCAGCTGCTGGATCAGAAGGTTGTAGTCCCTTCCAATCGGTGCGCTGATTCCCCGTCGTGAGACGGTAAAGGGGCCGATCACGTGACACGCTCCAATGTTGATTGCACTCCGTAATCGTGAAGTGTTTGTAGGTCTGCTTCGACGCGTTCACGTAGCCCAGTGGCGATGATGGCCTTTCCATCACTGTGCACTTGCAAAGTCAGTGCTTCGCACGTAGGACGCGGGTAACCGAAGTGCCGGTGAAGGACTTCGGCGATGTAGTCCAATGAGTTAATCGGGTCATCCCAGACAATGAGGTTCCACCTCGGCACCGACGCTTTTACGGTCCCGACATTGGGATTTTTCGCCGTCACAGGAACGCCCGACATACCTTAAGCCTACGCAGGAAATGCCCTCCTGTCTGCATTTTTGGCATTTCTTGCACATATTTCCACAGAGGCGATTAGATTTGAGGTATGCCCGCATCATTTGAAACGTCGCTTCTGACGGATATGTACGAATTCACCATGCTCGATGCCGCGATGAAGTCGGGAACTGCCGACCGACATTGCGTCTTCGAATTATTCGGGCGTCGTCTTCCCGCCACCCGCCGCTACGGCGTCGTCGCGGGAACCGGTCGTGTTCTCGAGGCCATGGAACGCTTCGAGTTCTCCCCCGAACAGATCCAGTGGCTAGCTGAGAAGAAAATCGTCTCAGACACCGCGCTGGAATATCTTTCCGATTTCCGCTTTAAGGGCACGATTTCGGGCTATGCGGAAGGCGAATGCTATTTCCCAGGCTCTCCCTTACTTACCGTTGAGGGCACTTTCGCCGAATGCACCCTCCTCGAGACCCTGCTCCTGTCGATCTACAACTACGACTGCGCGGTCGCTTCTGCGGCCTCGCGTATGACGATTGCCGCTCACGGGCGTCCCTGCCTCGATATGGGGGCACGCCGAGGCCACGAGCGCGCTGCGATCTCAGCGGCACGTGCCGCCGTCATCGGAGGTTTCGCGGGAACATCGGATCTCGAGTCCGCCAAGCGCTACGGAATCCCCGCGATTGGTACTGCAGCGCATGCTTTCACGCTGCTCCACGACAGCGAACGCCAAGCCTTTGACGCTCAGATCGCGTCTCTTGGTCCTTCGACGACTCTCTTGGTCGATACCTACAACGTCACCGAGGGTGTGAAGACCGCTGTCGAGGCCGCGCGCGCAGCAGGTGGAGAGCTTGGCGCCGTGCGCTTGGACAGTGGCGACTTAGTTGCCCAGGCTTTCACCGTTCGAGGCCAACTGGATTCCTTGGGTGCAACTTCGACGAAGATCACTGTGACTTCCGATTTGGATGAGTACGCTATTGCGGCTCTGGGCGCTGCGCCCGTCGATTCCTACGGCGTGGGTACGCGACTGATCACAGGTTCAGGTGTCCCGACCGCTGCTTTGGTCTACAAGCTCGTCTCTCGTGAGAACCACGAGGGCACAATGGTTGGTGTTGCGAAGAAGTCTGCTTCGAAGAACACCGTTGCTGGTAAGAAGTATGCCGGTCGTCTTTACGACGAAGACGGATACGCCAGCGAGGAAGTCTTGGTGACGGGAAGCGCTGAAGAAGCTGCAGCCTTCTTTGAAGAAAACGGCGCGCGCGCCCTGCAGGTTCCGCTCATTGTTGACGGCGAGATCTTGGCAGAGGGATGGAGCTCTGAGGCTCTGACTCAGGCACAGGCTCGTCACTTGCGCTCGCGCAATGAATTGCCTTACCAAGCATGGCGCCTCTCCGAAGGCGAACCTGCTATTCCAACGCGTTACGTCTAAGGACTCGACGCTGTTTGCGGCTGTGGGGTGCGGTGAATCCTTTCACCGCACCCCACAGCCGTCTATCGTCTCAAAGTCCGCTAGCCTCAAAGACCGCCTACCCGCGCCCGACAAACCACTCACGCAAGAGCGCGATACGGGCTTCAATCTGCTCGGTTGTCGCCTGAGCAACCTCGGGACCGCCGGCTCTCCTGCGCAGTTCCGCGTGAATCGTCGCGTGAGCTTGCCCTGAACGCCTCGACCACGACGAAACCAGACGCGAAAGTTCCTTGCGTTTTGCCGCGCGCACGCGGTGGGCAGGGATATTCGCGTTATCCTCGCGCGCACGCCTCGCACTGGCCTCACGGCGCTGAGTCGCAAGCTGTTCTTCTTGGCGCGCGCGAAGCAGCGTCGTCACCTGTTCGGGTTCCAAGAGACCCGGGATCCCCAAGTATTCCTGCTCTTCAACAGAGCCCACATCGGCCTCGGTCCCCCAAGCTGCGCCGTCAAAGAGGACGGAATCAAATTGCGCGTCCGCACCCAAGGCCTCGAATTGGTTGAGAAGATCGCTCGAGGCGCTCTCGGTCTTATTCGCCTGCGCGACCATGGCGTCTTCGGGGTTCCACATGTCCCCCTCTTTCGAGGGTGGACGATTCAACGCGTGATCGCGCTGAACTTCCATTTCCCCAGCCAAACTGAGTAGGGGAAGAACCGAAGGAATGAAAACCGTCGCGGTTTCGCCTCGGCGCCTTGCGCGTACAAAACGCCCAACTGCCTGCGCAAAGAACAAGGAGGTCGAGGCATTGGTCGCGTAGACCCCGACGCTCAGGCGGGGAACGTCCACGCCTTCGGAGACCATACGCACCGCGACCATCCACTTATCGGTCGATTCGCGGAACTCATCGATGCGCTCAGAGGCATCGGCGTCGTCCGAGAGGACAACGGTTGGCCGATGCCCGGTGATCGCACGCAGCTGGCGAGCGTACGCGCGAGCTTTATCTTGATCTGCGGCAATCACCAGACCGCCGGCGTCAGGGACTTGGCGACGCACTTCTTCCAGGCGCTGATCAGCCGCTTGGAGAACGGCGCTCATCCATTCTCCCTTGGGATCCAGGGCAGTTCGCCACGCCTGTTTCATGAGGTCCTTCGTGAGAGGTTCCCCAAGGCGCGCGGTGTAGATATCTCCCGCGTTCGTTCGCCACGACATCTGTCCCGAGTAGGACATGAAGAGCACTGGACGCACAACGAAGTCGCGCAGAGCATCGCCGTACCCGTAGGTGAAGTCGGCTTTAGAGCGCTTGATCCCCTCTTCGTCTTCTTCATAGCGAACGAATGGGATAGCGGAGGTGTCGGAGCGGAAAGGAGTGCCGGTGAGGGCAAGGCGGCGCGTGGCCTCGTCAAAAGCATCGCGAACACCATCGCCCCACGACAGGGAGTCTCCTGCATGGTGAATCTCGTCGAGGATGATCAAAGTGCGGTGCAGGCGCGTGCGCGCGGCATGAACCATGGGATTAGACGCAACCTGCGCGTAGGTGACCGCCACACCGTCAAAGTGCGAGCCCGCCATTCCCTGAGAGTTCGAAAATGCGGGGTCGATGTGGATTCCTACGCGGCCTGCTGCCTCGGCCCACTGGCTTTTGAGGTGTTCGGTCGGGCAAACGATCGTCACTTTCTCAACGACGCCGGCGCCCATCAGCTCGACCGCTATGCGCAGAGCGAAGGTCGTTTTACCGGCTCCGGGCGTTGCAACGGCAAGGAAATCCTTGGGAGAGGCAGCCATGTACTGTTCCAAGGCTGCAGCTTGCCACGCTCGAAGGCTGCCCGCGGTCCCCCAGGGGGCTCGGCGAGGAAAAGCGGGAGGAAGAGAAGTGACTGCGGAAGAAGAAGCGTGCAAAGGGCCTTGCGCGGCGGGAGTCACTGCGCGCTGCCTCCCTGATCTCCCCCATCAGAGAAGGGCCAATTGCGCCCGTTCTTGCCCATGGAGTCGCGAAGTTCCTTGCATGTGGGGCACACGGGGTACTTGGAGGCATCCCGAGTGGGAATCCAGACCTTACCGCAGAGGGCAACAACGGGTTGCCCCGTGATCATTGAGGAATCAGCCTTGTCGCGGCGCACGAAGTGAGCGAAACGATCGCCGTCGCCGGGGCTTTTCTCTTGTTCAACCTCGGTGCGCTCAAGCAGACCTGTCGAAGACTGGGTTTGCGGGCCCTGCGGCGCGGAAGGTCCCTGGGGTTCATCGAGAAAAGACATGTGCCCTATTGTATGACGCGGCCGCTCCCGATGTGGATCAGAAACGGCCGCGAATACTGGAATTACGCTTGGTGCTTAGCCCAGACCTCACGGTAGAAATCGGCCAGTTCCAGGCCGACTGCTGCGTCTTCGTCCAGAAGGACGACCGCGTTGGGGTGCATCTGGAGGATCGTCGCAGGCCAACGTGCAGAAATCGCGCCTTCGACCAGCTGACGAACGGCCTCTGCCTTACCCGCACCGGTGGCAATCAAGAGTGCTTCGCCGGATTCCATGATGGTTCCTAGGCCCTGGGTGATGCAGTGGGTCGGAACCTTGGTGATGTCTCCGTCGAAGAAGCGCGCGTTGTCGCGGCGGGTCTGCTCGGTGAGCACGTCGACGTGGGTGCGCGAGGCGAAGGACCCGCCGGGCTCGTTGAAGCCGATGTGTCCGTCTGCGCCGATTCCGAGAATCTGGAGGTCAATGCCGCCGGCGTCGCGGATTGCCTTGTCGTAGTCTGCTGCGGCCTGATCGTTGTCGCCGGTCCACACGTTGGGGCCGTGCGCGGCGCCCTTGGGGAAATCGACGCGGTCGACAAGGAAACGGTGGATGAAGTTCGCGTAGCCTTCGGGGTGGTCTTCGGGCAGGCCGACGTATTCGTCGAGGTTGAAGGACTGGGTCTGGGCGAAGGAGATTTGGCCTGCTTCGCAGCGCTTTGTCAGTTCGTCGTAGAGAGGAAGAGGGGTCGATCCCGTTGCGAGGCCGAGAACAGCGGCGGGCTTGCGCGCGAGGAGCTGTTGGATGCGGTCGGCTGCGACGACGGCAATATCTTCGGGGGTGGGCAGGATGGCAATCCGCATTGAAACTCCTCATTGATGTTGGGATCGCAGGGCGTGGGCGAGGCTGTGGCCGCTTCAGTATGGGGTTACGAGGCCGAGCAACGAACACGCCTGTGTGTACAGTTCGTGCGTCTTCAGCTTACACCCAGCTTTGGGGCGAGGAGAAATAGGAGGGTGTGATCTGTGCGAGATACAGTTGTGCCCCGATCACGAAGACCGGGGCACACTATTCACGTGCGCGTTGGGACGCAAAAGATTGCGTCAACGCATTTCAGCGCAGGGCTGAGGTCACTTGGCGACAGCCTTCTTCAGGGTGGAGCCAGCGGAGAGCTTGACGCCGAAGCCTGCGGGGATCTTGATCTCTTCGCCGGTACGGGGGTTACGGCCGGTGCGGGCTGCACGCTCAACGCGCTCGACGGAGAGCAGGCCGGTCACCTTGACGGTCTCGCCCTTGGACAGGGACTCAACGAGGACATCCTGGAACGCAGCAAGGGCGGCGTCAGCGTGGACCTTCGAGATGTTGGCGCGCTCGGCGATCTTGGCAACAAGTTCAGTGCGGTTGACGGACATAGAAAAACCTCATTCTTGTCGGTTATGGATGCCACTTTGGTGGCTTCAGGGAACAGATTAGGGAATGAATCCCAGTTTTGTCAGCTTTTCCGCGACTTTTCGGGGCGTGTCTTAATTTTTTGGAGTTTTTTGAGCGCTTTTTGTGTCGAGCGACACAGAATTGCTCTTCTTGCACCTCAGTTACGGCTTGATCGCAGTTCGATGACGATTGATGAAAATGTCTTCGAACCGGCGCTTAAAAAGGTAGTGTGCGAACTAGTCAACGAAGACCGATTGGGGATGGCTGCCATGGGAGTTCCCAATGTCACGATCGGAGAAATACCGTAATGATCAAGAGACACCCAACAGCCCTGCTTCTGAGCAGCACTCTCACAATCCCACTATTACTTGGCGGATGCACACAACATTACGAAGTGAAGGAACCCATGTCACAACCCTGCCAATCAGTCGCAGTACATTCCAACACCGTCTTCTACCCAGTCCAAGGAAGCATCGATCCGAGTTTTGTCTTTTCAGGAGCCTGGATTGAAAACGGCAGAATGAAAACAACTCTAGATGGCGGGTGGGCATACGATCCTCCACTACCTGGTTATAACGGTGACCTCATTGAAGGAGAGCCTGTCACAATACCTGGCACCGGAACCTTCGAACTCACCGGCATCACTCTTTCACGCTGGGGCAACTCGCCAGAAACCATCATTTTCTGCTTTACACCCGACCCCAATCTGCTCGACAATGCCAAAAAACGCCTACCGCCAGGCCAAACACTCCCACCCCAAGACGAGAACTAGGAAAACCCATGCTGCGACAGCGACTTATGCTTGAATCATGAATTCGTCTGCTCTCTCACCATCATTCCTATCCCACGATTCCAGCATCGCACTCGTGGTGATTTTCATTGGTTTTCTGAGCATTGCAGCATTCAAGCGCTTGATTTGGTGGGCCCTCAAAGAAACAGACTATTCCGATCAAAAGAAACAGAACCTTGTCAATAAGTGGGGGCTCCTCCCCTACACTGCACTGAGTATCTACTCATTAGCGCACGCGAAAGCACTCTTGTTTTGTGCGTCAGAGTGCACCTTTCGCGTATCCAATGTCGCTATCGTATTCTTCTTTCTCCCCACGCTTGCGACCATTGCCTACATCGTGACAGAGGTTTCTTTCGTCCAAAGCGCCATCATCTGGATTCTCGATAAAGTCATTCCTGGACGAAGAACTCAAAAGCATGCAAAGCCGCGCCATCACAAATAGAGCGGACGCCTCAGTCCTCGAACTCCAAGAAGGGGAAGAAATCACACAACAAGTTCACCACATCAAAAACTGCTGAGCGTACACTGAAAATATCCCAACACATACAGTTTTCAATTTGAAGGATGTCCTCCCGTGCGCTCGACTTCTTCCACTGATCTTGATTCAACAGGTTCCATTCCCACTTCCTCACCCGCCCAGCAAACAACGGCCTCACCCCGCCGGAGACGTGGAATCCTTGTCTTCTCCGGGACGGCCATCATCGCGATTGCAGCAAGCGGAGCTTATGCCTTTACCGCGCACTCAACTGCCGCAGCTGTGAAGGAAGTTCAAGCTCAATTAGTCGATGCAGAAAACGACTTCATCACTGCCCGCGAGTCCGCTCAGGGTGCAATTGCTTTGGCTGATGAATACGGTCTCGCTTCCGAGAACGTAACCGCTCTCAAGGCCATTTATGCTGATTCGGACGCGACTGTTACCGCCCTGACTGAGGCTCCCAACAACGCAAAGGCCAGTAATGAGAAGATCGAGTCACTGAAGAAGGTCCTCGATCAGGCTAAGACCTCCACTAACAAGCTCAACGCTGCTCTGGCCCCCATCGCGGGTGAACTCGACGACCTCACCATTAAGAAGCTCGATGAAGCCGCTAACAAGGCAGACCAAGCGCTTAAAGACGCGAAGAATCTCATGGGTGAAACCGATGGGAAAGTCAAGGACAATGCGACCCGCGACGGCCTACAGTCCACCATCGACAACACCGCTAAGACTATTGACGAAGCACGCGAAGCTGTGAAGAACCGCTCGCACGTGGGCGATGACCGCAAGTGGAACGTCGATGAGGAAAAGAAGCTCACCGATTCCGTGAATGCTTTGGGTGAGAAGTCGAATCAGGTTCGTGACTCACGCACCCAGTGGGAAGCCGAACAGGCCGCTACCCCCTTCTCACGCTGGTACTTCTCGCTCGACCGGCACTTCCTCTGCCCATTCGCGTTCTAACGGTGGCGGCTCTGCATCACAGTCAACCGGTTCTGCTGCCGCTTCTCAGGGACGCTCCAGCGGAGAAACATACTGGACTTATACCGAAGAATCAGACCCCAGCCTCGGCTACAACTGCACTCTCAAGACCAACGGTTCTACCACCTGCCATGACAATAGCGGCAACCAGATTTACAAGGATGGACAGTGGTCTAACGGCAACCCGAACGGACGCTGGAGTGAAGGTGGCCGCTGACAACCCGCCCCGCAAACCCCGGCCTCGGCAATCAATTCGCGCACAGAAAGCGGGTACGGAAAACTGAATAAACGCGAGCGCCGAGGCCTCGAAACCCCACATGGATTTCAGGCCTCGGCGCTAGTTCGTAACGAATCAGTCGTCGTAGTGCTTGGTGCGCTCGATATCCTCTTCGATCTGCTCGCGAGTCACTCCGCGAACATCAAGTTCAGCAAGCGGCGTCATACGGTCCTTCTTGATGAGGTGATATCCCAGCCAGACCCCCAAGAAGAGCGGAACACCAATGTATGCCGAAATGATCTCCCACAACTGGCCAAGGAAGATCGCCTCATAGTTCTGGCCAAGCAAAACGATTAGGCACATACCGAAAGCCAAAATTGGTCCGAAGGGGAAGAACGGGGCGCGATACGGCAGGTCCTCGAGCTTGTACCCCTGGAGCAGATAGGCGCGACGGAAACGAATATGGCACGCCGCGATACCTAGCCACATAAAGATTCCCGAGACGCCGACGATACTCACCAACCAGGTGTATGCCGTTCCCTCACCGACCAGCGCCGTACAGAAGCCGAGAGCCGAAACAGCGGCAGTAGCGAGCATCGCATTGAGCGGGACTCCCCTCTTCGTCACGTGACAAAAAACGCGGGGGGCCTGGCCAATGAGAGCCATCGAGTGCAGCATTCGCGAAGAAGCATAGAGCCCCGAGTTACCCGCCGAAAGAATCGACGTCAAAATAACCGCGTTCATCACGGCCGCAGCCGCTGCAATGCCCAAACGATCGAAGACCAAGGTGAAGGGCGAGTATGCGATATCTGATTCACTGCTGCGCAACAGGTTCGGATCAGTGAACGGAATCAATGTACCGATGATGGCGATAGCACCAATGTAGAAGAACATGATGCGCCAGAAGACCGACTTAATGGCGCGAGGCACATCGCGGTGAGGATTGCCCGATTCTGCTGCGGCAACACCAACAAGCTCGGTTCCTTGGAATGAGAAGCCGGCGATCATGAAGATCGTGACAATCGGTAGGAATCCGCCGTGGAAGGGTGCGTCTTCGATGTGCCAGTTCGCAAAGCCAGGCGAGCCATTGCCCAGAATGCCGAAGATCATGGCAACGCCAGAGATCAGGAAGACGATGATGGTCACGACCTTAATGGTTGCCAGCCAGAATTCGGCTTCGCCATAAACCCGTGCGCTGAGCGCGTTCAAAACGGTGAGAAGGACAAGGAAGCCCGCTGCCCACATCCACCCCGGAACATCCGGGAACCAGTAGGACATGACGATTCCCGAGGCGACAAGGTCAGCTGAGACCGTCACGGCCCAGTTAAACCAGTAGTTCCATCCCATCGCGAAGCCAAAGGAGGGGCTAATGAAGCGCGCGGCATAGGTTTGGAAGTTGCCGACAACCGGCATGTGCGCGCTCATTTCACCGAGCGACTGCATCAGGAGAAGTACCATGAGGCCGATAGCGGTGTAGGCGACGAGTGCGCCACCCGGTCCGGCCGTTGAAACCGTAGCGCCCGAGGCGACGAAGAGACCGGTTCCGATCGCACCGCCGATGGCGATCATCTGCATGTGTCGACCGCTCAGACCACGCTTGAGATCTGTGCGCTCAGCGACCTTCCCGCAACCGCCGCATTGCTGCGCGTCGGGACCTGCAGAATCTTCTTTTGTTTGAGGTTGCGACCAGAACATAATGATTCTCCTACGAATCTTTTGTGACCTGAGCCTAGGCTCAAGTTAGTGGTACAAGTGTACTACTATGCATCGCCAATACTATCCATTCCCAGCGCAATCGCAGAAATTTTGCAGCAGAAATGGCAAGATTGCAGACTTTTCTTTCTTTTTACGATCCCATTAATTGGACAAGGAGGCAAAGCTTGTGGGAAGCAGCCTCCGTTTAGGCCAATCCACACGCCTAAACTATGTCTATTTTCCAATATTTATGTAATGCACTATCGAGAAGCTCAAAGGCGGTGGCGCGAACATCACGACCTTCAGAAAGCGCAGAAACGGCAGCACCATCAACAAGGGCAATAACAACTTCAGCTGGAAGGTCAACTCCGACCGCCGACAAAACAGTTGTTACCGCAATATTGAGTCGAACACGACCGAATTGATATGCACTGGCTACAAGCGCCGCTCCGCCCGCGGAGACGAGCTGCTCATAGTGTCCTTTAAGATTTTCATCATCAGGAAGCGTCGCACAAAGGATCAAATCGATCCTTTCCTTTACCGAAGCGTCACTCTTGAGCTTGCGAGCTCTAAACGCAGCACGTTCGGCACGCTCAGACCAACGACTCATGTTAGCCAGACCCGCTTGATGAAGAAGATCCTCAAGACCGTCAAAATAGTATGTTGTTGCGGATAAAGAGCACCCGGCAAGCCGCGCGACGGAACGGTGTGAAACCGCTTCCGGACCACCCTCACGAAGCAAGGTGGCAGCAGCGTCAATGATCAGCTGGCGCTTATCGAAGCCTTTTCGCGTACTTGCAGTGTGCGAGATTGCGCCAGCAGACATCTGGGTCTCCTTTCTAGTACGAGCGTCCTAAAAAATCTTATTTATTCAGGGTTATGCGCTTAACGGTCATACTATCCCCCACCTATGTCTTTTGCTGATTGAAATAGGTGAGAAAAAGAACTCGGAACCTTTGCCGTCGCAACACCGTGCAAAGGTTCCGAGTTCTATTTTCCTGTTACCCCTGAGACTGGGCGCTTTCCGCTTGCTCGCGATCGAGAGCACTTGTCGCGTGCTGTGGAATCGCAAGCATGGCAGTGAGCGCCAAGAACGCAATGAATGCCAGGTAGTAGGCGGGTGCCAGGGACGAACCCGTGTATTGGATCAGTGCCGTGGCAATTGTCGGAGCGGTTCCACCAAGAAGAGCATTCGCCGTATTGAAGGACAATGCGAATCCGGTGTAGCGAACCTCGGTCGGGAAAGACTCGGCGAGGAAGGTCGCCAAGGTACCGTCGTTGATCGTCAGCAAGATTGCAAAAGCAATTTCACACAGCAGGACGACCCAGACGTTACGAGTTCCCATGAGCATGAAGATCGGAACTGTCAGCACAATGAAGGCAACTGATGCAATCAGCAGCATCTTTCGCCGTCCATGGGTATCTGACAGATGCCCCATCAACATGATCGAGCCGATGTAGACAATCAGCGGTGCGGTTGATAGTGCTGTCGCTAAATCAGACGAGAAGCCAAGTTCCTGCTCAACATAGGTCGGCATGTAGCTCAGCAACAGGTAGAAGGCGACTGCATTCAGCGATGCCACGCCGAAGGAGACACAAATCGTACGGGTATGATCCTTGAGGACCTTCGCCATTGGTACGCTCTGCTTCTGACCACCACTGATCGCTTCCTTCATTGCGATGTAGGTTGGCGAATCTTCCAGGTGGAGTCGGATGTAGCGACCAATCATACCGAGGGGACCTGCAAGCAGGAACGGAATTCTCCATCCCCACGATTCGATCTGCGCATCCGACAGGAAGTGGAAGAGGCAGGCGGTCAAGAACGATGCAGCAAGCAAACCAACTGCAGTCGATGCGGGAACCAGCGCAGTGTACATACCGCGCTTCTTCGGCGGTGCATATTCTGCGAGGAATGTTCCCGCTCCGGCGTATTCGCCCGAGGCCGAGAAACCCTGGATCATACGGAGGACGAGAAGGCAGATGGCTGAAGCTAGACCGATTGTCTTATGCCCAGGCAAGAACGCAATCAGGAATGTCGAACCCGACATGATGAGGATCGACCAGGAAAGGGCCGATCGACGACCATACTTGTCACCCCAGACACCCCAGATGAGACCACCAATGGGACGCAGGATGAAGGACATTGCAAAGATTGCGAATGCTGAAATCAGCTGGATGTTCTTATCCTCGGATGGGATAAAGACGATGCCGATAACAGCTGCCAGGTAGCCGTACGAAGCGTAGTCGAACCACTCAATAAAATTACCGATGAACGAGGCGCCGGCAGCGCGTCTGAGAGTCTTAAGTTTCTCGTGTTCTTCGGCGCTCATCTCATGGTGGAGGAATGTGTGGTGTTCGCTGCCGCTATCAGATTGTGCTTGACCACTCATCGTGCCTCGACCTCCTTAAGCGCATCACCCTCCTCTACGGGAGCCGCGGTCTTATCCTTGAACAAGATCGGGCCGATGCCGCCGATAACGATCAGCAGACCACCGATGGCACCCGTCACGGTCATGCTTTCGCCCCAAACGAAGATGCCAAGAGCAATTGCAACCGGGCATTCCCAGTAGGAGATCGTCGAGATCTTGACTGCAACAAGGTTACGGCCAGCGATAACAAGTGAACCAAGTGCGATCAAACCACAGACGATGAAGAGAACAACGGCCCATCTCCAGTTCGAAGCAGTAAAGGAGGCGACGCCGTGCCAGGGGCGCAGAATGATGCTCATGACGAGTGCAGCGCTAGCTGCAAAGACAAAGTTCCAGAATCCACGAACGGTGGAATCCATATCGCGGCGGTAGCCGTAGAAGAACATCGACAGACCGTAGAAGACACCGGACAAGAAGCCGAAGAGGTCACCAAGAGGCTTTTGCGGGTATTCAGCAGTTGCACCCGAAAGGTCAAGACCAAACTTCAGGTGGCCGTCAGTCCAATCGATGACGCCAATCGTCAAGAGCATGCCGATGAAGACCATTGCCAGGAATGTTCCTGCGAGAAGGCTGATGTGTTCCTTTCGGAAGATTCGAGCCAAGATCGTGCAGAACAGAGGACCGGTATAGATCAAGAAGACAGCGTTTGCAATCGAGGTCATCAGCGTCGACGAAATGTAGAAGCCAAGGGACAGGCCAATACTCACGCCACCCATGATGACCGAGAAGGAAACCTTAGCCTTCCACAGATCGCGGAACTTTCCTTGGATAATCGCGATGATCATGAAGCCGAACATCGCGGTGGTCATACGACCACAGGAGAGGAACGAACCAATAACTGCCTTGTCTTCGGGAAGCAGTCCCTTGGTGGCGCCACGAGAGAAGGTACCAACCATTGCCATACCGGTAGCAGCAATGAGGATCGCGATGACACCGAGCTTGTCGTTCATTTTGTAGCTAGATTGTGTGGACATCTTCGTCCTTTCTAAAACCTGGAAGTGTTAATGCTTCAGCAGAACCAGGTCCGCGGGCTAAGGGGAACAACAAGCTCGATTAGCGTTCCCGATTGGGCAACCACGTCCCCGTTACTCCCCCGGATAGTCACGACATTTCACCACCGGGGAATTCTTGTGCAGATAGGGGTTAGGCCCCCCCGATACAGAATTGGAGGAATCGGGGGGGCCTAGCCGTTAGATCGTCAGACCAGCGTGGGATCGTCGACCTGGTTGGGGAAGTAATCCTCGCAGCCGCCTTCACGGTAAA
>ERZ773203.189-NODE-189-length-33587-cov-3.960933_pt1 | contig 33587 bp, 27 predicted proteins | sample MGYA00580529_ERZ773203 | MGnify/ENA primary metagenome ERZ773203 (study PRJEB29015, sample SAMEA2738176) | human oral metagenome | biome: human oral; feature: human-associated habitat; material: saliva | place: China | collected 2177 ... | reverse complement strand
CAAAAAGGCATTGCAAGAAAAGTCTTAAATCCAAATATTATTCCCGTGTCAGTGCCAACTACAGACTTAAGTGAGGTGACAGATGATGCAGCGTAGAAAAAGGTTTATAAAAGGTCTGTCATTATTGGTAGTTCTTGTTATTTGTGGTTTGCTGATAAATAACTGGATTTTTAAGTTGAATACTATGAGACTGCCAGAGTTAAAAAAGCAGGCAGCTCAGTATGTTGTGCAACAATATAATGCTTGTAAAAACGGTTCAAAGTCAGATTTTACTTCTGTTGATAACATTAACTTGGAAGATACAGAGATTGCTGGCCCGTTTTTGGGCGTTAGCAAAGATGGTCCAGTAATAATGAATATAACGCTCTATTGGACAATAAGTTCTCATGGAGTTCTTATTGGAACTGTTGAGCAAGATTTGGGAGTCTTTGCTATAAGCGCATTTACGGGATCTTCATCAGAACTGTGGATTCAAACAAGGAATGCTGGATTGCTGCAAGAAATGAATAAGCAAAAGCTACCGTGCTTGGTTTGGTCAGTTGCAGGAGAAAATGGATGGCCTCCAAGCTACCGATCAGATGGTTATTATGGCCGCTATAGTCCAGCTGACGGAGATTTCGAAGTTATAAAAGAAGATGCATATCACGTATCGGAAATTATTAACTTCCGATTAGGGGAAGAACACTTGGACTTTATGGCAAATCCTGAACGAATCCTGGATTTAACCAAGTAATTTTGCGGCGTTTTCGATGTTCTAAGACAAGAGTCAGTTCAATTTGGGCTGACTCTTGTTTAATCTTCACAACATATCCGTAATTTCTAAAGGCAGACGGTAGTAAAACATCGGTAAACGGTAGTTGACAATAATTACTACTTATGTAGTTAGTTAAATATTTTATATATTAAGTAAGGTAAAATAATAGTAAAGCCCGCTAACTGCGGGCCTTCTTAGCTGCTATTAAGATTTATATGCAGTAAATAATACAACAAAACACGTTTTCATATTTTGAGCAGCCAATGAGCGAGAAATTAATACCGTTGGGCGAACTGTCTTCAGAAGAAATATCTTTTCTTCATATAGTTATGTAGATGTAAGCCACACAAGTGGCATTGGTGCCACGTTGTGGCAAGGAGAGTTTTTAGAAAGAGGCAGAAATGAGCGAGTTTATTAACCGTCCACTTTCGCGTCGTGGCTTCCTTGGTGGAGCAACTGTTGCAGCTGGCCTTGGTCTCACCGCTTGCGGTGGTGGACAGCAGAAGGCAGCTGAGGCTCCATCTGGAAAGGAAGGCGGCGGCACAATTACTGCTGGTACCGCTTATTCAACCCAGAACTATGATCCATCTACTACTTCATCAGCACTTGCCCTTGGTGTTAACTGGCAGGTAGTTGAGGGTCTCTATGGTCTTAATTTCCACGACTATTCCACCTTCAATGAGCTTGCTACTGCTGATCCTAAGAAGGTTGACGATTACACCTTTGAGATTACCCTCCGTGACGGCGCAAAGTTCTCTGATGGTAACGAGGTAAAGGCAGATGACGTTGTTGAGTCCTTCAACCGTTCCGCTGCTAAGGGTAGCGTCTACGTCCCAATGCTCTCTCCAATTGCTTCCGTAGAGAAGAAGGATGACAAGACTGTCACCGTTAAGACCACTATTGCTAACTTCTCCCTCCTCAAGGAGCGCCTGTCCATTGTTCGCGTTGTTCCAGCAAGCAGCTCCCAGGATGAGATGAAGAAGCAGCCAGTTGGTTCTGGTCCATGGCAGTTTGAGTCCATCTCTGACAACACTCTTGACCTTGTTCCTAACAAAAACTACAACGGCGCAACTCCTGCTAAGGACGAGAAGCTCCACTATGACGTCCTTAAGGACCCAACCGCTCGTCTGACTGCACAGCAGGACGGAACCACCCTTGCTATGGAAATGGTTCCTGCAGACGCTGTAGACCAGCTCAAGGGCGCAGGCTGCACCGTTGACGCTGTTCAGGGCTTTGGTGTCCGCTTCGCAATGTTCAACCTTGGCAAGGCTCCTTGGGACAACGTTAAGGTTCGCCAGGCATGCCTCTATGCACTTGATACAGACAAGATGCTTGCAAACGCATTCTCTGGTCAAGCTGAGGTTGCTACCAGCTACCTTCCTTCTTCCTTTGCTAACTATCACAAGGCATCCACTGTCTATGCACACGATGTAGATAAGGCTAAGAAGCTCATTTCTGAGTCTGGCATCACTCCTGGTGATGTTGTTCTCCGCACCACCGATAACGAGCAGGTTAAGTCCATGGCAACTCAGGTCAAGAATGATCTTGACGCACTTGGCTTTAATGTAAGCATCGTTTCCGATACTTCTCCAGCAACCTATGCTGCAATTGACGCAGTTGACGGCTCTTGGGACATCCTGCTTGCCCCTGGCGATCCTTCCTGCTTCGGTGCAGACGTCGACCTGCTGCTTAACTGGTGGTATGGCGATAACGTCTGGATGACCAAGCGTTGCCCATGGAAGGAGTCCGCTGAGTGGACTAAGCTTCACGAGCTCATGAACAAGGCTCTTGGCCAGTCTGGTGCCGATCAGCAGTCCACTTGGAACGAGTGCTTCGACATCATCGCTGAGAACGTACCTCTGTACCCAGTTCTCTTTGCTAAGACTTTCACCGCTTCTTGGAGCGAGAAGCCAAACAGCAACGGCGTTGCTCTCAAGGGCTTCAAGGGCATCGGAACCACCGGCCTGTCCTTCATTGATGTCAACACAGTTACTGCTAGCTAATTTGTTGTCGTCACGCGCTTAGCATCTCATACATTGGGGCCCGAGCGTTTTACTTATAACGCTCGGGCTCTTGTTCGCAAAATTCAGTCCTGAGATGTGCAAAGTCTCATCAAATTTTATTTGTACGGTTTGTTTTAAAGAGAGAGGGGGAGATAGTGAACAACCTATTACGTCTTATCGGACGCCGTCTTATTGCGCTGCCGATTATGGCTCTAGGCGTCACCTTTCTCGTATTCTTCCTAATGTCTTTCTCGCATGTTGATCCTGCATACAATGCCTTGGGAGAGTCTGCTTCTGAAGAAGCTATCCAGCAGTATCACATTGAGAATGGCCTTGATGACCCATGGCCTGTGAGATATGTGCGCTATATCGGTGATGTTGCACATGGAAACTTGGGTACCTACGGCACTTCTCACTATTCAGTTGCTGAAAGAATTTCAAAGGCTCTGCCAGTAACTATGCAGTTGACCTTTATGGGTCTCTTTATTGGCGCAATAGTTTCGTTTACGTTGGGCGTTATTGCGGCTCTCTATAGAGATCAATGGCCCGATCAAATCATCCGCGTATTCTCAATTGCCGGTCTTGCAACGCCATCATTTTGGTTGGCAGTTCTTTTGATTCTGGTCTTTGCGTCTACGCTTAAGCTGCTACCAGCCTCTGGAGCACTACCAGATCCTACGGTAAATCTTGTCGGCTACTTTGCTCGTATGATTATGCCGGCATTTGCACTTGCGGTTCCAATGTCTGGTCAGATGACCCGTATTGTTCGTACCGCAATGGTCGAGGAGCTGGATAAGGACTACGTCCGCACTGCTCGCGGCGCCGGTATTCCAGAGAGAATCGTCATCGCAAGAAACGTACTTCGCAACGCTCTTATTACCCCTGTAACCACGCTTGGTCTGAAGATTGGTTACCTCATGGGTGGCGCCGTTGTTATTGAGGTTATTTTTAACCTTCCTGGCATGGGTACCGCAATTCTTGAGGGCATCCAGGGTAACGAGGCAATGCTTGTTCAGGGCGTTGTTGTTGTCGTTGCACTGTCCTTCATCATCATCAACATTGTTGTTGATATGTTGTACATCTTGATTAACCCACGCATTAGGACGGTGTAGTGCGATGGTACAAATTAGAAAAAAACAAGTCGAGAAGCTCGAAGAAGCTGCTGCAAAGGGTTCAACCTTTGGTGGCTTTAAGAAGATGAAGACAGCTTCCAAGATTGCTCTTGTCATTCTTGTCTTTGTTGTTCTTGCTTCTGTCTTTGCAAACTTTATTGCTCCACATAACCCACTTGAGATTTTTAACGCTCGTCAGGCTCCAGGCAATGGATTCATTTTTGGTACTGACGATAAGGGCCGCGATATTCTTTCTCGCATGCTCCATGGTGGTCAGTATTCACTGGTCATTGGTTTTGGTGCTACGGGTATGGCACTACTGTGTGGCTCAATTATTGGTGCTATTGCCGCTGTTTCTAGAAAGGCTGTCTCTGAGGTCATCATGCGTGTGCTCGACATCATCATGTCGTTCCCAGGCATTGCACTTGCAGCAGTCTTTGTTTCTATTCTTGGTAACAGCGTTCCTTCAATCATCTTTGCCATTGGCTTTATGTACACGCCACAGATTGCGCGTATTGTTCGTGCAAACATCGTAAGTGAGTACGGCGAGGATTACGTAAGGGCAACCATTGTTTCTGGCGCTCGTGCACCTTGGATTTTGTGGAAGCACGTTCTTCGTAACTGCATTGCTCCCATCATGGTCTTTACCGTTACGCTGGTAGCAGATGCAATTATCTTTGAGGCATCTTTGACCTTCATTGGTGCAGGTATTGCAGAGCCAACTCCAACATGGGGTAATATTCTGGCTGATGCTCGTGCTGGCGTTCTTGCTGGTCGTTGGTGGCAGGCATTCTTCCCAGGCCTGGCTATTATGATGACCTGCCTGGCACTGAACATCCTCTCCGAGGGTCTTACTGACGCTATGGCAGCAGCACCTGGCGCGCCTGTTGATACAGAGAACTCTGACTCCAGGCGTGCAGATGACATTCTTGCGTCTGATCCAGTTCGTGCATATGCAGAGCAGGCAGAGTCCCTTGAGCGCAGACTTAATGCACTCAAAGAGGTTGAGCTGTCCAGAACAGACAGACGTAAGCCAGACTTTGATGTTGCGCCATTGCTCAGCGTTAAAGATCTGTGCATCAGCTTTGAGTCTCATGGAGACGTTAAGGTTGTTGACCATGTAAGCTTTGATGTTCGTCCTGGTCAGTGCATGGCACTGGTCGGCGAGTCTGGCTGCGGCAAGTCAATTACCACTAAGGTCATCATGGGTCTGACTGATCCAAAGGAAACCATTACTGGTCAGGTTCTCTACAAAGACCAAGACCTCCTGAAGCTCTCCAAAGAAGAGCACCGTAAGCTGCTTGGTCACGAGCTTGCAATGGTATACCAGGATGCTCTGTCTTCGCTGAACCCTTCCATGCTTATCTCTTCTCAGATGAAGCAGCTTACCAGCAGGGGAGGCACTCGTTCCGCAGAGGAGCTTCTAGAGCTTGTAGGCCTGGATCCAAAGCGTACGCTTGAGTCTTATCCACATGAGCTTTCTGGTGGTCAGCGTCAGCGTGTTCTGATTGCTATGGCATTAACCCGCGATCCTTCACTGGTTATCTGCGACGAGCCAACAACTGCTCTGGACGTTACTGTTCAGAAGCAGGTTATCAAGCTCTTGAATGACCTCCAGCGTCGTCTTGGCTTCGCAATGATCTTTGTTAGCCACGACCTTGCACTTGTTGCAGAGGTTGCTTCTGAGATTACCGTTATGTACGCAGGTCAGGTTATTGAGCAGGCAGCTACTACTGAGCTTCTGACCAATCCTGTTCACGAGTACACCCGCGGTCTTCTCGGCTCTGTTCTTTCCATTGAGGAAGGTGCACAGGACGGTACCAGACTTCACCAGGTACCAGGTTCTGTTCCTTCTCCAGAGGACTTCCCAACAGGCGATAGGTTTGCTCCTCGTTCAAGCCACCCAGATCTGGGTCTTGAGGTTCACCCTGTTATCAAGGAGATTCCTGGTAAGCATCATCGTTTCTCCGAGCTGCCTGATGAGTATCTGAAGGAGCATGGTCTTGTGCCTTACCTTGAGCGTTCTCAAAAGGAGGTGAGGTAAATGGCTACAACATCTGAAGAACATCCAATTATCTTCCTCGATGACATTTCAGTTACGTTTAAAACACGTACGGGTTCAATCTTTAAGCCTAATAAGGTTCACGCAGTACAGAATGTTTCTCTCAAGCTTATGCCTGGTGAGACCATTGGTATTGTTGGTGAGTCTGGCTGCGGAAAGTCCACTACTGCTAATGTCATGTGTGGCCTTCAGTCACCAACGTCTGGCCATGTGTACTTCAAGGGAATGGATGTTACCAAGCGTACTCCAGAGCTTAGAAAGCAGATTGGACGCGTTGTCTCCGTTGTCTTCCAGGACCCAGCAACTGCTCTTAACCCTCGTATGATTGTTAAAGATCAGCTCATGGATCCACTGCTCGTGCACAAGGTAGGCACAGAGGCGGAGCGAGAAGCCCGTATTAATGAGCTTGTCGGTCTTGTAGGACTTCCACATTCCGCACTTCGCGCTCTTCCTGGTCAGCTCTCTGGTGGTCAGCGTCAGCGTGTTGCAATTGCACGTGCGCTTTCTCTGAACCCATCGGCAATCATTGCTGACGAGCCTACGTCCGCACTGGACGTTTCTGTTCGCGCACAGATCTTGAACCTGCTCACCGACCTCAAGTCTGAGTTGGGTCTCTCGATGATTTTTATTTCGCACGATATTCAGACTGTCCGCTATGTTTCTGACCGCATCATTGTTATGAATCACGGCCGGATCATGGAAGATGGTCCTGCTAAGCAGGTCTTTGAGCATCCAACAGACCCTTACACTAAGACGCTTTTGGGTGCTGCGCCATCTTTGCTTCATCCTAAACTGGGTGAGTAGCGCTTACGTTTTTGTTTGACTAGAGCGCAGCTTAGGCTGCGCTCTTTTAGCTTGTTAGGTGGATCGATGCACCAAGAAACGCTTGAGCTTGCAGAATTGAAGGCAGCTCATGCTTTGACGCCCTATCCTTCGGATTTTGAGGCGTTTTGGAAGGCGCGCATGGAGGAAGCAGACAACGCCCCTCTAAGCTGGCAGATTGTTCCTTCAACAGAGGTCACGTCAACTGCTTCAGCTCACTTTTTTGATCTTACATTTGTAGGCATTGATGGCGCGGAAATCTACGCAAAGTACCTGCGACCACAGACTGCCTCAGGCGTACAAACTCCGCTTGTTTTACAGTTCCATGGCTATCCAGGATCTTCTCGCAGTTGGTTTGAGCAGAGCTCATTTTTGGGCTTGGGCTGCTCGCTGATTGCGCTCGATAATCCTGGGCAGGGTGGCCATAGTTTGGATGGAAACTCGTACAAGAGCACTACCGTCTCTGGTCACTTGGTGCTCGGACTAGATGGACCTGTAGAGGACCTTTACTTTGTTCATCTGTATCAGAACATTCGCTTGCTCTGCAGAATTGTTCGCCAGCTTGAAGGAATTGATACAGATCGCGTTTTTGTAAACGGCGCCTCGCAGGGAGGCGGTATTGGTCTTGCTACCTGCGCACTCAATCAAGACCTGATTAATAGGGCAGCAATTCTTTATCCCTTCCTCACTGATTTTAGGTGTGTGTGGGAACTTAATGCTGATGAGGTTGCTTACGAGGGGATCCGCTATTATTCCCGCTGGTTTGACGCAGATGGTTCTCGCGTTGATGAGGTCTTTGCAAAGCTTGCCTACATTGATTCAGTCAATTTTGCACGTCTGGTTACCTGTCCTGTGCTTTTTGGCACCGGACTTGATGATCCGGTAGTTCCTCCCGAGGCTCAGTTTGCGGCTTACAATGCCTTGACCTGCCCAAAGAGACATCTACTGTATCCAGGCTACGCGCATGAAGAGATTGGTGATTTTGACGATAAGATCATTGATTTCTTCTGCTCAGACAAGGGAGAGCAAGCTCTTGAAAAGTTGGACTCGTCATTTCCTGCTCAGGCAGAAGGCGAGGTGAAAGCATGAGGGGCTTAACACAAAGGCTTGAAGATGCCCGTTCTTATCGCGGTGCGTGGCTTAGACCATCAAACTTTGAATCATTTTGGGAGACATCTATCGCGTTTGCACAAAATGCGCACGTAGAGAGCGCGGTTGAGCTTCCGTCCGCCACTCAGGCGGCAACGTTTAAGCGCATCACATTCATCTCAACTGACCAGACGCAGCTGCGCGCTCGCATCATTCTTCCAGCAGGTGTGTCGGTGGCAGAACCGCTAGCTGCGGCAGAGCTGTCCGCCCCAGCAGAGCTGCCCGCCTCGGCAGAGCTGTCCGCATCGGCAGAACTGCCCGCGGTGGTGCTCTTCTCCGATCTTGGTCGGGGAGTGCGTAGCTGGTTGCACCTATTGCGTTTCTCGGCGCTTGGCCTGCCTGTTGTAGCCCTAGAGGCACGTCCGTGTGAGCCTCAACTCAAAGACGCCTGGAGGGGAGCGTTGACCGCAGAGGAGCTTGCCCGCGCGCTCATCAACCCAGATGACGCCGCATCCTCCACGCTCAAGCAGCTCATCGATGACGCGCTGGTTACCACTGCGGTTGCCTCGCGCTTCCTCGGGCGCACAACCGTCACCTGGGGAGAAGGTCTAGGCGGCTCGCAGGCTTTGTTTGCAGCAGCACTTCTGCCCAAGGCAGCAATCGCTACTATGGCGCTGAACCCGCTTTTTGCTGACAACGCAACAACCCTGCGTGCGGTTGTCGGGTGTGGAGACACTCCGCAGTCAGATGCAGCTACCGACACAGTCGGTCTTCTCGACAGCGCGTGCGCGGCAGAGCTGGTGCGTGTACCTGCGCTTATCGGCACGGCTCTGCTGGACCAGAGCGCTCCAACTGAAGGAACGTTTGCGCTGTACAATCGCTTGCCAGGACAGAAGGAAATACGCGTGTACCCCAAGTATGGCCACGAGCGCATCAATCAGTTTGAGAACGAGCAAATCAACTATCTCTGCGAGGTTATATCAGGGCTTTGTCATAACTAAGCGGACTATAATTACGTAGGTTCTTTGAAGTTGCTTTTGATCAATGCTTTGGTCGGCTACTTCAGTACATTGTTGTATGAAACCAGTTGGATTTTCCAACGTGTGAAAGGATAAAGCATGTCCAGTAACGTACCATTTAGCGGTGTTGTTCCACCAGTTGTAACCCCAGATACTCCAGACCATCAGCTTGATGTTGTGTCGTTTGAGCGCTCCATTAACCGCCTTATTGAGGCGGGAGTTGATGGTCTTTTCTTCCTTGGCTCTTCCGGTGAGGTTGTTTTTGCAACTGATGAGCGTCGTGATCAGATTGTTCGCGAGGCTGTTCGCATTGTTGACCACCGCGTTCCGGTCCTTGTGGGCATCATTGATACCGAGACCGAGCGCGTCCTGGAGCACGGTCGCCGTGCCCTCGCACTGGGCGCAGATGCTCTTGTAGCAACGGCTCCTTTCTATGCACTTGGTGGCCCAGCTGATGTTGAGGAGCACTTCCGCATTCTCCACCAGGAGCTGGATGCACCTCTGTTTGCGTATGACATTCCTGTCTGCGTTCACACTAAACTTTCTTGGAAGATGCTTGCTCGCCTGGGCGCAGAGGGTGTTCTTGCAGGCGTTAAGGACTCTTCTGGCGATGACGTTTCCTTCAGGTATCTTGTTCAGGAGAACGAGAAGAACGGTCATCCTCTAACCCTTCTGACTGGTCATGAGATTGTTGTTGACGGCGCCCTTCTCTCTGGTGCAGACGGTTCTGTTCCTGGCCTTGCTAATGTTGAGCCAGAGGGCTACGTCCGCATGTGGAAGGCAGCTCAGGAAGGTAACTGGGCAGAGGTCAAGCGTGAGCAGGACCGACTTAACGAGATTTCCCACATCTTTGATGTCACTTCAGGCGTTCAGGGCTATGGTGCTGGCGTTGGCGCATTCAAGTGCGCACTTAACCTCATGGGTATCTTTGATTCTGACCAGATGCCTCGCCCTGTTAAGCCACTTGATGGCCAGAACCGTGAGGCAATCAAGCAGGTTCTTATTGCAAACGGCCTTCTCTAAACAAGAGGGGATACCATGGACTCTAAGTCTTTTTCTCCAACACATGTTTGTGCTGTTGATATTGGCGGCACAAAAATTGCCTGCGGCATAGTCACCCTTAACGGCACTGATGCTCCAAACGTACAGTCCGTAAAGAAGGTCCCTACCAACGCAAAAGAGGGTGGCAAGCAGGTTCTTGCCACCGTTCTCCAGGCAATTAGAGAGGCTCTTGCTCGTGCAGAAGAGCTGGGCCTTACTATCTCTGGCGTGGGCATTTCTTCTGCTGGTGTTGTTGACCCTCGTACGGGCGACATCACTTACGCAAATGAGCTTATGCCTGGCTGGGGCGGAACCGCTCTTGGCTCTGCAGTTACCAGTGAGTTTGGCCTTCCGTGCAGCGTTCTTAATGACGTTCATGCTCACGCTCTGGGCGAGGCTCGTCACGGTGCTGGCCACGGCAAAGATAGCGTTTTAACCGTAGCAGTTGGCACGGGCATTGGTGGCGCTTTTGTGAACCACGGCATTTTGATGCTGGGTGCTCACGACGAGGCTGGTCACATTGGTCACGTTGCAACTCCAGCGGCTGCAGGGGTTGATTGCCCCTGTGGTGGAACTTCTCACCTTGAGCCTGTTTCCGCAGGTCCTGGCATTATTCGCGAGTACGTCCGCCTTGGTGGCTCCGACACGCTTGAAGACGGTTCTGCTCTTGATGGCGCTGAGATTGACCGCAGGGCTCTTGCTGGCGAGAAGATCGCGCAGGCTGCAGAGGAGCGCTCGGGCCGCGCACTTGGCGAGGTTCTGGGTAGCATGTGCAACATGCTTGATCCTTCTGTCATCATTCTGTCTGGCTCTGTTGCAGAGTGTGGCAAGTACTGGCACGAGGCGCTTGCATCTGCATTTAAGCTGCAGGCAATGCCTCCTGTTCAGGCAACGCCCATTGTTAAGGGTACGCTTGGTGGAGAAGCCCCACTGATTGGCGCAGCAGAAAACCTTGTTCTACCTGGCTATTTAGAGACACGTCTTTAGGAAAAAGCACATCAGCAGGTTAATTCTTTGCTGATCAGACACGCCGCAAAGACACATATCTTTTAATGTACGTACATTCTTGTGAGGAGAATACCGTGGCACATTCAGAGCTTGTTGAGTCACTTAAAGGAAAACTCATCGTTAGCGTCCAGGCGTATCCTGGTGAGCCTATGAGGCATCCAGAGACCATGGCTCAGATTGCACGCGCTTGTGAGCTTGGCGGTGCTGCAGCTATTAGGTGCCAGGGTTTGTCTGACATCTCTGCCATTAAAGGCAGAGTTGAAATTCCTGTTATTGGCCTCTGGAAAGAGGGTCACGAAGGCGTCTACATTACTCCTACGCTTCGTCATGCGCGTGCTTGTATTCACGCTGGCGCAGATGTTGTTGCCCTGGATGCAACAGACCGTCCAAGGCCAGATGGTAGAACCTTTGAAGAGACCGTTGCGGCACTTCGTGCAGAGTCTGACGTGCTAATCATGGCTGACTGCATGACTATGGATGACATTCGTCGCGCTGTTGCCGCTGGTTGTGACCTCGTTTCAACTACGCTCTCTCACAACAAGGCCGCTATTGATACAACGCTTGATGATGGCCCTGATATTGCCCTTCTCCAGCAGGCAACTACTGAATTCCCAGGTATTGCCATTATTTGCGAGGGCCACGTCCACACACCACAAGACGCAAAAGATGCTCTTGATGCAGGCGCTTGGGCGGTTGTTTCAGGTACAGCCATTACACATCCAACTTCAATTACCTCTTGGTTTGCTGCAGCACTTGAGGATTAACGCTTGGAGCGGTAAGGTTTTCTCGTCACGTATTTAAGGAGCGCCTGTGAAGAAAAACGATCCTACACCTTCAGTTATTCCCGACATTGTCATTATTACGGGTATGTCTGGATCGGGTCGCACACAGGCGCTTCACGTGTTTGAGGACATGGGTTATTTCTGTATCGATAACCTGCCACCAGCTCTTATTTTGCAGCTTTCTAACCTTGTAGGCATTAACACGGGTGTTGGTCGCCACTTGGCTGTTACCTGCGATTTGCGTTCGCAAGGTCTTTTTGATGACATCTCTGAAGCTCTGAAGTCTCTTGCAGATCACGAGCTCACCTACAAGATTGTCTATCTGGACTCCTCAGACGAAGTACTTATGCGTCGCTATAGCGAGAATCGCCGTCGTCATCCTTTAGCGCAGGAGGGAGAAAATCTCTCATCTGCAATTTCTAGGGAGCGCGCACAGCTACAGGACATAAAAGCGCTAGCAGATGTTGTCCTAGATACCTCGTCTATGCGTACTAATACGCTAAAAAGTCGTCTTCGTCGCGCATTTTCAGAGCTTGCTGAACAGCAGCTTATGGATGTTAGCGTGTTTTCCTTTGGTTTCAAAAATGGTTTGCCCGTTGAGGCTGACCTTATGATTGACGTGCGATTCCTGCCTAATCCTTACTATGATTCAGAGCTCAGGCCACTTACCGGTCTTGATGAGCCAGTAGCTCAGTTTGTCCTTGAGCACGGCACTACTAAGAAATTCCTTAAGTCTTGGTTTGAGTTGCTTGATGTAGTAATGCCTGGTTATGTACAGGAAGGCAAAAGCTTGCTCTCTATTGCGGTAGGTTGCACAGGTGGCCAGCATAGAAGCGTTGCAATCGCACGTGCTACGGCAGAGCATCTTACCAGCCAGGGCTATCGCGTAACGCTTTTCCATCGCGATCTTGATGCGGCTCAGAAGAAGTCTCAGCAGGCTGAGTAGAAGTTAGTCTGTCATGTCCTATACTGCCTTGGTAAAAAATGAGCTGGTCAGCGTACCAGAAATTCAGACGGACTGTGAATTAGCCCAGCTTTCTGCGCTTATTCGTGTCTCAGGCACGTTATCGATGCACGGTCCTGGCAAATTTGCCGTTCGCATTGTTACTGAGACTGGCACGGTTGCCCGAACAGTTATTAGTTCTTCTCGCCGTCTGTTTGATCTGGGTACTTCCGTTGAGTACCGCCGCTCTATCATGCATAAAAAACGCAACTATTTGCTTGAGATTTCTAACCAGGATTCGCTTGCAGAAGCGCTTTCCGCTCTTGGCATTTATATACCGGGAGAAGGCCTGGTAAGTGGTATTCCTAAAAGCGTTATCCGCACCAAGCAGGCGCAGCGAGCTTTTTTGCGCGGAGCGTTTATGGCGGGTGGATTTTTGGCCGATCCCTTAAAAGATTTTCACCTAGAGATTGCTGTCTCGGGAGAAAGATTTGCCACTGAGCTGGTAAAACTTATGGGATCCATTGGTGTAAAGGCACGCCTTAATCATCGTAACCGCCATACCAATGCGCTCATGCGTACCAGAGAAATTTATGCTGTCTACCTTAAGAGCTCTGACGATATCATCAAGTTTTTGCGAGAGATTGGTGCGCCAACTATGGCGCGTGCTATCGCGTTTACGCGTGTGCAAAAGCATTATCGCAACAACGTAAACCGAGTTGTTAACGCAGAGATGGCAAATCAAACGCGGTCTTCAAATGCAGCAGCAGACCAGTTAGCGCTCATAGAAAAGGCCGAGAAACTCGTTGGACTCAGAGCCCTGCCGCCAGCGGTCAGAGATTTTTGTCTTGCGAGAAAAGATAACCCTGAGCTGTCATTATCAGCACTAGGGGAGTCGTTTGTACCACCCGTATCCAAGTCCGCTATGTATCACCGATTGCTTCGTTTGGAAAAAATCGTTCAGGATTTAGAAAAAGATGCATAAGTTATCGGCGAGTGCGGTAAAATACTCGGTGTACGGTTTAAATGTTAATGAATCCGGAGAATGGCTCTGGGTCACCGAAAGGAGCATTACGTATGGCAGTAAAGGTTGCTATTAACGGTTTTGGCCGCATTGGTCGCCTTGCATTTAGGCAGATGTTTGGTCACGAGGGTTCCGAGATTGTTGCAATCAACGACCTTACTTCTCCAGAGATGCTTGCATATCTTCTGAAGTATGACTCTACTCAGGGCAACTATTCCCGCGATCACAAGGTAGAGGCAACTGACCACTCCATCATCGTTGACGGTCACGAGATTGTTATTTATAAGGAGGCAGACGCTAACAACCTGCCTTGGGGCGATCTCAACGTTGACGTTGTTCTTGAGTGCACTGGTTTCTACACTTCTAAGGACAAGGCACAGGCTCACATCAACGCTGGTGCTAAGAAGGTTGTCATTTCTGCTCCTGCAGGCAATGACCTCCCAACCATTGTCTTCAACGTTAACCACGAGACCCTCACTGCAGATGACAACATCATCTCCGCAGCTTCCTGCACCACCAACTGCCTTGCTCCTATGGCAAAGGGTCTTAACGACTTCGCAACTATCAAGTCCGGTATCATGACCACCATTCACGCATACACTGGTGATCAGATGATCCTCGACGGCCCACAGCGCAAGGGTAACTTCCGTCGTTCCCGTGCTGGTGCAGAGAACATCGTTCCTAACTCCACCGGTGCTGCAAAGGCTATCGGCCTTGTTCTTCCTGAGCTCAACGGCAAGCTCATTGGTGCTGCTCAGCGCGTTCCTACGCCAACTGGCTCCCTCACCAACCTCTATGCTGTTGTTGACAAGAAGGTCACCGTTGACGAGGTCAACGCTGCAATGAAGGCATATGCAGAGACCATCCCAGAGACCTTTGGTTACAACGAGGATGACATCGTTTCCCGCGATATCGTCGGCGAGACCCACGGCTCCATCTTCGACGCAACTCAGACCATGTGCTCTGACCTTGGCGATGGCACCACTCTTGTTCAGGTTACCTCTTGGTACGACAACGAGAACTCCTACACTTCTCAGATGGTCCGCACCATCAAGTACTTCGAGAAGTTCGTTGCTTAAGTTCTAGTTACATAGACGCCTTGGGCGCGGTCGCAGCATCTGCCGCGATCGCGCCTTCTTTTGTTGGAAACGTATTTAAAGGAGTGACATGGCTTTTACAAAGAAGACTGTCCGCGATGCAGATGTTGACGGTAAGCGCGTTCTTATGCGCGTTGACTTCAACGTGCCTCTAAAGGACGGCGTTGTTACTGACGACACCCGCGTTCGCGCTGCACTTCCAACCATCCAGTATCTTCTCGACCACAACGCAAAGGTCATCCTGATGAGCCACCTTGGCCGTCCAGATGGCACTGGCTTCCAGCCAGAGCTCTCCCTGCGTCCAGCTGCAGAGAAGCTTGCTGAGCTTCTTGGCCGCGAGGTTAAGTTTGTTGAGGACACGTATGGCGAGAAGGCCCGTGAGGCTGTAGACGCACTTAAGGACGGCGAGGTTCTTGTTCTTGAGAACGTCCGTTTTGACAAGCGTGAGAAGAAGAACGATCCAGAGATTGCAAAGACCCTTGCATCTTATGGTGACATCTTTGTTCTTGATGCCTTTGGTACCGCTCACCGTGCACAGGGCTCCGTTGTTGGACCAGCAGCTTACCTTCCTGCATATGCTGGCTTCCTGCTTGAGAAAGAGGTTGACACTCTTACCTCTATCTTCTCTAACCCAGAGCGCCCACTTGTAGCTATCGTTGGTGGCTCCAAGGTTTCTTCTAAGATTGGTGTTCTTGATCACCTTATCGACTCCGCTGATACCCTCATCATTGGTGGCGGTATGGCATACACCTTCTTCCTGGCAAAGGGTTATACCGTTGGTACTTCTCTTCAGGAGCCAGACTGGATTGAGCGCGCAGGTGAGATGCTCAAGAAGGCTGAGGAGAAGGGCGTTAAGATTCTGCTTCCTGTTGACAACGTTGTTACCGATCACTTTGGTGAGGACGCTGTTGGTGAGGTAGTTCCTTCCGATCAGATTCCTGCAGATCGCATGGGTATGGACATTGGTCCTAAGACTGTTGAGCTTTATTCTGAGGCTATCAAGGGCGCAAAGACCGTCTTCTGGAATGGTCCTATGGGCGTCTTTGAGTTTGACCAGTTTGCAAAGGGCACCGAGGCTGTTGCTCGTGCTGTTGCAGATGCTGATTGCACCTCTATCATCGGCGGCGGCGATTCCGTTGCAGCAGTTAACAAGTTCCACCTTGCTGACAAGATGAGCTGGATTTCCACTGGCGGCGGCGCTTCCATGGAGCTCGTTGAGGGTAAGGCACTTCCAGGAGTGGAGGCGCTTCTCGATGCGTAATCGTATGATCGCAGGTAACTGGAAGATGAATGAAACTTTCGCTGAGGGCGTTGAACTTGCTCAGGGAATTGTTGATCAGCTTGCTTCCGGTACCGGAAACGTTGATGTTGTTATTGCTCCACCTCTTGTAGACCTTAAGGGTGTCTCTGAGGTTCTTACTCAGGCCAACTCTTCTGTTGCTCTCTCTGCACAGAATGTGTATTGGGAGGAGTCTGGTGCCTTTACTGGTGAGACCTCTCCAGCAATGCTGACCTCTGTTGGTGCAACTTACTGCATCATTGGTCACTCCGAGCGTCGTGGCTACTTTGGCGAGACCGACGAGGACATTAACCGCAAGGCAAAGGCACTGATGGCTCATGACATCGTTCCTATTTCTTGCTGCGGCGAGTCTCTTGAGGTTCGTAACGCCGGAACTCACGTTCAGTTTGTTGTTGACCAGATTAAGGCAGATACCAAGGGTCTAGAGATTACAGATCCTTCTAAGTACGTTATTGCTTACGAGCCAATCTGGGCAATTGGTACTGGTATGACTGCAACTGCTGATGACGCACAGGAAGTCTGCGGCGCAATCCGTAAGACCCTGGTAGAGATCTTTGGCGCAGAAATTGCAGACGGTATCCGTATTCTTTACGGTGGCTCTGCTAAGCCAGAGAACGTTGGAGGCTTCCTCGAGAAAGAGGACGTCGACGGCGCACTTGTTGGCGGTGCTTCTCTCAAGGCTGATTCATTCGTTGCAATGGTAAAGAGCGCAATGAACTAAACTCTGGACAAGCTCCTTACCACCAGTGAGGCGCTTGGCTCATTTGTTAAGTTCTTGTTTGTTTTGCAACTTGGCACACGTCATTCCCAAAGGGGAGTGGCGTGTGCTATTCTTTTCTGTTGTACGTGAAAATAACTAGGGCTGGATCTTCTCGCCAGCAAGAGGGGGAACCTCGTGGGCGTTCTGAATACAATTCTTTTAGTGCTGTTTGTACTTTCTGGCATTTTGACGGTGCTGCTTGTTTTAGCACACTCCGGAAAGGGCACCGGCGTTTCTGACATGATTGCTGCATCTATGTATAACGCAAGCGCTGGTTCAGGCATTATGGAGAAGAACCTTGATCGCCTTACCATCATCACTACAACCATCTTTTTGGTCTGCGCTATTGTGATGGCTCTCACATTCCCTGTTGGCGCTATTGGCTAAGCAGCTCCTTTAACTTTTGATTTATCTGCCGAGAAGCCCGAGTTTCTCGGCATTTTTTATTCGTAGCCTGCGGTGCATGTGAAAATTTGCTGTTGGGAATAACGGCAAAATGGTTGGACGCGAAAGATAGTAGTTTTCTTTTACTTCTTAACAGAATTTTCAATAACGTTTCTCATATGTAAACAAATTTGATTGTGACCTGCACGCTGGATTCAAACAGTCATTATATGTGGTTACGTTTTACTGGGATTGGTATGCATAATCTTGGATATCTAAGAGATATTTTTTGGGTTAAGCAGCTTATCCATGGTAAAATTGTACCTTGCTGTGTATTCACGGCATGTTTGTTGTAGGAATGCTAGGTTGCCATACCGAGAAAACCTCGCTTATCAGGTGGATAAGCGCAAGGCGGTGAGGAGAGTCAATGGCACGGTTTGTTTGGTACGTTACAAAGAGGATTTTGAGCTACATTGTGATGATTTTTGTTGCAACTTCACTCACATTCTTCCTCGCATCATCGTTTATGAATCCACGCTCCAACTTTGAGCAGCGTACTCCACGTCCTCCACAGGAGTCTATTGAGGAAAACCTGTATAGGACTAATCTGAATGATAAGACTCCAGTTATTGAGCGTTATCAGGTCTGGATTACCAATCTGCTTACCAAGTTTGATTTTGGTATGACTCCAACAGGTGATAGTGTTAACCGTGAGATGAGCTCTAGGTTCATGTCTTCTATTCTGCTTATGACTCCAGCAACTATTTTGTCAGTTGTTATTGGTGTTAGCCTGGGCGTTTATACTGCCCAGCGCCAGTATCAGTGGCAGGACCGCTTCTTAAGTGGTGTTGCTTCGGTTCTGCTTGTTATCCCAACTGTTGTTATGGCAATCTTGATTGTTTTTGCAGCAATCGAGATTAACGCACGTGCCGGTTCTCGTATTTTCTACGTTACCGATCTTTCTAGTGGAGATACCGGAAACTTCTTCACTTGGCTTATTGACTTCCTACAGCACATTATTCTTCCAACCATTGTTCTTACTATCGTAAGTTCCGTTGGTTACCACCTCTCTCAGCGTACCTACCTACTTGACGAGATGCACGCAGATTATGTTCGTACTGCTCGCGCCAAGGGCCTCACTCGTAAGAAGGCAATTCGTAAGCACGCTCTTCGCGTTTCTTTGATTCCAACCGCTGTTTCAGTTGCTTTCTCTCTTGCAGGTATCTTCACAGGTGCTGTTATGACCGAGAAGGTCTTTGCAATTCACGGTCTTGGTGAGTACTTCATTAACTGTATTAACAACAACAATATTCACGGTGCAGTTGCAGTTGCAGCTTTCTCTGGCGCAATGACTCTTGTTGGCGCTCTTCTGGCTGACCTCTTTGCTGCTGCTCTTGATCCACGAATTAAGATGAGCTAAGGAGGCGGACATGTCTAAAGAAGAGCTTCAGAATAAAGACGAGAAAAACGTCTCCATTGATGCAGGTCTTACTAATGCTGAACGTGAGCTTCAGGCAGATGCTAAGTCTGACAACAAAGAAGTTAAAAGAATTAGCTATGCTGGCCTGATTGCAAGGCGTTTCTTCCGCCAGCGTTCTGCAGTAATCGGTTTGATTATTCTTGGAATTATGGTTCTTATTGCAGTTTTTGGACCATATGCCACACCATTTAATTACACAGATGCTGACTTTACTGCAATTAACATGGCTCCTAATGCAAAGCATTGGTTTGGTACTGATGGTGCTGGTATTGACCTGTATGCCTGTGTTGTCCACGGTCTTGGCCGTTCTTTGACCATTGGTATCAGCTATGCAATCTTGACCACTATCATTTCTGCAATTATTGGTACTGCCATTGCTTATGTCCGCGGCATTCCAGAGAAGATTGGTATGTGGCTTCTTGATATGCTCATGGTCATCCCTAGCTTCTTGCTGGTTGCTATGATTGTTCGTGCAGCAGGCGGTGAGTCTGGTTGGCTCATGCTTATCTTTGGTCTAACTGCTTTTGGTTGGATTGGTCGCGCACGTACTATCCGTACCATGGCTCTGTCTTTGCGTGAGAGAGATTACGTCAAGGCCGCTAAGTACATGGGTGTTTCACCATTTACCATCATTGTTCGTCACCTTATTCCAAATCTTGGCTCAATTCTTATTATTGATTTGGTCTTAGCTGTTATTGGTGGCATTAACTCTGAGACTGCATTCAGCTTCTTGGGTCTTGGTATCAAGGCACCAGATACCTCTCTTGGTTATCTCTTAAGTGCTGGTTCTTCTGCAATGCTTACTACTCCATGGATGATTCTGATTCCATCGGCATTTCTGATTGTTGTTTGTGTTGGCCTGCAGCTCATCGGCGACGGCCTTCGCGATGCCTTTGACCCTTATTCACGCGCTGCTGGTAGCGTTAAAGATCAGGAAGAGGATTCTTCCATGGATGACGCTCAGCTCGGTGATCTTGAGGGAAGCATCGTTTCTGAAGAAACTACGGAGCGTGCATAATGTCTGACACTACTACTACTTCAACAAAGCAGGGAAGTGTAGAGATGGATGATGTCCTTCGCTACGAGCTGCTTGAATCAAACGGTCCAAAGGGTGCTCCAACAGGAGATCCAGTTCTTTCCGTTCGTGATCTCAAGGTATCCTTTAATACTGAGGCTGGTCGTGTAGACGCAGTTCGCGGTGTTAATTTTGACCTCTGGGGTGGCCGCACCCTTGGTATCGTAGGCGAGTCCGGCTCTGGTAAGTCAGTAACCGCCCTGTCTCTTATTGGTCTTCTTGATGACAATGCTCACGTCACCGGCTCTATTAAGCTTGGTAATGAGGAGCTCATTGGTAAGACCGATGAAGAGATGTCAAAGCTTCGTGGTACTAAGATTTCTATGATCTTCCAGGATCCACTGTCTGCTTTGACTCCAATGTTCTCTATTGGAGACCAGCTTGCAGAAGCTCTGCTTACTCATAATCCTCACATGAGCAAGGCAGACGTTCGTAAGCGTTGTATTGAGCTTCTCTCCATTGTTGGTATTACTGATCCAGAGAATCGTCTGGATTCTTTCCCACATGAGTTCTCTGGTGGTATGCGCCAGCGTGTTGTCATTGCAATTGCTATTGCAAACAACCCTGACATCATCATCGCAGACGAGCCAACCACCGCTCTTGACGTAACTATTCAGGCTCAGATTCTTGACGTCTTGAAGGTTGCACAGAAAGAGACTGGCGCAGCAGTTGTTCTGATTACTCACGACCTTGGTGTTGTTGCAGGTACCGCTGATGACATTATGGTTATGTATGCAGGCCGTGGCGTAGAGCGCGCAAGTGTTGATACACTTTTTGCTGAGCCAAGGCATCCTTATACCATGGGTCTTCTGGGTGCTGTTCCAAAACCTCACCTTCAGGCAGAGCACAGGCTTGTTCCTATTAAGGGTAATCCACCATCACTTGCTGCCATTCCAACTGGTTGTCCTTTTAACCCACGTTGTCCTATGGCTACCGAGGAATGCTCCAAGAAAGAGCCAGTGCTGCTTCCTGCAAATGCTGCCGAGGGTCACTTGGCATCTTGCCACCACCTTCAGGAGATTTGCGAGAAGAACCTCACGTATGCTGAGGTGTATCCAGACTTTGAGCCAATCCTTCCAAAGTGGGTTGATGTTCCTCGTAACGAGCGTCCTGTTGTACTTAAGGTTGAGAATCTTACCAAGACTTTCCCTGTTCAGGGTAAGGGCTTTATTAGGCGCAGCAAGGGCACTATGACTGCTGTGGACCGTGCAAGCTTTGAGATCCATGAGGGAGAAACCCTTGCACTGGTTGGTGAGTCTGGTTCTGGTAAATCAACAACTCTGATGCAGATTATGGATCTGCTGAAGCCTGAGGATGGTCGTATTACAGTCCTTGGCAAAGATGTTGCTGAGCTTAAGAATGCTGCACAGCGTAGAGAGCTTCGTAAAGATCTTCAGGTTATCTTCCAGGATCCAATGAGTTCTCTGGACCCACGTATGCCTGTCTATGACGTTTTGGCTGAGCCACTTCAGGCACAGGGTTGGAACAAAGAGGATATTAATACTCGTATTGGCGAGCTTATGCGTCTGGTTGGTATCAACCCAGACTATGTTGACCGCTTCCCATCCCAGTTCTCTGGTGGTCAGCGTCAGCGTATTGCTATTGCTCGTGCTCTTGCAACAAGTCCAAAGATTCTTCTGTTGGATGAGCCAATTGCATCTCTGGACGTTTCCATTCAGGCAGGTATTATTAACCTCCTTGAGGATCTTCAGGTTCAGTTGAAGATTTCTTATCTCTTTGTTGCTCACGATCTTGCTGTTATTCGTCACATTTCTGACACGGTTGCTGTTATGCACCTGGGCAAGATTGTTGAGTACGGTGAGACTGAAGACGTCTTTACTAACCCACAAGATCCTTACACTAAGGCGCTTCTCTCGGCTATTCCAATTCCTGATCCAAAGATTGAGCGTACCCGTGAGCGCATGATTTACCAGGATGGTAAGCTGGTTCCTGCAACCCACATCTCTAACGAGTAACAAAGATTCAATAAATTTTCTGAAAACCCGCACTTAAAACTAGGTGCGGGTTTTCTTTGTTACAAATAGTGAACCAGGTTGTTACGGGAATGTTTCTGCTATGGAGTATTTTCAGGCAATTTCGTATAGTTAAGTGAATATCTGTAGGCCTTTAACGAAATGGGTGATCATATGGCTGACAGTTTTTCCCGTCGTTCGTTCTTTGCTCTGACTGGAATCACCGCCGCAGGCCTTGGCCTTGCTGGTTGTGCTCCATCAAATCCTCAGAGCAGCTCTTCCAATACTGGAACTGAGCCACAGGACGGCTCCCCTGCAAACACTCCTCTGGATCAGCTTCCACTTCCAGAGAAGGGCAAGACGTACAACAATCCTAAGTCTCGTGATGAGGTTAAGGATGGCGGTACTCTGACCCAGCCAATCAACGAGATTGGTCCACAGTGGAATTACTACCAACTTGCTGGTAATACCTCTTACATGAACATCCTTCACGGTCTTATCAACCCTCGTGACCTGTTCCTTAACAATGCTGATGGTGATAAGTTTGAGCCAAACAAGGATTACATCAAGGAATTTAAGGTAGAGGAGAAGGACGGCAAGCAGGTTGCTACCCTGACCTTCACTGATCAGGCTACCTTCAACGATGGTACCGCTATTGATTGGACCGCAATTCAGACCGCATTCATCACTATGAGTGGTCAGAATAAAAAGTTTGCGGTTTCTTCAACTGATGGTTATAACAAGTATGAGTCTGTTGAGCAGGGCGATACTGCTAAGACTGCTGTTATTACCATGAAGGAAGCAGTCTATCCAATCGAGAGCATCTTGAGCTATGCTCTGCACCCAAAGCTTCAGGATCCAGACTTCTTCAACAATGGCTACAACAATGAGCCACACAACGAGCTTGGTTCTGGTCCTTATATTGTTGATTCTTTCGATGACTCTGCTGTAACCTTCAAGCCAAATCCAAAGTGGTGGGGTGACGCTCCTAAGCTTGATACCCTTGTCTACAAGCAGATGGATACCCAGGCTTCCATTAACGCATTCAAGAACGAAGAGACTGACACTACTGGTTCTTCCGTATCTGGTTCCGCTGAGCTTCTCTCTAACTTCACCGGTCTTGGTGATAAGGCTCAGATTCGCCGTGGTCTTAGTATGTCCATTGCTGTTATTGAGATTAACTCTACGCGTGGCGTTCTTCAGGACGTTGCAGTTCGTAAGGCATTCTGTCAGGTTGTTGATCCAGCAACCATTGTTTCCATTGTCTTCCAGGGTGTTAACTGGAAAGAGGACGCACCAGGTTCTATGCTTTGGCCATACTGGGCAGCTGGCTATGACAACAACCTTCCAGACGATCTCAAGAACCTCAAGTCTGTTGACGAGCGCAAGGCTGCTGCTAAGAAGACCCTTGAGGATGCAGGCTACAAGCTCAACGGTGATTACTACGAGAAGGACGGTCAGCAGGTAACCTTCGCTTACACTTTGTTCGGTGATGGTACTACTGTTAAGAACCGTGCTGCTGCAATCCAGAAGATGTGCAAGGATGCTGGTATTAACCTCACTCTTGATTCTCACCCATCTTCTGAGTTCTCTGATGTTCTTACCTCTGGCTCTTGGGATGTCTGCCTCTTTGGTTGGGTTGGCTCTTCAACTTCTTACAACAACGGTGGTCAGCTCTATGGTTCTGAGTCTGGATCCAACTTTGGTCAGCAGGGCTCCGCAGAGACCGATGAGATGTTTGCAAAGGTTGTCTCTACCAAGGACTTTGATGAGCGTATGAAGCTTATGAATGATGCTGAGAAGAAGATGATGCAGACTTATGCATATCTTCCTGTCTACACTGGTCCAGACTGCTACGTTGTTAAGAAGGGTCTTGCTAACTTTGGTCCTGCACTCTTCCAGAGCGTACCTGCAACCATTGTTGGCTGGCAGAAGTAAGTAAGGGACAGGGCGATCTTCTCGCAAAGTTCTTTTGAGAAAAAGTTTTAAATTTTCTCAGTAAAGTTGCCAGAAGATGTGTTAGTATATCCCTCGCTGCAAAGCAAGTCGGAGTGGCGGAATTGGCAGACGCGCTAGCTTGAGGTGCTAGTGACCTACTAACGGTTGTGCGGGTTCAAGTCCCGCCTCCGACACCACGGAATTTCGGCGGATCTCTTCGGAGGTCCGCCTTTTTCGTATACTTAGGCAATGTGATTTGTTTTTAGGCCTTGCTGGTAAGGAGTGACTGTGGCAGATAACAAGCTGAGCGTTCGCCGTGTTGAGGGAGTTGTCGACGGAACCGTTGCTGCAACTCTGTCTCAGTTGCTACGCCTGACCAGCGATGCAGTCATTGTTTTTAATATGGAGGGCACGGTTCTTCTCGCCAATGAGGAGGCCGAAAGCCTATTTGCTAAGGAAGACGGCACCATTGCCGGCCTGGATGTTCGCTTTTTGTTTACCCCTGCAAATCAAGAAAACTTGCAGAAGCCGTTCTTTGTAGAGTCGTTGCCGTTTGCGATTGATGGCTCCACTTCCATGGTGGCCGCTCCTGCGCAAGATGGCGTTTCGCAGGTTTTGAGTGTACGTGCGGATTATGTGGGTGCTCCAACACAGGCTATTGTTTTGACTGCCTCTAAGCTTCGTGACATGGCTAGCCCTATGCACGATGATGAACGAATGGTGTTGGACCTTCGCCGAGCCAACAGGAGGCTCTCAGGAGCGCTGCAGATTGTTTTGGACACGCTTGACTCGGAAGATATGGGTCAGCTTATCGAGCGCGTGTTAGAAGAGCTCTCAGAGACTGTCGAGGCTGATGGTGCGCTTATCTATCTTGCTGAGCAAGACGGGTATCACCTTCATGGTGCAACAAAGTCTTTGAGAAGTGCGTCATTGGATAGAATTCCTCGCTACTTTGCATTTAACAGCTCTCTGGAGCGTTTGACGTTTTATTCCGAGCACGCACTTCGCTTGCATACCATGCCTTTGAACTCAAGCACGCTCAAGCAGGGAAGAGTTAAAAAGCGCAACCTTGTTAACGAGGAAACACGTGAGGTTATAACCGTTGACGCAAGTCATTTGCCTCCGTTTACCAGCTTTCTTGTGGTACCCGTATGGTTTGGTGGACACATTGTTGCTCTGATCGAGGTGGGCTGGGAGCGCAAGCGCGCGCTTTTGGTTGAAGACGCAAGACTTCTGGACTCCATTGCAAATTACCTCTCGGTGCAGCTTGTAGGCGCGTTGTCGGCCATGAGAACGCAGCGTAGAGACGCGCTTCGCGAGGCATTAGCTCGCGTGCGCCAAGGATTGCTTCATAGCGCTGCAGAGGGCGAGAAGATCTCTGGTGAGCGATTACAGCAGGTTATGAGGTCGGTGGGCACCGATCTGAATGCACAGGTTTTCTCGGTAGATTGTTGTGAGGTCACAGGCAACATTACGCTCCATGCGCTTGGCGCTGAGCAAGTGTTTGGCGACGCTCAGGACGGTGCGCAAGACAGCGCGCAGGCTGCGGCGGAGGCCGGTGGCGCGCAGGTTGCGGCGGAGGCCGGCGGCAACCAGATTGCGCTTCCATCGACGGTTGAGGGACTCAAGACAGGAGAGGGCGAGGCGTCAGTCAAAGAGGTTGAGCTTGAATCTGAGCTGAGTCGTGCGCTTGCTGCACAAGGTTTGCCCTGCAAGGGAGCTGTGCTTTTCTTGGGCAAGTTTGCAGGAGAACAGCATACCTGGCTTTTCTTGCGAGAAGAAAACGCTGAGCCCTTAAGCGACATTGAGCTTGATTTCTTGGACCGCGTGATGCTTCTGGTTCACTCGTTGGCCGTTGGTGCCGAAGAGAGCCAGCAAAACAAGCATATCTCGCAGGCACTGCAGTCGGGCATGAAAAATGACCTACAGAAGGTAGAAGGAATTTCTGCCGAGGGAATTTATTCGTCCGCAACCGCCGACGCGTTTGTTGGTGGCGATTTTTACAGCATGATTAAGCTGCCAGGCCGTCGTGCATGCATCATCATGGGAGACGTCTCCGGCAAGGGTATTGAGGCGGCATCTATTTCATCCGCAGTTAAAACGGCACTTTCTGCCTATGCGTGGGAGGGAAGAACTCCCGCACGCATGGTGGCAACGCTGAATGAGTTCCTGCTGGGCTTCTCGAGGGTAGAGACGTTTGCAACGCTCTTTGTTGGCATTGTAGACCTTACAACTTCATCGCTGACCTACTGTTCCGCTGGTCATCCACCTGCGATTTTGGTGTCTGCTCAATCGGGCGACGCTGAGCTTTTGGACGTTCAGTCGGGCGTTGTGGGCGCGTTTCACGACATGGAGTACAAAAACGGCACAGTTCGCTTGCATGAGGGCGATATCCTGCTGCTTTACACCGACGGAACCACAGAGGCTCGCAGTCCCGAAGGCGCGTTCTTTGGCGAGACCGGCCTGCGCGACATGATTATGAACGAGGTTCCTCGTGGCTTTGATGGCCTGCTCAATAGGTTCTTGAGCACGCTTGATCGCTATACCGGCCGAAGGCTTGACGACGACGTTGCCATGGTTGCCCTGCGCTTTGATGAGCTTGGCGGCGTCGATTCTCGCACGCTCGGCGGTACTGACTCTGGCAAGCTTGGTGGCGCTGACTCTGGCGAGAAGAACAACTAGACGATTTTCTCGCCAAAAAATGCAGATATCTGAAATTCTTGTTGCTGCGCGGGAACAAGAAACGTATGTATACGCAGCCAAACATAGCAGTTGTTTCAGTCAATACTGACCTTGACGTGAGGGGAGTCCCGCGCGTGAAGGCTCAAATTGAGCAGCTCATTGATAGCGGCTGCAGAAGAATTGTGCTGAATATGTCGGAGGTTTCGTACATCGATTCATGCGGCATGGGCTTTATTGTGTGCGCTGTTCGACGCATGAAGACGCTCGGCGGCCTTATGAGTCTAACCAACGTGCAACCGACGGCGTTTAAGGCCTTGGTGCGCATGGGTCTTATCGATTTCATGCCTATAAGTACCTGTGCCGCAAAGTCGCGCGTGACTCCGCTTGCGCCGGGTACGCATCCGTCGTTCCAGACAACGTTTAGAGTTGATCCCAACAAAATGTGCGACGCTCGCTCGAGGGCAGTTGCGCTGCTAAAGACGCTTCCGTTTACCTCGGATCAAAAATTTGATATCGAACTCGCAGTTGGCGAGGCTATTGGCAACGCTATTGATCACGCATGTGAGAAGGGCGTGCTGACCACGGTTTCTGCGTATCCAGACAGGGTGGTCATTGACGTCTCGGATTGTGGTAGTGGCTTTAGCATCTCCGATGAGGAGGAACCTCCCGAGACCGGCCAGTTTGCCGAGCGTGGACGCGGCGTCAAGCTGATGCGCCTGCTTATGGATGCCGTGTCTATCCAGGAGAAACCTTCCGGTAACGGCACCGTCGTCCGCCTGGTCAAGATGATGCGCTAGGTTGTGTGCGAGTACAGGTCGTAAGTCGATTTCAACCTGGTATCTACTTCGTGTGGATACCGGGTTTCTTGTGCGGAAATGCTGGGAGTGGACGGGTTTCTCGCCAGGCGGGCGGCGTGAACTGAGTGTGAGCCTGCTGCAAGCCTGATTTTTCGTCAAGTCTGAACGATTTGCCTGAAAAGCACACCTAGTCTGAGCTATTTGCCGGTTTTTCTCGCCAAGTCTGAGCTGTTTTACTCAGACATGGTGGGGGTTTCAGGCTCGTAAAATTTGGAGACAGCACCCTAGTTAGAACGTGCCTGATTTCTGCAAAGAATCTGTAACTTCTGCCTAAAAACGTAAAAGAATCGGTGGATTTGCCTGATTTTGTTAAAGAATCGGTGCCTCAAATACAGATTCTTTGCACTTTTTAGGCGCGCATAGTGAACGTTAGGCGCGCGATGGCAGAAAGACCCGCTTGCCGAGAAATCCGTGCGCCCGCACGCGCATCTGGCGAGAAACCCGTGCGCTCGTACCGCACAACGCTGCGCAGAAAAGCCGTATACTTATGACGATATAAGTCCACGAAAGGATTGATATGTCTGACGCTCTGATTCCACAAAATTCCTGCGTACTTGTCACCGGTGGCGCGGGCTTTATTGGCAGCCACACCGTTGTTGAACTGCTCAATTCCGGCTACGAGGCCGTAATTGTTGATGACCTTTCCAATGCTTCGGCAAAGGTTATCGATCGCATCAAAACCATAGTGGGAGAAGAAAACGCTAAACGTCTTTCATTCTACGAGGCAGACGTCAATGATGCAGGTGCGCTGGACCGTATCTTTGACGAGCACCCTATTAACTTTGTCATTCATTTTGCAGGCTTCAAGGCTGTTGGCGAGTCTGTTACCAAGCCTATTGAGTACTACACAAACAACCTAGGTAACACCCTCACCCTTCTTGATGTCATGAGAAACCACGGCTGCAAGTCAATTATTTTCTCGAGCTCTGCCACCGTTTATGGAGACCCAGATAGTCTCCCTCTAACCGAGCAAAGCCCAAAGAAGAACGCAACCAACCCTTACGGCTGGACCAAGTGGATGATCGAGCAGATCCTCACCGATGTTCACACCGCAGATCCAGAGTGGAATATTGTCCTGCTGAGATACTTCAATCCTATTGGTGCTCACCAGTCGGGCCTCATCGGAGAAGATCCTGCAGGTATTCCAAACAACCTGGTACCTTATGTGGCTCAAGTTGCTGTGGGTAAGCGCGAAGCTGTTCACGTCTTTGGTAACGACTACGACACCCCAGATGGCACGGGCGTTCGCGACTACATCCACGTTTGCGACCTTGGCTCCGGCCACGTAGCTGCACTTAAATGGATGGCTGGCCGCACGGGAGTTGAAATCTTCAACCTGGGCACTGGCACTGGTAGCTCGGTACTTGACGTTATTAAGGCATTCTCAAAGGCTTGCGGCAAAGAGATTCCTTACGTTATTGAGCCTCGCCGCGCAGGTGACGTTGCAACTAACTACGCAGACTGCCAGAAAGCTGCCGACATGCTTGGCTGGAAGGCTCAGTACGACCTCGCCGACATGTGCCGCGACTCCTGGAAGTGGCAGTCGATGAACCCAGACGGCTATCGCGGCTAGGACTTCCGTGAACTTCGCCGACTACCTCACACAAAAGCTCCCTGCCGTCGAGGCAGAGATCATGCGCGGTCTCCCCGCGGCATCTGCAGCGCCCGCAGCACCCGCGGTACCCGCGACACCCGCGGCAGCGGCGTCCACGGCGGCGCCCTCGGAGCGCACCCGCGGAGACCTGAACACCTACCTCTACCAGCCACTCGCTCACTTCAGCGCGGGCGGCGGCAAGCGCGTGCGCCCGGTCCTCTGCTGCCTGGGCGCCGAGGCTGTTGGAGGCTCAGCAGAAGCCGCTCTGCCCGTAGCCTGCGCCATCGAGGACTTCCAGTCGGCAGCCCTTATCCACGATGACATTGCAGATAAATCAGAGCTACGCCGTGGCGAAAAGTGCCTCTACAAGACACTTGGCACTGGACTTGCCATCAACGTTGGTGATTCTGCGCTGGTCAATGTTGTCAGACGCGTTACCGTAGCCGACCACCTCTCTGACCAGCTTAAAGTTCGCGTTATCGACGCCCTTCTCGCCATGCAGGAGCACACCCTTGAGGGTCAGGCGCTTGACCTTGGCTGGGCTCAAAACGAGCGCTGGGATGTTACCTCTGACCAGTATCTTTTTATGGCGCTCTCCAAAACCGCCTATTACTCTGCTGCATATCCCCTGGTACTGGGTGCGCTCATCGGTGGTGCTGACCAGAAAACGCTTGACGCACTCAAAGAGTTTGGCCTCAAGGTAGGTCTTGCCTTCCAGCTGCAAGACGACCTTCTCAACCTGGTAGGAAACGCCGAGGTACAAGGCAAAGACTTTAGGTCAGACATCACTGAGGGCAAGCGCACGCTCGCGGTGGTCTACGCGCTCGAGCACCTCACCGAGGCAGAAAAAGCGGAGCTTGTCTCCATACTTTCTGCGCATACTACCAATACTTTGGAGCTTCAGCGCGCTGTGGAGCTTATGGAAAGCGCTAATGCGATAAAATTTGTCCGCGCGCACGCTCTTGCCTTAGTTGATGAGGCAAAGCACGTGCTTGAAAACGTGATACTTACTGAAGACGCTCGCGACACACTTTTGTCTATGGCAGACTTCTTTGTGAACCGAGAAAGGTAATTATGGATCCAATTACTCCTGGTAGCACCGGTGCTGCCGTTGAAGACATTCAGGAACGCCTCGTAAAGCTTGGCTACACCATCGAAGACGATGAGCGCCAGAGCCACACGTTTGGCAAGTCAACTGCTCGTGCTGTTGCGCGCTTTAGGCTTGACCATGACCTTTCTCTTGGAGAAGAAGTAGATGCCTCTACCTGGGCAATCATGGTCGATGAGGGCTATGAGCTAGGAGACAGAACCCTCTACCTGCGTCTTCCTAACTTCCACGGCAATGACGTGCGTCAGCTGCAAGAGCGCCTCAACATCTTGGGTTTCTCGTGCGGAAAAGTTGATGGCCATTACGGTGTTCACACCGAGGCTGCCGTTAAGCTCTTCCAGGAAAGCGTCGGCGAGCTTGCTGACGGTATGGCATTCCAGGATACCCTCGACGCTATTGAGCGTCTGCGTCACGTTTGGTCTGGTAAGCAGGCAAAAGGCCCTCACCCACAGGGTCCTATGGGCTTTGCTCGTGCAGCAAACGTTCTTGAGACCACCTGCATTGCTATTACGGGAGAAGATCCTATCTCTAGAAACGTGGCCGCCCGCGTGTATAACCTTTCTAAGGCAACTACCGAGGCAAGCGGTATGACCATGATTGATCGCGCTGATTCCCCTACTGATGCAGCTACCATTTTGGTTCTGACCACGGCTTATGCCCCAAGTATGCCCGCTCGCGGACAGGTGGGTATTGGCTCTGTTTCTATGGAGGAGAACGAGACGCTGCCAGCAAGACTGCGCACTGCTATTGAGTCTGCTGATGCAACGGGCTCCCCTATCAAGATTGTGCTGCCAGAAGGAACAAACGTTGACGGTTCATTTACTACCGCAGATGCGCAGACTTTAGCAGTTCTTGTTCTTGATGCAATTTGTGGAGCATTTGCCTCGCTAAGCTGATACACTTAATAGAGTTGCGGACAAAACCAACGTAGTGATTACATTGGGGTATCGTCCAACGGTTAGGACACGGGTTTTTGGTGCCTGGAATGTGGGTTCGAATCCTACTACCCCAGCCATTTTTTACGCAACTTTTGTGTAGGGACGCACTCGTATCGAGTAATACGAAGTACTTTGGAGGCTTACGTATGCCACTTACTGCGATTGTCCTCGCTGCAGGTGAGGGAACGCGCATGAAGTCCCGCCACCCTAAGATTGTGCACAAATTACTAGATAAACCCCTTGTTTGGTGGAGTGTCAACGCCGCAATTACTGCTGGCGCTGACCGCGTCATTGTGGTTGTTGGTAACCACGCTGACGAGGTTAAATCTGCACTTTCTTGCTTCCCTAACCTTGAGTATGTTGCCCAGACCGAGCGTCTTGGCACCGGCCACGCCGTCAAGGTTGTAAAGGATGCTCTTGGTGGCTTCAAGGGACCCGTTGTTGTTATCAACGGTGACGCATCTCTGTTGCGCGCACAGTCTATTCTCGACCTTGTCGCAGAAACTAAAGCTCACCACAACGCATGTACGGTACTCACAATGACGCCCCCAGATCCAACCGGATATGGTCGCGTCATTTCTTCTAACGGCCAGGTAACTGCCATTGTTGAGCACAAGGATGCTACGCCAGAGCAGCGCGAGCAAGAGCGTGAATGCAACGTTGGCGTGTACTGCTTCTGTGGCGGAAGACTGACCGCAAACATCGATCTTCTCGGCAATGACAACGTGCAGGGCGAGTACTACCTCACTGACATGGTGGGCCTTTACGTCAGCCAGGGCGAGCCTGTTGCTGCCGTCCACGTTGACGACTACAAAGAGGCGCTGGGCGTCAATTCCCGCTCCGAGCTTGCCGTTGCTACCCGCATCATGCAGGAGCGCATCAACGAGCACTGGATGAGCCAGGGAGTTACCATGCTGGACCCAACTTCCGTCTGGATTGGCCCCGAGGTCACGCTTGGTATGGACACCGAGATTCTCCCGCAGACCATGCTCTACGGCAAGACCTCAATTGGCGAGAATTGCGTGGTAGGCCCTAACACTCGTCTGACCGACACAATTGTTGGCAACGACGCTGTTGTCGATGAAACTGTAGCTATCAACGCACAGGTAGACGACTTTGCTACCTGCGGTCCTCGCGCTTACTTGCGTCCAGGCACTCACCTTATGCCTCACGCCAAGGCAGGCACCCACGTTGAAATCAAAAATTCAACTATCGGTGAAGGCTCCAAGGTTCCTCACCTCTCCTACATTGGTGACACTACCATGGGCTCTGGCGTCAATATTGGCGCAGGTTCAATTACGTGCAATTACGACGGTTACCACAAGTTCAAGACACACATCGGCAACAACGTCTTTGTTGGATCCGATACCATGATGGTGGCACCCGTCTCAATTGGTGATGGCGCACTTGTGGGGGCAAGTTCGTGCATCACAAAGGATGTACCAGCAGACGCGCTTGCACTTGAGCGCTCTGAGCAGAAAATTGTTGAGGGATACGCCGCCCAGAGGCGTCACAAGCTTGAGAAAGAGGACTAGATGTTCGAGAACCTGAGTGACCCACTGTTAGTTGCTAGAAATATCAAGCTCTACACCGGTACAGGCAACCCTGAACTGGCTCGTAAAGTTGCAGACATTCTTCACCTAGAGCTACAAGGTCTTCTCCTCGAGAAGTTTGCTAACGGAGAAATCTACGCTCGCTTTGACGAGTCTGTCCGCGGCGACGAGGTCTTCTTCATTCAGTCTTTGGCAGGCGTCAATGTCAACGACCTGGTTATGGAAACGCTGATTGTTGCTGACGCTGCAAAGCGCGCATCCGCTAACAGCTTTACTGTGGTTATCCCTCACTACGCATATGCTCGTCAGGACCGCAAAGCCGCTGCTCGTGAGCCTATTACTGCTCGCCTCATAGCAAACCTGCTTGAGAACGCTGGCGTTGACCGCGTCATCACACTTGACCTACACCAAGGCCAGATCCAGGGCTTCTTTGACATTCCTGTTTCTCACCTGACCGCTCTCTACCTTCTGGGCGATTACTTTAAGAACAAGCCATTTGACTGGGAGAATACCGTTGTTGTCTCCCCTGATATGGGTCGCGCAAAAGCAGCTAAAAAGCTTTCCGACTACCTTGACTGTGGTCTTGCAATTGCTCACAAGAGCCGTCCTCGCCACAACGAGAGTGCTGTTATGGGCATCATTGGCGATATCAAGGGCAAGACCTGCATCGTTAACGACGACATGATTGATACTGCAGGCACCCTCTGCGCTTCCGTTGTGAAGCTGAAGGAAATGGGTGCAGGCGACATCTACGTCTGTGCTACCCACGGCATCTTCTCTGGTCCTGCAATCGAGCGCCTCAACAACGCTCCTATCGAGGAATGTGTGGTTACTGATGCAATTCCTTGCGCTGCAGCAAACCAGGAAGGTTCCAAGATTAAGACGATTACCATTGCAAACGAGCTTGCCGAGGCAATCTACGCTGTCTACACCGACCGCGCTGTCTCCGATATCTTCGGCGGCGACTTTAACCTGTAACGCCGCAGGTCAGTTGCGCGCGGCCACAGGTTGCGAGTGATTTCAACCCGGTATCCATTTCGTGTGGATACCGGGTTTCTTGTGCGGAAACGCTGGGAGTGGACGGGTTTCTCGCCAGGTAGCGGTGTGAGCCCGGGTCGCGCGGGGCGAGCCTCATGCGAGCCTGATTTTCTCGTCAAGTCTGAACGATTTGCCGGAAAAGTACGCCATG
>ERZ773203.181-NODE-181-length-34122-cov-4.682361_pt1 | contig 34122 bp, 26 predicted proteins | sample MGYA00580529_ERZ773203 | MGnify/ENA primary metagenome ERZ773203 (study PRJEB29015, sample SAMEA2738176) | human oral metagenome | biome: human oral; feature: human-associated habitat; material: saliva | place: China | collected 2177 ... | reverse complement strand
TCGCCTATCGCGCAGTCGCTCGCGAGCGACAATCCCTTTGTTCATCATGATCTACCTTGGGTAGCAGCGACTCTTCCTGAACTGAAGAAGCTGCTCGACAAAAACGAAGTAGTCTATGTGTCAACAAACAGTCAGATTTTCAAACAACTGCACATTAACCTTGGTGAAAACGCCGTCGAGCCTTTTATAATCTTTGTTTCTTCAGTCAATCCAGCTGGTAGAGTTTTCCCACTTTCAACTGGTGATATGTCTCGTGCTGGCAAAAAAGATGGCGATAAAATCACGATTGGTGACAATCTTGAGTTTACGCTTCGCACGGTTCATACCAATAACGGCGACTATGTGCTTGGCCTTAACTACCAGGTCCTTTTTGCTCTCAGTCGTTACTTCAAGGACTATTAATATTTTTCGGAGCGCCACTAAACGTGCACATACAACGCTTACATATCATAAACTGCAAGAAAAAAACTCCCATTCACCTGAATGGGAGTTTTGTTTTCTCGGCAGATGCTATTTAAAGCTTTTAAAGAGCCTTCAAGATGCCCTTTGGATACCTTTTGGATGCTTTGGACAACCTGACCTTACTCAGCTGGGCAGAGCGAGAGGGCGGCCTCGTCAGCAATAACGGTGCAGTTAGTGTGAAGTTGCAGGATAGAGGCTGGGCACTGAGGCGAAACGTTGCCGTAGCACATGTCGTAAACAGCCTTAGCCTTGTCCTCGCCGCTAGCCACAATCAGAATGCTGCGCGCAAACATGATGGTCTGCGTGCCCATAGTGTAAGCCTGACGAGGGACGTCCTCCATGCGCTCAAACAGGCGGCTGTTTGCCTGAATGGTGCTCTCGGTGAGGTCAACGCAGTGCGTACCCTTGGAGAAATGGTCGTCGGGCTCGTTGAAGCCAATGTGACCGTTGTGACCAATACCAAGAAGCTGCAAGTCAGGATAGCCAGCCTTAGCAACAAGCTGATCGTACTCGGTGCAAGCTGCCTCGACGTCAGGATTAGAGCCGTCGGGCACATGAGTGTTCTCAAGATCAATATTTACCAGGTCAAAGAGGTTTTTGCGCATGAAATAGTGATAGCTCTGAGGATCGTCGTGAGAAAGACCGCGGTACTCGTCAAGGTTATACGTAGAAACCTGCGAGAAGTCCAGGTCTCCCCTCTTGCACCAATCAGCGAGCTGAGCATAGGTGCCAATTGGCGTTGAACCAGTTGCCAGGCCAAGGACGCAATTTGGCTTCAGAATAATTTGTGCAGAAATGACATTTGCAGCTTTTCTGCTCATGTCCTCGTAATCGCGGGTACGAACAATCCTCATGTCTACCTCCAAGACAGAAGTCACAGTTACATTTAGTTTAACATTTGAAGCAAGCAAAAAAGTAACCGGTCGGCGAGAAGAACAAATATCTCGCTGACCGGTTTTGACCTGTTATATGGCGTGTTTCTGTCGCTATTCTGTCGCGATTCTGACGTGAACCTGACATAGCGGCAGTTATCTGTCTGAAATCTGACGCAAATCTGACATGACCCTGACGCAAATCTGACTCAAGCCGACGTCGCCTATCCCTGAATCTGCTTGGAAAGATCCTGCAGAGCGTGGAAACGATGCGATATGGCGTTCTTCTCGTCAGGCTCAAGCTCTGCCATAGTCTTACCTGGAGCATCCTCAGGCCAGAAGAGTGGGTCGTAGCCAAAGCCGTTGTGACCCTTTGGCTCGTGGCCAATAACGCCCTCGCAGTCACCCTCTCCTACCAGCACAGATCCGTCTCTGTAGACCAGAGCAACGGTGGAGTGGAAGCGAGCAGTGCGATCCTCATCAGCAACGTTGGCAAGCTCAGCCAAGAGCTTCTGATTGTTTGCAGCATCATTGCCATGCTCGCCAGCATAACGAGCAGAATAAATTCCAGGAGCTCCATCCAGAGCGTCAACGCAAATACCAGAGTCATCCGCAATAGCTGCTATACAATCTACCTCGTCAAGCGCGGCCATTGCCTTGATCAGAGCGTTATCGCGGAACGTCTGACCGTTCTCCTCTGGATCAGGGAAATCGCCCAGCTGACCAAGCGCTACAAAGCTTATACCAGGCATTACCTTAGAGAGGATAGCCTCAATCTCAACAAGTTTGTGAGCGTTGCCTGTTGCAACTACCACGGTTGTATTTGGATCAAAGGTCACAGCGTTAGAACCCTGATTTGCACTGTTTTGACTCATAGTTACTCCCTAAATCCAGTCACTTGATTCTGCAGGTCAACAAGGTGAGCGATGCCAGCTTGACCAAGGTCGAGCAGCTGGTTAAGTTGCTCGCGATCAAACGGACCGCCCTCGCCCGTGCCTTGTACTTCAATTATCTGTCCAGTTTCTGTTCCAACAAGGTTCATGTCAATGTCAGCGTGAGAATCCTCGGGATAGTCAAGGTCCAGCAGCGGCTTGCCATTCACATATCCCATAGAAATCGCAGCTACCTGACCTGTAAGAGGGAGTCTGGGGAGAATGTCCTTCTCGACAAGTGAGTAGAGTGCGTCGTGGAGCGCCACCCAAGCACCCGTGATGCTGGCAGTTCTAGTGCCGCCGTCTGCCTGAAGGACGTCGCAGTCCAGCGTGATGGTGTACTCGCCCAGGCGGTTGAGATCAACAACGGAGCGCAGCGAGCGGCCGATCAGGCGCTCAATCTCCATGGAGCGACCCTTGCGGTTGGCGCTCTCTCGCTTGGTGCGGCGGTTAGTCGACGCAGGTAGCATGGCATATTCGGCCGTGACCCAACCCGCGCGAGAACTGCGTCGCCATGCGGGGACGCCCTCTTCGACGGTAGCGGTGCACAGGACGCGCGTGTCGCCAAACGTGATCAGGCACGATCCGTCGGCGTTCTTCATAACGTTGCGCTCGAGGGTGACGGGGCGCATTTGGTCCCACGCACGGTTATACGAACGTAAAACTTGCAAAGAAGCGTTAGATTGCAGCGTAGAGTCAGATTTCATAGTGTTCCTTTTCACATCTGCATAGAAAAGCAGTTAATTCTTTTTGAAACGACTCTAGTATACCTGTCTGTACACCGCCCTCTGAAACACTTTATTGTTGCTCTTGTTGGTATTACTTTGTTGCTATTTATTGCTATTTGTTGCCACTGCCTTTAACGTAATGACTAAATATGTATTGATAATGCGTTCTTTTTTGCTCCGATATACGTAATAAAGAAATACACTACAAAACCAAAAAGTGTGAGTAAAGCAACAGGCCAAATGCTTGGCTCGATGGCAGTTTGGAACATTTCTACGCTCATAAAACGAATAACATTAAGTCCAAAAATTGCATGAATCACGGTAAAAATACCCGGGAACAAAAAATTACACAGTACGCCAGTAAGCAAACTTTTTGAAAGTATCTCTCGAGAAGCCCCTAATTCATACAGCTTGTAATACCTCTCTTTATTGTCTGCAGCAAGCGAAAGCTGTTGAACTGCCAAAATGACGGAAGAAAATACAAGTAACACAACCGCATAAAAAGAACAGGTGAATACAATAACGCCAAAAGGTCCAGAAACATCCGAAGCACTCATATCCTGTGAAGAAATTACCTCAAAAATTTGAGTGCGAAGAACAACAGCAAAGACAAACATGCACATACCTACAGAAGATAGGGCTGCTGAACACGTCATGGCTTTGGAAGCGTTGCGTGCCACACCTTCAGCTTGACGCACAGAAAATGCGTTTAACCCTCGATACCATATACCTGGAATTTTCTTAAGAACGCGTGGAAGTAACACAAGTGTTGAACGGAACACAAAAAATGATCCAAAAATGGCACAGGCACCAAAAGGAATCATGAAACCAATAAAGGCAAACGGAACCTGAGCGCACACAACATAAACAATTGCCAGCAACAAAACACCTATACATGCATCAAAGATTGCTCGTAAAATTGAAAGTGGTTTTGATGAATCATTTTCTTTTTTTGCAGTCATCATCTGCAATAACGTAGACTTCTTTAAAATGCGCTTACTACCCCAGGAGAGCACGAACATCGTTATAAAAAATATTATTGTTGTCACAATGGCACCCAATGGAGAAGCAACAACAACAAATTTCATTGGTAGGGCGTATGACCAGCTTACAATCATTTCTACAAACGGCGAAATAGCAATACCTACTACAATTCCACCAATAAGCGCACTTCCTGAAACCAGAATAGTTTCATATCGCAATATGCTAATGACATCTTTCTTTTCAAGACCCGCAAACTCATATAAAGCAAATTCGGGAAGACGTCGACGAATCAAAAATTTATTTGCGTATGACGTAACATTCAAAAACACCAAAAAAGGCAAAATACCAAATGCTAGGCTGTAATTTGCCTCCGAAACAAAAAGTGAACGGACCGATTCGTCATTCACTAAGGCAAATAAATAATCTCCAGATGCTGCATATGAATACATGAGGCAGGCACCCGTTGCCAATGCAGCAAAATAAACCCCAAAGTCGCTAAGATTACGGCGTACATTTCCAACTACAATTTTTATTAACAAATTCATAGTATATTGCCCTCACTCTATTGGCTTTAACAACATCGTCTTTATATTTATCTGCATTTTTATAATGCGCCACATACCTAATTGATACCATCGAACTAACTTACAAAAAGGTGACGATCTTATAAGAAAAAGAGCAGTCGATAAGAAAAAACGCGACACCCGAAGGCGCCGCGTGAGGTTCCATGGTGGGCGATGAGAGATTTGAACTCCCGGCCTTGTGCGTGTAAAGCACCTGCGCTAGCCGCTGCGCCAATCGCCCGTGACTGTAGAAGTTTATCACAGCTTCTACAATTCTTCGGCGGCAATTATGAATTCTGCACCTTCATTGCATGACCTTTGCACAAATCCTACGCCAACTCTTCCAGAATCCGACGCATTTCTTTCTGGACGCCCTGCTCAGTGTTAGGAGCGATAACCTTAGAAGCAATTGTTTTAAGTGCGTAGCGAGCATTGTCCATAACGTAAGCAGTACCTGCGTAGCGAAGCATGGCGTAGTCATTCATAGAATCGCCAAAAACAGCAATCTCATCGCGAGAAATACCATAGTACCTGCGGATCTGTTCGAGCCCCGTAGCCTTGTTAACACCACGAGGCACCACGTCAATCCACGTCTCTCCAGAAGGCATGAACGAAAGTCTGTCACCCATCTCGCGCTCAAGAATCATGGCCATATCCATAGAGCGAGCCCTTGAATCGCAGCAAATAGCAGCCTTGATGATGCTGATGTCTGGTGAAGGCGGATCAAAAACGCGCTCAGCGTTAGGCAGATCCTTGTCCAGCTCACGCACAAACGAGCTCTGATCATCCAGCAGATACGTGTGCGTGCGGTCATAAACAACCAGGTGAATGCAGTCAAATTCGGACGTCAACTCAAACAGCTTACGAATAGAAGCCGACGAGAAAACCTCGCGGTCGATGACCTCGTTCTCTACATAGACCTGCGTGCCAAGAGAGGCCACGTAGTCAATCTTGTCTGCAACTGGCTCAAACAACCAGCGCAGGGTATCGTAACGACGACCGGAGCTTGCAACGAAGTGAACGCCGTGCTTGTACAGCTCTTCGATAAGCTCAAATGTCTCTGGCGGAACCTCGGAGTTCTGGTCCAGTAGCGTACCGTCCATGTCCGATGCAATGAGTCTAATCATGCTAGTTCTCCATCATAAAACGGGGAGTCTCCCCTGCTTTTGTTGCGCGTACCAGCTCTAGCAGGGCATGCGCAACGCCGTCATCTGCAGATGCACCTACGTGGTGTCTTGCTACCTGTTTGACCTCTGGAATTGCGTTTGCCACCGCTACCGAGTGCGGAACTTTACTAAGGATATCAATGTCATTCTCGCCGTCTCCAAAAACAAGCACCTCTTCTGGAGAAATACCTGTTCTTTCCAGAAGCGTTTCAAAGCCAGTCAGCTTGGACACACCCTTTGGCAACACGTCAAACCATTGAGGAATGACCGAAACCGTGTAAACATCTGGACAGACTGCGGCGATCTTTTGGCGACAACGCTCCATGTCCTCCTCTGTTCCCGGGCACGCAACTGTTGCGGCGATAAAATCGACGTCGTCTGGAACCTGATCGACAATGCCCGAGACAAACACCATTCTACGCTCGTAATCAACGAGAATGTCTTTATTGTCAGGCGCACCGACAACATAAGCGGGGTTAAAGAGGTTGGTCTGTTCTGGATAGCAGACCAAGAACATGTTCTTCTCGTCAGCAATAGCGTCCGCGACGCCTTGAAGCGTTTTGTGATCAAAAACGGAGAGCGAGATGGTCTTGCCTTTGTACAGCACGCGCTTGCCTGTAGACATGACACCCGTTTGCATGCACGCCTCGTCGAGGCTGAAAAGACGCATCAGCTCAACGTAATCTCGGCCGGTACAAGGGCCAAAAGCGATGTCTGTCTCTTCCAGGAGCGTGTGAATAGCCTTGCGTGTGAAGTCCGACACGCGTCTGTTGCCAAAAGGTACCAGCGTGTTATCCATATCAGATAAAACAAGCTTAATCACAAACGTCCCCCGTTACTGCATGCTGCGTAGCTGGGCAAACGCAACGCGCGTCGCAGTCCAAGCGGACGCAGCCCTACGCCAAAGCAGCTCCAAGCTGGCAAGCTCTACGCTGGCACAAGCTAAGCCGCAGCATTGTACTTCTATCTAGTTGAACTATGTGCCAAGACGTCAAAGCGATCAATCTTGAGCAACACTTGGTCTAGTCCAATCATACCCGAGAGACGTACCTTTGACGCATTCGAAGTCAAAATTAGAAGATCTCTAAACCCGGAGCCTCGACGGCCACCAACCCACTCCATGCGCTTAATGTCCTGGTAGTTGATGGAAATTTCAGAGCCTACAAAGGGCACTACAACCATCTCGTCATCAAAAAGCGAGACCTTATAACGACTCAAGATGTACCACGCCATAAACATGACAACCGAGAAGGAAGCAAAAAACGCCATAACAATATCTGGGTTTGGCGTAAACACGTTAACGTAGCAAAGCCAGCCGAGAATAACTGCAATTGCGCTAACAAATGCCATGTCAATAATGAGCGAACGTGTCAGCGCGGCGGGAGTCACGTAGGTATCGTGGTGGCTGTGGCGACGCTCGGAAATTCCAACGTTTCCCGAGTGCTCTAAAAACGCAGCTATGACGGGTGCCGCAACGACAACAATTCCAAAAAACACTGCGAGCATTGCGACCTCCCTTAATCCGTGAAAAAAAGAACAATGACCCTTCATAATTATGCTACGCCCCCGCACACCATTTATTGACAAGGGTGAACGGGAGCGTAGACGGTAGAAATCTAGCTATGAATGGCAAAGCTGCACGTCAAACGGTTGTGCACAGCGCGAGCGGCGATACGGGGTCGCGGGCAGTGCGAGCGCGACACAGCGGCGCGGCTCGCGTGCGATGCGAGTGCGACGGCGCTAGCCGCGGGCAGCAAACTTGGCGACGAGCTTCTCCAGAAGGTCAACGGTGACCTCGAGGCTTGGAACGGGAATAAACTCGCGCACGGAGTGAGCGTTGTATCCGCCGGTAGCAATGTTGGGACATGGCAGGCCACGGAAGGTAAGCTGAGCGCCATCGGTGCCGCCTCGAGCAGCAACTGGCTTAGGCTCAATGCCAACCTCACGATTTGCCTCAAGCGCGTAATCAATCAGGAACTCGTAGCCCTCGAACTTCTCGGCCATGTTGCGATACTCCTGGTGAATCTCAACACGGACGGTATTCTCGCCATAGCGCTTGTTCAAGAACGCGGCGATATCCTGCAGGACCTGCTGGCGGCTGGCAAAAATCTGGGCGTCGTGGTCGCGGACGATGTAGCTGAGCTTGACCTCGGACGCGGAACCCTCGATGGCGATTGGATGGTAGAAGCCTTCGTAGCCCTCGGTGTGCTCAGGGCGCTCGAAGGCAGGGACCATCTGCTGGAACTCGGATGCTACGGTGATTGCGTTGATCATGACGTCCTTAGCGCTACCGGGATGCACCATGACGCCCTTGAAGTAGACGTCGGCGTGGGCGGCGTTGAAGCACTCGTAGTTGAACTCGCCGAGAGCCTCGCCATCGACGGTGTAACCGTACGCTGCGCCAAGTTTATCCAGGTCAAGCAGGCTTGCGCCGTGACCAATCTCCTCGTCAGGGACAAACGCAATCTTAAGCGTAGGATGCGCAAGCTCGGGGTTGTCGCCCAGGCGCTTGAGCAGCGCACAGATCTCAGCCACACCGGCCTTATCGTCAGCAGACAGCAGCGTGGAGCCATCGGAGCAAATGATGTCCATGCCCACAAAATCCTTGAGGTCAGGGACCTGCTCCTGGGTGGTTGCGATGGTCTTGCCGTTAACGACGCCGGCCACCAGGTCACCGCCCTCGTAGTGGACGACGTGCGGCTTGATGCCCGAGGCAGGCGCGTCGATGACGGAATCCAGGTGCGAGCAAAGCATCAGCGCTGGAGCCGACTCGGCGCCCTTGGATGCGGCGAAGGTGCCGGTTACGTAGGCGTGCTCGTCGACGGTGACGTCGGTGCAACCCAGCGCCTTGAGCTCTTCGACCAGGTAGCGAGCCATCTCGTGCTGAGCAGGCGTGGAAGGTGTGACGGTGTCGTTGTCGGGGTTGGACTGGGAGTCAACCTGCACGTAGCGCATGAAGCGCTCGGCGACATCGGGGAGCTGGTTAGTTGCGGTTTCAGACATAGGTATCCTCTCTTGTTCGGGCAAGGTCGGCGGGACGAGCGGTGCGGGCGTCGCGGACGGTGCGGCTCGCATGGGCAATGCGGGTCGCGCGGGTGGTGCAGGCAACGCGGGTCGCAACCGCCGGCCTTGGATGTTGTATGCATTTACTGTACCGCAACTCAAAACGAATTAAACCTACCTGCGCAAACTTTGCGCGCGCATGCCATAATAATTGCAAGAAATGAGAAAGATGGAGCGCTATGACAAACGACTTTTGGACGCCACAATTTCATCTCTTCCCACCTCAGGGTTGGATGAATGATCCTAACGGACTTTGTCAGTTTAAGTCCGTCTACCATGCGTTTTACCAGTACACTCCTGAGTGGCCTGCCAACGAACTTCGCTTCTGGGGACATGCTGTGAGTAAGAATTTACTCTCTTGGGAGACGCTCCCTATTGCGATTTCTCCAGACGCAGCTTGCGATAAGGACGGGGCGTTTTCGGGTTCGGCCTGGATTGAGACGCGCAACGCATCGGCCGGCGACTGCGGTCACGACAACGGCGCGGCGGCCGGCGGCTGCGGTCACGGCGGCGTTGTGGCAGACGACAACGATGCAGCGTCCCGCGAGGTCATGCGGCTCTTCTACACCGGCAATGTTATGGACGAAACACGCCCAGAAGCCGACGGCATTGATGCCGGTCGAGAGGCCTATCAAGTTATGCTGACCTCTGAAGATGGACAGAGTTTCTCGCCAAAGTGCGTTGTTTTGAAGTCGAACGACTACCCCGGTACCTGCACAAACCACGTGCGCGATCCGAAGGTTTGGGAGCAAGACGGGGCTCTCCGCATGCTGTTAGGCGCTCGCGAGAAAGACACTGCGGCTGGTCCCGTGAAATCCGCAGATGAACGCTGCGATTCGGGATCGGTGTTGATTTACGACTCCAGTGATTGTGGCGAGTCGTGGACGCTCCACTCGGTTATACGCGGGGCTAACGACCTGGGTCATCACGAGGCGTCTGGCTACATGTGGGAATGCCCTTTTTTGGTGCAGCTAGATGGCCATGAGTTTCTATCTGTGTGTCCGCAGGGGCTAAGAGAAGACGCTGGTACGGAGCCAAGCACCGGTGCATCCAAGGGGTCACGCTTAAACGATTCTACTAACTTGCAAGAAAGTGCTTCAAGCGAGCCTCTCGACAAGTGGCAAAACATCTGGCAGTCGGGCTATTTTCCGCTTCCAAAGGGGCAAAAGCTTATCAATGTTGAAACTATTTCCACCAATAGCTTTGTGCTCTGGGATCATGGTTTTGACTTCTACGCACCTCAAACGTTCGTCGACAATTCTGGCCGAACCATTTTGATTGGATGGATGGGCATCATCGATCCGACTTACCATAGTTATCCTGAAGGTATTGAATTCTGCCACAACCTTACTCTGCCCCGAGAACTTTCGTTATCTGGTGATGGTGTTATCCTGCAACACCCAGTTAAAGAGCTTGATGCTAAGCGACGCGAATGTGTGGAATTTGTCGCCGACGCTGTCGTCAAAATAGATCGACTATCTGCAGATATTGAGATTACGGACATATCCGGAGACGGAACTCTTACTCTCAACGACGCGCTTGAGCTTTCTTACTCCAAGGGCATTTTTACCCTGAAATTCATTGACGAGGACACCGCTGCAGGCAGAACTCAACGCTCTATTAGGCTAACGGAGCTTTCTGACCTGCGTCTTATTGTTGACGGGTCTACCATGGAGATTTATCTGAATGATGGACGTGCGGTTTTCTCGACACGCTGGTTCCCTGCATCCGAGCGGCTAACGTTGAGCAGCACTTTTGTTGCTGCTAACTCACGAGCATACAGCCTAATCGCGTAGTTCAGTGTATTTGCTTGGCATAGTCTATTGCCGACACCAAAGGAATACTGTTTGTAGGCACGGATTGAGGCCGTTATGCACAATATTGCATATTTTATGCGTTTTATACGCAAAATATTCACAGGACTCGGAAAATTGCCGTTTTTGGAGCTTCAAGTGGTAAAAAATGCGTTTAGTTGGGGATGAAGAGATTTAGTTCAAATTTTTATATTTATGTCTGCCCAGGATAAGCGAAAAAGTTTTAACTATTTCTTTTACTAATTGAATCGAAATAACTCATTTTCAAAATGAATACACCAACTAAACGCATTTTTTACCTTTTTGGGCCCAAATTCGCCAAAAATGAGCCCCAAACCAAAGTTTGGGGCTCATTAACGTGCAAATTACAACTTTGTAGCTGGTTGCGCGCCAACTTCGCAGTCGGTTACACTGGTTGTGCGACCAGTCGCGCGCCAACTTCGTGGCTGACCGCGCTACTTGACGCCGGCCTTCTTCTTGGCGCGCTCGATAGCAGCCATCTGCTCCTCAGAAAGCCTAATGGAACCGTAATCTTTTCCGTGGTCAGGCGCGGTGCGACCAAGATCGCCCAGGTTAGCGCCGGTTGCTTCCAATGCGGACACGCGGTGCGAAGAGCAAGAGTGGCCGCCCTCACGGACAACGGAATCCAGGCCAAACTTGTCGCGACCGGTATACGGCATGGTTGCGTCGTTGGTGACTGGATCGTCAGCATTTTCCAGCTTGAACTCGCCGTTTACGCCGTTCTTGTAGTTCTCCTTAGCAACCGAAATCATCAGCTTAATACGGTTAAGCTGGTTAACCTCGGACGCGCCTGGGTCGTAGTCGACAGCAACAATGTTGGACTCGGGGTGCATCTGGCGTAAGCGCTTGATGACTGCCTTACCAACGACATGGTTAGGTAGGCATGCAAATGGCTGAGCACAAACAATGTTTGGCGTGCCCGTCTCAATGAGGTCACACATCTCAGCGGTGAGCAGCCAACCCTCGCCCATCGTGTTGCAGAGCGAAAGAATCTGACCAGCCTTCTCGGCCAGCTCATCGATGTTGGGATATGGCTCAAAGCGCTCGGACTTCTCCAACATCTTGTTGATTGGCGCGCGCAGTCCCTGAACCATCTTGATGCCCGCGATATGCGTCATGCGGCTCTTAAGCGAAGTGCCCAGCTCCTTGTGCGTGTTGATCGCGTTGGAGAGGCCAAACAGGAAGAAGTCGACCAGTCCTGGAACGTTAGCCTCGCAACCCTCGGATTCAATGACCTTGACCAGCTCGTTGTTAGCCGTTGGGTGGAACTTAACCAGAATCTCGCCAACGACGCCGACGCGTGGCTTCTGGCGGTCGTTGACCACGGGCAGGCTGTCAAACAGCTCAATGGTGCGCTGGCATTGCTTGTAGAATTCCTTGCGAGAAATTCCGTTGATCTTGGAACGTGTATCGGCCATGAGCTGGTCATACAGCTCATTTGCGGAGCCCTTAACGGCCTCGTAGGGACGAACGCGATACAGTAGCTGCATAATCAGGTCGCCGTACAGGAGCGCGTAGACTGCCTTAATCAGCAAGTCAGGCTTGAACAGCTTGAATCCTGGGTTGTCCTCGTCAAGGCCGGAAGCGGCGGAGATAGAAATGACCGGAATCTCTGGGTGACCTGCATCTTTGAGCGCCTTACGAATCAGTGCAATATAGTTGGTTGCACGGCAGCCGCCGCCGGTCTGCGAAATCAGAACCGCGGTCTTGGTCAGATCGTACTTGCCCGAAAGCACCGCCTCCATAATCTGGCCCGTAACCAAGATGGATGGGTAGCAGATGTCGTTGTTGACGTAGCGAAGGCCCATGTCAACGGCGCCCTGGTCAACCGAAGGCAGCAGCACAACATTGTAGCCCGCACCCCTCAGTAGCTCTTCTACCAGCCCAAAGTGGATTGGCGCCATCTGTGGAGCCAGGATGGTATAGCCCGCTTCCTGCATCTCCTTGGTGTAGCGGACCTTCTCGTAAGCTGCGGATTCTGCCTCGCGGTACACGGGCGTGCGGCGAGAAGAACTTGCAGTCCTAGCCTTTTCCAGAGAGCCATCTGCCATGCGAACGCCCTGTGGGACAGCCTCGGTAACCAGACCGGCAGCTGCAAGTCGCTCCAGCTCTGCCTGCTGCTCGTTCAGGGCAGCCATCAGGGAACGGATACGAATACGCGCGGCGCCCAAGTTGGAAACCTGGTCAACCTTGAGCATAGTGTAGATCTTGCCCGAAGCCTCAAGAATCTCCTGGACCTGGTCGGTGGTCAATGCATCAAGACCGCAACCAAACGAGAAGAGCTGAATAAGGTCCAGGTCGTTTCGGGATGCAACAAAGCGAGCTGCACGATACAGACGCGAGTGGTACATCCACTGGTCAACAATGCGGATTGGGCGCTCAGGCATCATCTTATGAGCAATAGAATCCTCGGTAAGGACGGCAAAGCCAAACGAAGAGACAAGCTCAGGGATGGCGTGGTTAATCTCTGGGTCGTTATGGTATGGGCGACCTGCAAGAACAATGCCGTGAGCGTCGTGTTCCTCAATCCACGCAAGAGCCTCATCACCTGCACGGTGCATCTGGTCCTTGACATTGATATCTTCCTGCCATGCAGCCTCAACAGCGGCGTCAATTTCGGCGCGCGTGATGTGCTCGCCGCGGAAGCGACCCTTGCCTACCTGGGCGTCCTTCTCGCGCTGTTCGCTGATGAGCTCGTACAAACGACGCTTGAGCTCGTTTTTCTTGTCGTACGGAATGAACGGAGCCATGTACTGGATAGATGGATCGGAGAGCTCGTCCACGTTGAGGCCCAGTGCCTGAGGGTAGCTCATGACAATTGGGCAGTTGTAGTGGTTGGTTGCGGAATCGTCCTCCTTGCGCTCCCAACGAATACATGGCATCCAAATAAAGTCTGGGTCCTTGGCCAGCAGGTTCATGATGTGGCCGTGAGAAAGCTTTGCAGGATAGCAGGCGGACTCGGAAGGCATGGACTCAATACCCATGTCGTACGTCTTTGCGGTGGTCTGGTCGGACAACATGACCGAGAAGCCCAACTTAGTGAAAAACGTGTGCCAGAACGGATAGTTCTCGTACATGTTGAGCGCACGAGGAATGCCAACCGTACCGCGTGGAGCCTCATCTGCAGGAAGCGACTCGCGATCAAACAGCAGCTTATTCTTGAACGCAAAGAGATTTGGCGCCTCGTTCTTCTTGGCACCACGCTTCTTGCCTGCGCCTTTCTCGCAACGGTTACCGGTAATAAACCTGTGGCCGCTACCAAAGTCGTTGATGGTAAGCATGCAGCTGTTAGGGCAGATGCGGCAGTGTGTATTGGTAAGCTTGACCTGCAGGTTGTCGATGGACTCGCGATCAAGCAGCGTAGATACGCCATCAATACCTGCGCGGTCGCGGGCGAGAAGGGCTGCGCCGTAGGCACCCATGACGCCTGCGATATCAGGACGGATAACGTCTCTGCCGGTGAGCAGCTCAAAGGCACGAAGCGTTGCGTCGGACATGAAGGTACCGCCCTGGACAATGCAGTGCTCGCCAATCTCGCTGAAGTCGCGGAGCTTAATGACCTTGAACAGGGCGTTCTTGATGACGGAGTACGAAAGACCAGCAGCAACGTCGCCGATGGTTGCGCCCTCCTTCTGCGCCTGTTTAACGCGGGAGTTCATAAAGACGGTACAACGAGAACCCAGGTCAACAGGGAGTTTTGCCTTAGTTGCAGCGGTTGCAAACTCGCGAACGTCCATTTTCATGGAGTCAGCAAAGGAAGCAATAAAGGAACCGCAGCCTGCAGAGCAAGCCTCGTTGAGCATGATGTGCTCGATGACGCCGTCTTTGACCTGCAGACACTTCATGTCCTGGCCGCCAATATCAAGAATGAAATCAACGTCTGGGACAAATGCCTTAGCGCCGCGCAGGTGAGCGACGGTCTCAATCTCGCCGGAGTCTGCGCGCAGAGCCTCAATCAGGATGCCCTCACCATAACCTGTGGTTGTGACGTGACCAATAATGCAGTCGGAAGGCATCTCGTCGTAGATGGAGTCCATAATCTTACGAGCAGTACCCAGGATATCGCCGTTGTTATTGTCGTACCAGGTATAAAGCAGCTCGCCCTTCTCGCCAACAACAGCAGCCTTCATGGTGGTAGAACCTGCGTCGATGCCGATGAACACGCGGCCGTGGTAGTTGGCCAGCTGGCCTTTGGGGACTACCTCTTGATCGTGGCGGGCCTTGAAGTCGTCAAAGTCCTGCTGAGTGGCAAAGAGCGGATCCAGACGGGCAACCTCGGAGCCCTGGACGTCCTTGAGGTTATCCAGTGCCTCCATGACCTGCGTAAAGGTGACTGGTCGATCGGACTCGCCTGCCAAAGCAGCACCCGTTGCAACAAAGAGGTGGGCGTTCTTTGGCAAGACGATGTGCTCATCGTCCAGGTTAAGCGTGATGTAGAAGCGACGGCGCAGCTCAGAGAGGTACTGCAGCGGACCGCCGAGAAACGCGACGTGGCCGCGGATAGGGTGGCCACAAGCCAGGCCAGAGACGGTCTGGTTTGCAACAGCCTGGAAGATGGAAGCTGCGATGTCGGCAGGAGCAGCACCCTCGTTGAGCAGTGGCTGAACATCGGACTTAGCAAAAACGCCGCAGCGAGATGCAATTGGGTAAATCTGCTTGACGTCTTTTGCCAGCTCATTGAGGCCGGTTGCGTCGGTCTTGAGGAGAGACGCCATCTGATCGATGAACGCACCGGTACCACCTGCGCAGGTACCGTTCATGCGCTGCTCAATACCATTGTCAAAGTAGATGATCTTTGCGTCCTCGCCGCCCAGCTCAATAGCGACGTCGGTCTGAGGGATCAGCGTCTCAACGGCGCGCTTGGAAGCGATAACCTCCTGGACAAACTCCAGGTCAAGCCATTGTGCCAAGAGCATTCCACCGGAACCGGTGATTGCGGCGTACATAGGTGTCTCGCCAATGTGCTTCTGAGCTTTGACAAACAGGGAGCGCGCGGTTGCGCGAACGTCGGTGTGGTGACGCTCGTAGTTTGCGTAAACCAGCGTGCCGTCCTCGTCGATGACGGACAGCTTTACGGTTGTGGAACCAACATCGATGCCCAGCATAAGGTGGGCCTGAGACAGGTCAAGTGGGACGTTTGGTGCAAGCTCGGCACCATTCTCTACCAGCTCAAACTTTGGACTAATCATTGTTTTCCTCTCCGAGAACAAGAGTTGCAAGCGCAAATCGTGGAACGTCTAGCTTGATTGGCTTGCCGTACAGATCGCCAGGTGCAACAAACATGAGGCCGGTCATAAGGCCCGCCATCTGCTCATCGCTCTCGCGCATGCCGCCGATTAACCAGCGGATAAGGACGCCGACCTCGGCAGAAATTGCAAAGGTCAGATAGTAGTCAAAGAAGGGACCAAGTGCGCGCGGATCAAGGTCGTGCAGGGCGCGCTGGGAGATAACCTCGTGTACCAGGTGCTTTAGCTTATCCTGGAACGCAGGGTCTCCACCGTTGCCCAGCAAAGGACGCAGGTAGAAGCCGTGTTTACGAATGCTGCGAAGCATCTCCGTTGCGCCGGGACATGGCCTGTAGGAGTCAATGGCCTCTCTAAGCTCAACGAGATTGACGCGAGCAAGCTGTTCAACAGCAGGTCGCAGCTCTGCCAGCGCTTCCTTTTCGATGTGAAGCACCAGGTCCGGGATGTCTTTGTAGTGGGAGTAAAAGGTTCGACGCGTGAGCCCGGCGCGCTCCGTTACGCCCGTGACGGTCACGGAGGTAAGGTCGCCGGTTGCGTCTATCTCTTCTGCCAGGGCTTTTCTGAGCGCCGCGCGAGTTCTGGCGGTACGTCGATCAAGCTTGCAAGCTGACAAAACAGCAGGTGCAGATAATGTTTGTGTCATACGTTTCTGAAGCCTCTCCTGGTTGCAGGTACGTACTGGGTGCGCGGGCGCGCGTGAGCGGCGCGGGTGGCGCGTGTGCAACAAGCAAGTGTCGCCGACGGATAATAAGGTCAACAACATCAGACTTATTGCACATACTGAGTATTATTACACACTCTGTGCAATAACTGCAACCGCGAGAAGACCGATTTTCTCGCCAAGTCTGCTCTGCTGATTAAATTTTCTATCTTGACCTGCTAGCGCGCCTGATTTCTGCAAAGAATCTGTAAAGTTTGCCTAAAAATGTAAAAGAATCGGTGGATTTGCCTGATTTTATCAAAGAATCTGTACCTCAAATACAGATTCTTTGCACTTTTTAGGCGCGCATGCTGTTATGGCGCACCTGGCGAGAAACCCCGTGCACTCCCCGCCGGCGCTTCGCGCACTTGACCTGCAAGTTTGCCCGCACACGACGCTGTTACCACACAAAAAAACCGGCGCTCACCTGCGTGAACACCGGTCTGACCTGCATGTTATGTGGAGCTCGGAACCCCGCGTGCTCGCAGCTCGAAACCCCGCGCGCTCGCGGCTCGCACCCGCGGCTCGCAGCAACGCTGCGACCTGCACTTACGCGAAACGCTCGACTCCGTCCTTGGAGACGCGCGCGAAAAACAGCGGTTCCAGCTCGGGAACGTTCTCGCCAAAGACCAGAGCCTTACGGAAGATGCGCTCACCCTCATCAAGACGGCTTTCGTCGCCGCTTAGAAGCGTTGCAATAACATCGCCCTTCTCGACATAATCGCCGGTCTTGCGCTCAAGGATAATACCAGCCGCTGGGTCAATCGGATCGCCCTTCTTCTCGCGACCGGCGCCCAGAGCAACGGAGGAAATACCCACCAGCTCAGCGTTCATTGAGGTGATATATTCGCTGGTCTCAGCCACAATATCGCGACGGAATGGCGCAGCTTCAAACTTGGTGGTGTCAAAGATGACCTCGTCGGTGCCACCTTGAGCCTTAACCATCTGAGCCAGCTTTGCCAGGCCTTCGCCGTTTGCAATCTGCTGACGAGCCAGCTTGTGGCAGTCCTCAACACTTCCCTTACCTGCGAGGTTAAGCATGTTTGCAGCAAGTTCAACGCAGACATCGGTCAGATCCTCTGGACCCTCACCCTTAAGCGTGGCCACTGCCTCGATGACCTCGAGGGAGTTGCCTACGTTTTTGCCAAGAGGACGATCCATGCCAGTAATCAGAGCTGCGGTGGTGCGGCCAACGTGCTCGCCAATGGAAACCATGGCATCTGCCAGCTCAATTGCGGAGTCAACGTCCTTCATAAAGGCGCCGGAACCGCACTTAACGTCCAGCAAAATGCAGTCGGAGCCAGAAGCAATCTTCTTGCTCATAATGCTCGACGCAATCAGAGGCACCGAATCAACCGTTGCAGTAACGTCGCGAAGCGCATAAAGTTTTTTATCGGCTGGAACAAGATTACCCGTCTGACCTGCAACAGCAACACCAATCTCGGAGACCTGCTTGAAGAAGTCGGGCTCGGAAATCTCAATGGAAAGTCCTGGGATCGCCTCAAGTTTGTCCAGCGTACCGCCCGTGTGGCCCAGGCCGCGACCGCTCATCTTGGCAACCTTCACGCCCAGAGATGCAACAAGTGGGCCAACAACCAGCGTAGTTTTATCGCCAACGCCGCCGGTAGAGTGCTTGTCAACCTTAATACCAGGGATTGCCGAGAGGTCCATCATGTCGCCGGACTCTGCCATTGCCATGGTCAGATGAGCCGTCTCGTGCGCGGTCATGCCCTTGTAGAAAATGGCCATCGCCAGCGCGGAGGCCTGGTAATCGGGAATATCCCCAGCTACATAGCCCGAGACAAAGTAGTCAATCTCGGCGTCGGTAAGTTCGCCGCCGTCGCGCTTCTTTTCAATCACGTCGTACATGCGCATAGTTGAACCTCTTTTCGCTGTTCGCGTTCGTTGCCGTTCGCGGCGCCGTCAGGCGCGTTCGTCGCCGTTAGCGTTAACTCTCTAGTAAAAGAGCCGGTAGCGAGAAACTCTACCGGCTCGCAATTTCATGCAACCTACCAGGTTATTTGCACCCGAAAGCGCAGACTGCTTGATGCCACAGCTTACTGGTTGCCTCCGCCGTGCTCGCTGCACCCGCAGCCACAACCGTGCTCGTGACCACCGTCGGCACCCTTCACGACATCGTCGCACGATGCGCCGGCAGGACTGGACTCGCCCAGATCCTCGGGACCAAATCCCATAGGCAAGATGTCCTGGAGCAGATACTCGCGAGGAGCTGCATCTGCCTTGCCCAGCACAATGCGGAATGTTGCAGGATCGCACCACTCGCGAATAACCTGCCTGCACACACCACAAGGAGTGCACCAAGCTGTTGGGGCTTCTCCCTCAGGACCACCAACAACCGCAATGGCCACAAAATCCCTGCGACCCTCAAACACTGCGCGGAAAAACGCTGTACGCTCAGCGCAGTTAGAAGGCGTGTAGGCAGCGTTTTCTAAATTAGCACCCCCGTACACGGTGCCGTCAGAGCACAATAGCGCAGCTCCGACAGCATAGTGAGAATACGGCACATACGCATGGTTGCGCGCCTCAATAGCAAGCTGAACAAGCGCCTCGTTAGAAACGTGACAAGAACCCTCTACCTCTGCCATTATGCGCGGCTTCCCTTAATGTATGGCACGCCGTCTGCCTTAGGAGCAACAGACTTACCAACAAAGAGGACCAGCGTAATGATGGTGATGAAGTAAGGAAGCATTGCAATGATCTGGCTTGGGATTGGAGTTGCTCCGCCGCCAAGAAGAATTGCCAGCGCCTGAGTAAAGCCAAAGAGCAGGCAAGCTGCATAGGTGTTCAGAGGCTTCCACTTACCAAAGATAACCGCTGCCAGTGCAATAAAGCCCTGACCAGAAATAGCAGTCTGAGTAAACTGAGAAATAATTGCCAGCGTTACAGAAGCGCCACCAAATCCTGCAAGAACACCAGAAACAATAACGCAGAGGTAGCGAGTCTTACGAACGCTAATGCCCAGCGTCTCGGATGCGTGTGGATGCTCGCCAACGGAGCGAATACGCAGGCCCCACTTGGTGCGGTAGAGCACAAACCAGACGAGAAGAGCGGTCAAAAGCGCAAGGACCACGGTAATGTCTACGTTCAAGCTGGAATAAGGTGTGTCGTTAAAGGCACCCTCACCAAAGAGCTTTGGGAGCTTGGTGACTGCTGGAGACATTGCAGCGCCATCAAACAAAAGACGGCAGGCAAACAGTGCAATACCAGGAGCAAGCAAGTTAATAGCAACACCAGAGACGGTCTGGTCAGCGTTAAACGTAATAGATGCCATGGCGTGCAAAAGCGCAATAAGACCGCCTGCAATACCTGCACAAAGGAAGCCAATCCAAGGGTTTCCGGTGAGGTAGCTGCCCGCAACACCTGCAAAGGCACCAACACCCATCATGCCCTCAATACCAATGTTGACAACACCGGAGCGCTCGGAGACAACGCCGCCTAGAGCACCAAAAATAAGAGGTGTCGAGTACATGAGGGTAACGGAAACAAGAAGAATCAGGTTAGTGAGCATTGTTTGCCTCCTCCTGAGAAGAGTCGAAGGTATCACTCACTTGAGCAGCAAGCTTTGCCTCTTCTTCCTTAGCCTTCTGGGCACGCTTGTGATCAAGACGGTCGGCAAGCATTGGAATAACGCCACCCAGAGCCATAAAGAACACGATGGTACCAATAACAATGTTGATAATCTCGGAAGGTGCACCAACCGTCTGCTGAACAGTCTGGCCACCATAAAGAAGACCAGCAAACAGGAAGGATGCAGGAATACATGCCACAGGATTGCAGTTGGCGATAAACGCAACGGATAGGCCGTTAAAGCCGTTGTTCTCAAATGCTGCCAGCGTTGCAATACTGTGAGGAGCAATGCCGGTAATAGTCAGAGCGCCTGCAAGTCCGCAGAGTGCACCAGAAATAGCCATGCAAAGCGTAAGGTTTTTCTTAACGTTGATGCCGGTAAACTGTGCAGCGTCGCGGTTAAAACCAACAGCGCGCATCTCATAACCAACCTTGGTGCGCATAAGCAGCCAGCCAATAAAGATAGCTGCGATAATAGCAACAAAAATACCAATGTTTACATCGGTACGCATAATAGCGTCGCCAATAACAGGAATATTGCGAATTGCCTCAGCACCGTCCTCGGAATTCTTCATGCCATAGAACAGTGTGGTATAGCCAGACTCGTTAATGGAGTATGAAGAAGTTGAGTTTGGCTGGTGGAACTGTGGAAGAGAAACCACAAAGTTGCAGAGGTAAAGGCTGATCCAGTTAAACATAATGCTGGTAATAACCTCGTTGATGCCAAACTGAGCCTTAAGCCATCCAATAATGGCACCAATACCTGCGCCGCCTGCGGTACCAACCAAAACAACTACAGGAATCTGCAGCACAGGAGGAAGATCAAGACTGTAGCCAACAATAACGGCGAGGATAGTACCTACAATGTACTGACCCTCAGCGCCAATGTTAAAGAGACCAACGCGGAATGCAAAAGCAACAGCAATACCCGTAAAGAGCAAAGGTGTTGCCTTAATAATGACGTTAGAAATGTATTTTGGCTTACCTACCATGCCGCCAATAAGAGCCTCAAACGAGCTGATAGGGTCATAACCTGCAACAACCAAAATAATAGAAGCAACCAACAGGCCAACAAAAATAGCAACAATTGCTGACGTAATGGGCTTTCTCATTATCTTTGTAAGCGTACTCACTCGGCGTCACCTCCTGCCATCAGCAGGCCAGCCTGCTCTTCAGTGATAGTACCTTGGTCAAACTCGCCAACATTCTTGCCGGCGTAAATAATTGCCATCTTATCGGCAACGTCCATAATCTCGTCCAGCTCAAAGGAAATCAGCAAAATTGCTGCACCACGGTCCCTCTCGCGAATAAGCGCCTTGTGAACAAACTCAATAGCGCCCACGTCAAGACCGCGAGTTGGCTGAATGGCAATGAGGACGTCTGGGTTGGAAGAGACCTCTCGGGCGATAATAACCTTCTGCTGATTACCACCAGAAAGTCCCGCAGCCTGATGATCTGCGCATTCTGCAGGACGAATATCAAACTCATCAATCAGCTTCTGAGAGAATTCTTTTATCTTTGCCAGGTCAAGTGCAATACCCTTGCCAAAGGTTTCCTCGTTGTGGCGCTCAAGCACCATATTCTCGGCAACGGTAAAGGGCAGAACCAGACCCCAACGATGGCGGTCTGAAGGAATAGTTGCAACTGCGTGGTCAATAACCGTCTTTGGGGTGGTGCCCTGAATCTCTTCACCCTTGACAGCAATGGTGCCCGACTCAGGTTTGACCAGTGCGTTTATGGCATCGGTAAGTTCTTTCTGGCCGTTGCCGTCAATGCCTGCAAGACCAACAATCTCGCCAGCACGAATATCCAAATTAAAGCCGTTTACCTGCTCAATGCCGCGCTCGTCCTTAACGTGGAGGTCCTTAATAGAGAGAACAACCTCGCCAGGAGTTGCTGGCTTCTTTTCTACATGCAGGTTAACGTTTCTACCCACCATAAGTGTTGCAAGCTCGGTCTCAGATGTCTTGGAGACATCAACGGTGCTCATGTACTTGCCGCGACGAATAATAGTGCACTCGTCAGCAGAAGACATAATCTCTTTAAGCTTGTGAGTAATAACAATGATGGTTTTACCTTTGCTTACCAGGTCATGCATAATCTGAATAAGCTTCTCAATCTCCTGCGGAGTAAGAACTGCCGTAGGCTCATCAAGAATCAGCGTATCAGCACCGCGATACAGGGCCTTTAAGATCTCAACGCGCTGCTGCATACCAACAGAAATGTCTTCAATCTTGGCGTCAGGATCTACGTCAAAGCCGTATTCCTCAACAATTTCAAGGACCTTCTCGCGAGCTCGCTTTGGATCAAGGACGCCACCGGCCTTGGTGACCTCGTTGCCCAAAACAATATTTTCTGTAACGGTAAAGTTCTCGACCAACATAAAGTGCTGGTGAACCATACCAATACCGTGAGCGATAGCATCGGTTGGGCCAGATATGGATACACGCTCTCCGTTGAGGTAAACTTCGCCCTCATCAGCAGAATACAGGCCATATAGTACGTTCATAAGCGTACTTTTACCTGCGCCGTTCTCTCCTAAAATGGCGTGGACAGTTTGCTTGCGCACGTTAAGGTCTACGGCGTCAAGAGCTTTAAACGATCCAAAAACTTTGGTAATGCCATGCATCTGAACAGCGTAATCCGAACTGACTTCCACGAGCCACCTCCTTTACACACTTGCTAGAGGTGAGGAGTGCCAAAGAGCACCCCTCACCAACAAATCCAAACTCATCAGCCTTTGGGCCTGTCAGAGGTCAAAAACCATCTGGCGAGAAACCCTAAGGCTTAGATACTAAGCCAGAACTTAGCTCAAAGACTTGACGTATTTGTCCAACTCATCCTTGTTTGTAGGAGGAACAACGGAACCAGCCTTGATCTTGTCGAGAAGGTCAGTAGCTGCCTTGTAGGTGTCCTCACCCATGAGGTGGTGCTCCTCAGAAATTCCGACGGCGTCCTCGGAAGCGCCCAGAGAAATGGTGGTGCCACCCTTCTGGCCGTCCTTCAAGATCTTCTCGGAAATCTCAACGATAGCAACGTTGACGCGCTTAAGAGCGGAGGTCAGAACGTTCTCTGGAGCAAGATATGCCTGGTCACGGTCAACGCCAATTGCAAGCTTGTTTGCGTCCTTAGCTGCCTCAATAACGCCAGTTCCTACGCCACCAGCAGCGTGGAAGACAACATCGCAACCATCGGAGTACATGGAGTTAGCAATTGCCTTGCCCTTTGCAGCATCGGAGAAGGACTCTGCGTACTGTGCAGAAATCTCAACGTTGGTACCCTTCTCCTTATTTGCATAAGCAACACCACCGCGGTAACCGTACTCAAACTGGTCGATAAGTGCGGAAGAAATGCCACCAACAAAGCCAACCTTACCAGTCTTTGTGGTACGAGCGGCAATGTAGCCAACAACAAAGGAAGGCTCCTGAGCGCGGAACATAACGCCGGTGAAGTTAGAAACCTGAGACTCGTTGCCGTTGTCGATGATGGCAAACTGGGTGTTTGGATTGTCCTTAGCAGCCTTAAGAGTTGCATCAGCCATAGCAAAGCCAACGCCCCAAACAAGGTCGGACTCAGCGTCAACAGCCTTATCAAGGTTAGTTGCGTAATCGGAATCCTGCTTGGACTCAAGGTAGCTGACATCCCAGCCGTTCTTGTCCTTGAGCTCGGTCATGCCCTCCCAAGCGGACTGGTTAAAGGACTGGTCGTTAACACCACCAGTATCGGTAACCATGGTGAGCTTCTTTTTCTTCTCACCTGATGCCTTCTGGCCGCCGTCGTCCTTCTTCTGGTTGCAGCCTGCAAGACCTGCAAGTGCTGCAAATGCGCCAGCGCCGGTTGCGCCGGTCACAAAACTACGACGAGAAACGTTCTTGTTCATTCCGTGCTCTCCTTACCTCATGTGACGGGAACGTCCAGCTTTAGCGCTGGATCTTTATGAGAAGTTGACCAAACTCCCCTAACTTAAGCGGAAAATCCGCATGGTTCCAAAACAAACAGCAATGGAAAACTGCTCATCTGCAATGCTTGACGCAACAAGTGCCTTAAGCAACAACAGAAAGAGCAACCTCCATCATCTGCGTAAAACTAGTCTGACGCTCTTCAGCAGTAAGTGCTTCTCCGGTAAGAGGCAAATCAGAGATAGTTAGCAGCGTAAGCGCATGCTTATGAGCGTGCATGGCGTTGAGATACAGGGCTGCCGACTCCATCTCAACGGCAAGAACATCCATGCTTGCCCATTTTTGAAGCGAGTTGTCTACGGTGTAGAACACATCGCTTGCCAGGATATTACCAACGCGAACGGGATAGCCCAGCTTTTCTGCACCAGCAACAGCCTTGCTCAACAGGCCAAAGTCTGCGGTAGGTGCAATGGTTCCAGGCATTCCGTACTGTGATGGATAATTAGAATCAGTGCTGGAAGACATGCCAATAACAATGTCTCTAAGCTTTACCTCAGGAGCAAGGCCGCCAGCGCTACCAATGCGGAGAATGTTGTCGACTCCGTAGAAATTAAAGAGCTCGTAAGAATAAATACCAATGGAAGGCATACCCATACCAGAACCCATAACGGAAACTGGCTGTCCCTTGTACGTGCCGGTATAACCAAACATGTTGCGAACGGTGTTGAACTGCTCAACATTCTCCAGGTAGGTATCTGCAAGAAGCTTTGCGCGCAGAGGTTCTCCTGGCATGAGGACAGTTTTAGCAATCTGGCCCTCAACAGCAGCGTTATGAGGAGTTGGGGTGGTAGCCATTAGTTCTCCTTAAGAATCTCTGACAGGTGAGAAGCTCCAACACCAAGTTGCTCAACGCCAAAATAATCAAGGATTGTCTCGGCCATATCGGCAAATGTGGCGGTTGTACCAAGGTTAGTGTTTGGCTTGACCTTTGGACCCGTGATAAGCAGTGGCACGTACTCACGAGAGTGATCAGTAGATGGTGTTACTGGGTCACAGCCATGATCTGCGGTAATAATGAACAGGTCATCCTCACGAAGGCCCTCAATAATCTGAGGAATATGCTCGTCAAAGTAAGAAAGAGCGTTGGAGTATCCCACAGGATCGTTGCGGTGACCGTAAATCATGTCAGTATCAACAAGGTTGGTGAAGCACAGACCGTTGAAGTCTTTGCTGGTAGCCTCAATAGTTTTCTGAATTCCGTCTGCGTTGCAGGTGGTGAACTCAAACTCAGTCATGCCACGGTGAGCAAAGATGTCATAAATCTTGCCAATGGAAAGAACATCAAAGCCGTTCTCTTTAAGGCGATCAAGCATAGTTGGGCCCGTTGGCTCAAGCGAGAAGTCATGACGGCGAGAAGTACGCTGGTATGGCCACTCCCCCTCAAAAGGACGAGCAATAACGCGAGCAACACCGTGCTCACCCTGCAGAATCTCACGCGCAATACGGCAATACTCATAGAGTTTCTCGGGACTTACCACGTCCTCATGTGCAGCAATCTGGAAAACAGAATCTGCTGAGGTGTAGACAATCAGAGCACCAGTCTCTACGTGCTCTTTACCAAAGTCTCTAATAACATCGGTTCCGGAGTAAGGCTTATTGCAGAGAACCTTACGGCCCGTCTTCTGCTCAAACTCCTCAATGACCTCCTGTGGAAAACCATCAGGATAGGTTGGGAACTTCTTTGGAGAAATGACGCCTGCCATCTCCCAGTGACCAACCGTAGTGTCTTTACCAGCGGATTTCTCCTGCATGCGAGCGTATGCGCCCTCAGGAAACTCAATTGGCTTCAAATCAACGTCATACACGGTATCAAGCGCGCCATCAATATTAAGAAGGCCCAACTTTGTCATATTTGGGATGTTAAGAACGCCACTTGTTGCGCAGGCGCAAAGGGTATTGCTCCCCTCGTCTCCGTATGCCGCTGCATCAGGCTCTTCGCCGATGCCAAAACTATCAAGAACAACTACAAAAACACGTTTAGGCATACTACCTCCTAAAACGCCCGAAACAAGCATTTGCGCACGATACATACGCAAGCTAACTTATGTGGACGAGTCATTACTATTCATTAAATATATTATTACAGTTGCATAACACCGACGCCCAATTTAAAGAGATTTTCACGATACAACCGTTTGCAGATACTAAAATTCTGTAAACGGTACGCAGCAAATGCTTAGAAAAATCAAGCAGGTAAAACCAATGTGGCGAGAAAATCTTTGAGCTCACCAGGGAAAAATTTAATGAATTCATTCTTTACAGACTCTAGCTGCTGTCTTATCGTTGTCCAAAGCAAGATTTAAGCACTAGCTTAAATAAGATAAGCACCTGTTTAGAAGTTTTATATAAGCACCTGTTTAGTCGGATTCTATTTTTGCTGCTAGGAGGCCTGATGCTCACCAATCGAGAACAGATGATTTTCAACTGGATTAAAGAGCAGCCTTCCATTACTCAGAAGGAAATTGCAGAGCGTGCAGGTATCTCGCGTTCTTCTGTTTCGGTTCACATCTCCAACCTTACCGCAAAGGGCGCAATTTTGGGCCGCCGCTACATTTTGAGCGAGCGTCCCTACTTTATTGTGATTGGCGCTGCCAACATGGATATTGCTGGACGCCCAGACACTTCCCTTGTGGCAGGAGATTCAAACCCTGGCAAGGTCACCATGTCCTTTGGCGGCGTTGGCAGAAATGTTGCCCACAACCTGGCCCTTCTCGACAGTGACGTTCGTCTGCTCACCGCTTTTGGCGAAGACTATCGTGCACGCGAGCTCAAAGAGGGCTGCCTGGACTGCGGCATTGACATTGACGCTTCCATTACCGTGCCGGGCGCTTCCACTTCTACCTACCTCTTCATCATGGACGAGCACGGTGAGATGCAGGAAGCCATCAATGACATGCAGATTTACGAGTATGTCACCCCTGAGCGCATCGAGGAGCGCCTGGATGTTATCCAGCACGCCGCAGCTTGCGTGATTGATACCAATCTGCCTCAGCAGACCATCGAGTTCATTGCCAAGAACGTAGCCTGCCCCATCTTCTGCGATCCCGTTTCTTCCATCAAGGCGCAGAAGCTCAAGAGGGTCCTGGGCAAGATTCACACGCTCAAACCAAATCGTCTTGAGGCCGAGATGCTCTCGGGCATCAAGATCACTGACGACGCTTCCCTTGAAGCCGCAGCTCACGAGCTGCTTGCAACAGGGCTGAAGCGCGTGTTTATCTCCCTTGGCGAGAAGGGCCTTCTTTGCGCTGATCACGAGAAGACCGTTCGCTTGCCACTGCTTCCCGCAAAGCTTGTCAACATGACCGGTGCGGGCGATGCCATGATGGCAGGAATTACCTGGGCATACACTCAAGGCATGACGCTTGAGCAAACCGGCCTGGTAGGCATGGCTGCTTCCAGCATGGCCATTGAGGGTGAGGACACCATCAACGGTGAACTCAACGTTGAAGAGGTTATCAAGCGCGCAGGTATTTAGCGTGTCTGCACGGCACAGCGTGTCTGCATGGCACAACGTGTCTGCGCGGCACAGCGCGTCTGCACAGCACAGCGCGTCTGCACGGCACTACTTTCGGTTCCATTAGTCGTTTACGATTGGAGTATATATGTCTAACCTGAAGGATTTTCTCGTTGTATCTGACGAGGTCAAAGAGGCTCTTGAGCAGAACAAGCCTGTTGTAGCTCTGGAGTCCACCATCATTTCTCACGGTATGCCTTACCCACAGAACGTCGAGACCGCTCTGAAGGTTGAGCAGATCATCCGCGACAACGGTGCAATTCCTGCAACTATCGCAATTATTAACGGCCAGATGCGTGCCGGTCTTTCCGCTGACGAGATTGACTACCTAGGCAAGAAGGGCCGCGAGGTTGCTAAGGTTAGCCGCCGCGACCTCCCTGTTATCATCGCTGAGAAGAAGGACGGCGCAACCACCGTCACTACTACCATGATGATTGCTCACATGGCAGGTATCGACGTCTTTGCAACCGGCGGCATTGGTGGCGTTCACCGTGGCGCTGAGACCACCATGGACATCTCCGCTGACCTCGAGGAGCTTGCACAGACTCCTGTTATGGTCATTTGCGCTGGTGCAAAGTCCATTCTTGACCTTGGCCTTACCCTTGAGTACCTGGAGACCAAGGGCGTTCCTGTACTTGGTTACCAGACCGAGGAGCTTCCTGCGTTCTACACCCGCAAGAGCGGCTTTAGCGTTGACTACCGCGTTGACTCCCCTGCTGAGCTGGCAGAGATCTTTACTACCCAGCAGCAGATTGGCATGAACAGCGGCCTTCTGGTCACCAACCCAATTCCTGAGCAGTATGCAATGGATAAGGACACCATCGACGCAGCTATCGAGAAGGCCCTTGCAGAAGCAGAGGCAAACGGAATCCACGGCAAGGAGTCCACACCATTCCTGCTTGCAAAGGTTGCTGAGATCACTGGTAACAACTCCCTTGAGTCAAACATTCAGCTGGTCTTCAACAACGTTGCTCTTGGCGCAAAGGTTGCTGCAGAGGTTTGCAACCGTAAGTAAGTGCTCGCACGCGCTGCATTTTTGGCCCTCACGTCGTTTTGAACTGCCTCCCATTTCTTATGTCCAAGAAATGGGAGGCAGTTCATTTGACGTGGGGGCTTTTTCTGTCTTGCAGCAGCTTGACCGCGAGCTGACCGTAGGTTGGCCGCTGGTTGGCCGCAGGTTGGCCGCAACCTAATCGCAGCCCAATCGCAGCCCAATCGCAGCCCGATACCGCTCAAGAAAATTGTCTCAAAAAGTGGACAAAAGTCCTTATTTTTATTTTAGGGAGCAGGTACAATTACTCAAACTTAAGCCAAAACTGTCCTGTAATGAGGACTTACGAAGCAAGAACAGCGAGGTCTCGTGTGAACGTTCTAACCTACCTTGACAGTCTTGACTCCGACGTTCGCAAGAAGATCATCAAATGGGCTTCTCGCGTTCCCGCTAATCGTCTTTCTCATTGTAGGCAGATTCGTCTTAATTCCGGACAGACCCTTGTCCACATGCTGGACCGCGTTGATAACGTGTACATTCTGTGCCGCGGTACCGTGCGCACCACGTCGCATAATTCCGCAGGTAGCACGTATGTTATTGACGAGTATCGTGCGCCCGTTGCTTTTGGTGAGATGGAAGTTATCAGCGAGAGCCCGTTTTACCTGGGATCGCTCACCGCAACTTCCGGCTGCGAGTTTATTTCGGTTCCACGCGAGGACTACCTGCAGTGGATTCGTTCGGACCCTGAGGCACTTCTCACCCGCTCGCGCTGGATTATCAAGAATCTGACACGTCAGTCTGGCTACGAGCGCAGCCTTCTGACCTGGAGCGGCACCAAGCGTCTGATGTACATGCTCAGCGAGCTGACGCGCGACCAGATTCACCGCGGCGTTGTTGAGTGGCCGTTTACCGTGCGTCTGACCAGGCAAGAACTGGCGGACAAGATTGGTACCAGCACAAAGACTGTTGCCCGCGGTATCGACGAGCTTAAGGAGAGGGGCATGGTTTCTGTTCAGCACGGCAAGATTGTCATTACCGAGAGGCAGTTCCAGCGCCTCGACGACGCAATGAAGCACGAGGGAGAATCCCACCTTCTGGACTAACCTCTGTACCTGGCACAACGCTTGGGCAAGACCGTTCTTCTCGCCCCAGGCAGCGCGCCGCGCAATGCGGTGCACCATAACTTGGAACGACCGACGTACCCGTCGCAATCACAAACCTGTTTTTGCAGGATAAACGTAAGGAGCACTAATGAGCGAGTTCATGGACATCATCACTTCCGACAATCTCTCGTACAAGCAGAAGGTTCTGCACCTGGCTCAGGCTGCCGAGAACTCCGAGCACCCTATCAAGACCACCGCTGAGTTTGATCGTCTTTTTGCAGCTCACGCTCTTGACGACATGTGTGAGGGCAACGCTCCTTACCGTCCTCGCTACATCTGCCCTGACTACCAGGTATTTGCTCAGAACGGTTCCGAGTTTTTGCGCTTTGACAAGCCAGAGACCCTTGATGACCTGCTCTGGGGCCTTGCCGCTCTCTACGACAACGTTCCTTCTGTCACCAGCCGCCCTGTATACGTTGGCCAGTTGGACAAGATTATCGATCCGTTCCTGGAGGGCATGACTGACGCAGAGATTAAGCCTCGTCTGCGCCGCTTCCTGAACCACATCGACCGCACCGTTGCAAGTGGTTACTGCCACGCAAACATTGGTCCAGAGGACACTCGTGCAGGTAGACTGCTGCTTGAGGTTGACCGCGAGCTCATGAACGCCGTTCCAAACTTCACCCTCAAGTACGACCCAGAGGTCACTTCCGACGAGTTCATGCGCCTGGCAGTCAAGACCACTATGGTCTGCTCCAACCCTGCATTTGCTAACCATCGCATCCACAAAGAGACTTACCCTGGCGAGTACACCGTCGTAAGCTGCTACAACGTCCTTCCTATGGGCGGCGGCGCTTACACTTTGAGCCGCGTACTCCTTCCAGGTCTTGCAAAGCTTGCATCCAACGTTGACGACTTCATGAACAACCTGCTGCCAACCGCAACTGGCGAGGTTCTGAACTTCATGAACGAGCGCGTCCGCTTCATTGTTGAGGATTCCAACTTCTTTGAGACCAGCTTCCTGGCTCAGGAAGGCCTCATTTCTCGCGAGCGCTTCTGCGGCATGTTTGGCGTTGCCGGTATGAGCGAGTGCGTCGCTGAGCTGCTGCACCTTGATAGCAGCCGCACTTACGGCAAGGACGACGAGGCCAATGAGCTGGCTGATCAAATCATGGTCAAGATTGCCGACCAGGTCAACAGCTTTGACGCCGTCTACTCCGAGGTCTTTGGCGGTCGCTTCACCCTGCACGCACAGGCTGGCTTCTCTGACCAGAAAGGCGTTACCCCAGGTGTCCGCATCAAGGTTGGCGACGAGCCTGCAAATCTCTACGACCACATTCGCCACAGCGCTCGCATGCACCGCTTCTTCAACAGTGGTGTCTCCGACATCTTCCCAGCTGAGCCAACTGCTGAGCGCAACCCAGACGCTGTCGTTGACGTGGTCAAGGCCGCATTCTCCATCGACGACAAGTATCTCTCGTTCTACAGCTCCGAGGGTGACCTGGTCCGCATCACCGGCTTTTTGGCTAAGCGCTCAGAGATGAAGAAGTTCCAGTCCGGCGACGTTGTTCTTCAGGACACCGCTCACGACGGCCTGGGCAACTTCACCGCCAACCACCTTGGCGAGCGCAAGGTTCGCATGAGCGACTAGCGAGAAGAGCTGCGTAATCGTGACCTGTACTGCAACAGAAACAACTTTGGGAGCAACACATCCAACTGGGTGTGTTGCTCCTGTCAACAAGATTATTCCCTTCTCGCTGGTAGATGGCCCAGGAAGCCGAACTGCTGTCTTCCTGCAGGGCTGCAACATTCGGTGCGCCTACTGCCACAACCCCGAGACCCAGGTGGAATGTATCTCCTGCCAGGCATGCGTCAAGCCATGCCCAGCTCACGCCCTGTCCGTGGCTGACGGCAAGGTTGTGTGGGACAACTCCATTTGCATCAACTGCGACAACTGCATCAAGGTTTGCCAGCATAAGTCCACGCCAAAGATTGAGCTGCTCAGCGCAAGAGAGGTGGCCGACCGCTGCATTTCCAACATGCCGTTTATTCGCGGAATTACCACGTCAGGCGGCGAATGCATGCTCCGTCCCGACTTCCTCTACGAGCTCTTCACCTACTGCAATGCCGCAGGTCTGGACTGCCTCATCGACTCAAACGGCACCATCGACTTCACCGAATATCGCGATCTACTGGCCCTCTCAAGTGGCGTCATGCTTGACGTTAAGGCTTGGGACGATCAGTGGTTTGAGCACCTGACCGGCGAGAATGGAGTCACAGTCCGCAAGAACCTTGCGTTTTTGGCCGAGCAAAACAAGCTGGAAGAGGTTCGTGTCATCGTGACCGAAGGCTGGAACGATGCCGAAGCCGCAGTTGATGGCATTGCCGCAACCCTTGGCGAGAAGGTCGGTCAGACGCGCATTCGCCTCATGAAGTTCAGGCGCTTTGGCGTCCGCGGTCCGATGGAGAACTCTCCTTCTCCAAGTGATGAGCGTATGCAAGCGATTGAGTCGCAAGCCCGCAGTCTGGGCTTTGGCGAGGTTGTCGTCAGCTAGTTGGCGCGACGGCTACGCGATGCCAGCCGCGGCAGACGCGGCGTGAACCGCGATACCAGCAGCGCACGGCATCCGGGTGGTGCAAGCCGCAGCTCGCACGGGTTTCTCGCCAGCTTTTGTGCCCTTTTCACTGCAACAAAGAACGACCTCGCAGCACATGCTACGAGGTCGTCTTCATTTACCTATCAGTGAAGTGTCGGTCCGGCAAACTCCTGATCAGCGAGCTACTCGGTGACGATAGCAATTCCGCTGGAGCAGCCCAGGCGATCTGCGCCAGCCGCAACCATTGCCTCAGCGTCAGCCTTATTGTGGATGCCACCAGCAGCCTTAACCTTGCAGGTGTCACCGACAGTCTGCTTCATCAGGGCAACGTCGTGAACAGTTGCGCCGCCAGTGCTGAAGCCGGTGCTTGTCTTGACGAACGCAGCCCCAGCAGCCATGCAATCCTTGCAAGCACGAACAATCTGCTCGTCATCAAGCAGGCAGCACTCCAGGATTACCTTAACGGGCACGATACCAGCGGCCTCAACGACAGCCTTGATATCAGCGATAACGTAGTCGTCATCGCCAGCGACCAGGTGGCCACCGTTGATGACCATATCAATCTCGGTAGTACCGTCGGCAACGCTCTGCTTGGCCTCGGCGACCTTAGCTGCAGTTGAAGCGGCACCCAGAGGGAAACCGATGCAGGAAGTAATGCCAACTCCAGAGCCCTCGAGCTCGGCGTGAGCCAGGGAAACCCAGCAAGAATTGATGGCGACGGTTGCAAACTTGTACTGCTTTGCCTCGGCGCAAAGTTTCTTGATGTCTTCAGCGGTTGCGTTTTGCTTCAAATTTGTATGGTCGATAAGGCCGTTAACTTCCACGATTTTCTCCTTCTGGCTGTGCGATTATGAGCGGTTTGTGCCCCTCTATTGTACGGCAAGCGGCGCAAAAAAGATGTGGCCGCCTTGTTTTGCTACCTGGTTTTGAATAGCCGTGTCCAGAGCTCCCGCTGTCGCTCTTCAAGATCTGACATAGTCGTGTCACGTGCAGTTATTCCGGTTGACTCTCGAATCTGACGGACCAAGCCCTGAACGCTTTCAAAGCTTTTAAGCATCTCGCCAGATACCGAAAAATGCGGACACTGAACGCCCGTTACCAGCTCGTTTTCCCTGTCCAGGTCTCGCGTGATTTTTTGATTGCCAGAATGCGTTACCGCGGGATCATAATCTAGCAACACTGTAGCCCGCTTCTGCCTCTTGTCCTTGAGCTGAATGGTTAGGTCAGGAATTCGAGTGATTTTCTCGCCATATCGATTTTCCAGCTCGATTGGCTTATTGAGCTCGACAGTTCCTAGATTAAAGCCACCAAGGTTATACGGGAGGCACAATAGCAGCGCAAGCGAAGCTTCTCGGGGCGAACGAGCTTTCTCTACGATGTGTTGAAGTGCTCGTTTAGCTGGAATGATGCCACGCTTTCTTCCTTGTGTGGCAAGAAACTTTGCAATTGCAGCGCGATTTGTCAGAGGGCCATTTTGGCGTTGCGAAACTCCACCATGGCCATCCTGGTTTAAAAAATAATCGGAACACAGCGCGCTACCTGCAAGAATTGTTCCGATGAAATCGAGTTTTGACGCAATCTGCAAATAAGTGAATTCTGGAGATGTCACAAATCCTTTTAAGTCAGTATCTATGGGCAGGAGTGACGAAAGTGACATCATTGATTGGCATACATGAAGTGTGACATGCTCTTTTGCAAAAGTGGAATTTATATCACGAATCAGCAAATCAACCTTACTATTAGGCTCCTTTTGAAGACGCACGCCTTGTATTTCCGGCAGATGTCCATAGTAGGCAGCAAGATCTCGTTCAGTAGCTAC
>ERZ773203.178-NODE-178-length-34454-cov-6.550161_pt1 | contig 34454 bp, 27 predicted proteins | sample MGYA00580529_ERZ773203 | MGnify/ENA primary metagenome ERZ773203 (study PRJEB29015, sample SAMEA2738176) | human oral metagenome | biome: human oral; feature: human-associated habitat; material: saliva | place: China | collected 2177 ... | reverse complement strand
AATCCCGTTCGCTCCCCTGGCTTTCGCGCCTCAGCGTCAGTTTTCGTCCAGAAAGCCGCTTTCGCCACTGGTGTTCCTCCTAATATCTACGCATTTCACCGCTACACTAGGAATTCCGCTTTCCCCTCCTGCACTCAAGTAGCCCAGTTCGCAAGGCAAGTAGAGGTTGAGCCTCTAAATTAAACCTTGCGCTTAGGTAACCACCTACGCACTCTTTACGCCCAATAATTCCGGATAACGCTTGCCCCCTACGTATTACCGCGGCTGCTGGCACGTAGTTAGCCGGGGCTTCTTACTCAGGTACCGTCATTTTCTTCCCTGCTGATAGAGCTTTACATACCGAAATACTTCTTCACTCACGCGGCGTCGCTGCATCAGGGTTTCCCCCATTGTGCAATATTCCCCACTGCTGCCTCCCGTAGGAGTTTGGGCCGTGTCTCAGTCCCAATGTGGCCGGTCATCCTCTCAGATCGGCTATCGATCGTCGCTTTGGTGGGCCGTTACCCCGCCAACTGGCTAATCGAACGCGGGTCCATCTCATACCACCGGAGTTTTTACCCCCGCACCATGCGGTGCTGTGGTCTTATGCGGTATTAACAGTCGTTTCCAACTGTTATCCCCCTGTATGAGGCAGGTTACCCACGCGTTACTCACCCGTCCGCCACTCGAAATAAAGTCTTCCGCCCGAAGGTTTCCGTCTTCACTTCTCGTTCGACTTGCATGTGTTAAGCACGCCGCCAGCGTTCATCCTGAGCCAGGATCGAACTCTCAAATTTAAGTTTGTTCGTTCCGGTCAAAATAACGTTGGTCTTTCTCAGTTATTTTACCCGTTATTACTTGGTTTGGTTCTTTTTTGAAATTCTTTTGGAAGCTCACGGACACATTCGAAAGATGTCCGCGAACCCTCTGTTTTCACAGAGATTTCAGGGTTGTTTGTACTGTCTGATCTTTGATTTTCAAGGTTCTTTAGGTTGTCTCGCCCTTCAGGCGCAACTCCCTTACTTTATCACTTTGAGTTTTTCCTGTCAACACTTTTTCAAAAGTTTTTTTCAGGGTGACTCAAACGGAGAAAGAGGGATTTGAACCCTCGCGCCGGTATTACCCGACCTACCCCCTTAGCAGGGGGGCCTCTTCGGCCTCTTGAGTATTTCTCCAGAAACAAATTGCTACGCCATTATAACGGATGTTTTCGCCATCTGTCAACGGATAAAAGCTATTTTTTTGAATCTTTTTAAGGCTTTATTTCCCAGGCACAGCAATTTGTTTTTTTCTTCTATATCTTGTTGTTTCTTATTTGTCGCTTTCTATATCTTCACTGTCCTCGCCGGATTCGGCGCCGTCCTCATTCTCCTGTACGGCACTCATGTTTTCTTTTACCATTGCAATTCCGGCGATTCTGATTTCTTCCTCACCATCCCGCTCAATATTCATGAGTTTCACACCGGACGCAAGACGTCCGTACTTGGAAATATCACCGACCGAAATCCGTATCATGACACCGGTATTCGTAATCAGCAGCATCTCCTGATCCTCCCGAACCAGCTTTGCACCGATCAAGAATCCCGTCTTATCCGTCAGTTTATGGCAGAGGTTACCGTAGCCACCGCGGTTTTGGGCGTGGAACTCCGTGAGTTCCGTACGCTTACCCATACCGTAGGCCGTGACTGTCAATAGTTCTTTGCCCTGCGCCGTAAGCTGCATCGCAACGACCGCATCGCCCTCGCGGAGTGCAATGCCCTTGACACCGTAGGAATTTCTTCCTGTGACACGGACTGTCTCCTCGGAGAAGAGTATACTCTGCCCGTTTTGCGTCACCAGAAATACATCTTCCGTACCGCGGCTCGCCTTGACACCTATGAGTTCATCCTCCTCGCGGAGCGCAATCGCCGCAAGTCCGTTACTCCGAACATTCATATAGGCGCTGAGCTCGGTCTTCTTGACCATGCCCTGTTTGGTCGCCATAAAGAGATACTTGGCCCCGCCCTTCTTCCGATAAGATATCATGGCCGTGACTTTTTCATCCGCTTGCAACTGCAGGAGGTTTACGATTGCCGTGCCGCGCGCCGTTCGGCTCGCATCCGGAATCTGATACACCTTGAGTCGATACAATCTTCCCTTATTGGTGAAGAAATCAATCGGACGATGCGTCGTGGTCATCAGAAGATCGGTGATGAAATCATCCTCTATAGTCTGCATGCCCCGGATTCCCTTGCCGCCGCGTGCCTGATTCCGGAAATAATCAGGATTCATCCGCTTAATATAGCCGCGGTTTGTCATCGCGACGATAACAGTCTCATCCGGAATCAAATCCTCTGCTTCCATCTCGTCACTGATGCCGAAACCGGTTCTTCTGTCATCCCCGTATTTTTCCGCGATGAGATCAATCTCCTCTTTGATGACCGCAAGCAACTTTTTCTCATCCGCCAGAATGCTTTTATAATAGGCAATCTTTTTTTCAAGCTCACGATATTCCGCTTCCAGCTTCTCGCGCTCCAAGCCGGTCAGCGCACGAAGACGCATGTCGACAATGGCCTGTGCCTGCACCTCTGTAAGCCCAAACCGCTCCATCAGGTTTTGCTTTGCCAGTGCTACGCTTCTGCTCTCCCGGATAATGCGGATGACCTCGTCGATATGATCCAGGGCAATCAAAAGTCCCTGTAAAATATGCGCCCTCTCCTCTGCTTTGTTCAAATCATATCTGGTTCTTCGCGTCACCACATCTTTCTGGTGTTCCAGATAGTACTCGAGCATTTGCAGAAGATTCAGGACTCTGGGCTCATTGCCGACCAGCGCGAGCATAATGACACCGAAAGTATCCTCGAGCTGTGTATGTTTCAGCAGACGATTCAGGACAATCTGCGGATTCACATCTTTTCTGAGCTCAATGACAATCCGCATTCCCTCGCGGTTTGACTCATCGCGAAGATCCGTAATCCCATCCACGCGCTTGTCGCGCACCAGATCCGCAATTTTCTCAATGAGTCTCGCCTTATTGACCAGATACGGAAGCTCTGAGACCACAATGCGATGCTTTCCGTTCTGCATCGGCTCGATATTGGTCACGGCGCGAACACGAATTTTTCCTCTTCCGGTCCGATATGCCTCCAGTACACCGCTCTTTCCGAGTATCGTGGCACCGGTCGGAAAATCCGGTCCCTTGACACGAGCCATCACTTCTTCCAGCGCGGTCTCCCTGTCTGCAATTCTGTTGTCAATGATACAGTCGACGGCGCCGACAATTTCCCGCAGATTATGCGGCGGTATATTGGTCGCCATACCGACCGCAATACCCTGCGCACCGTTAACCAACAAATTCGGAAAACGGCTCGGCAGCACCACAGGCTCCTGCTCCGTCTCATCAAAATTCGGAACAAAGTCCACTGTGTCCTTGTTGATGTCGGCAATCATCTCCATCGCAATATGGGAGAGTCTTGCCTCGGTATAACGCATGGCTGCCGCGCCGTCGCCATCAATGGATCCGAAGTTTCCGTGTCCGTCGACCAGACAATTCCGCATGGCCCATTCCTGTGCCATATTGACAAGAGCGCCGTAAATCGATGAGTCGCCGTGCGGGTGATATTTACCCATGGTATCACCGACGATACGCGCACACTTTCTGTGAGCTTTGTCCGGTCCGTTGTTCAATTCGAACATGGAATACAGGATACGCCGTTGCACCGGCTTCAGGCCGTCTCTCACATCCGGCAACGCCCGCGCCGCAATGACAGACATTGCATAGTCGATGTACGACTTCTCCATTGTTTTTTTCAGATCAACCTCTTTGATCTGATCAAATACATTTGGTTCCATTCATGGCCCCCGTTTCGTCAAATATCAAGATTTTTCACATACTTTGCGTTGTTCTCGATGAATTCCCGGCGCGGCTCCACCTGATCTCCCATCAAAGTCGTAAACGTGAGTTCCAGTTCCGATCGGGCATCTTCATCCATGCTAACGCGGAGCAGAACGCGCCGCTCCGGATCCATTGTCGTCTCCCAGAGCTGTTCCGCATCCATTTCTCCGAGTCCCTTATAGCGCTGAATCTTATTGCTGTCGTCTCTGCCGACTTCCTGCAGAATCTGATTCAATTCCTCATCCGAGTATGCGTACCAGATTCGCTTGCCCTTTTCCAGCTTGTAGAGCGGCGGCTGCGCCAGATAGACATAGCCCTCCTGAATGAGTTCCGGCATAAAGCGGTAGATGAAGGTCAGCATCAGGGTTGCAATATGTGCGCCGTCGACATCGGCATCGGTCATGATGATAATCTTGTGGTAACGCAGTTTTGCAAGATCAAAGTCCTCGTGAATGCCGGCACCGAAGGCGGTAATCATCGCCTTAATTTCCGCATTGCTATAGACGCGGTCCATTCTCGCCTTTTCCACATTGAGGATTTTTCCGCGCAGCGGCAAAATCGCCTGTGTTTTCCGGTCTCTGGCCGTCTTTGCGGAGCCGCCTGCCGAATCTCCCTCGACGATAAAAATCTCGCACTCCTCCGGATTTTTGCTGGAACAGTCTGCGAGCTTACCGGGCAATGCCACGCCGTCCAGCGCGGATTTTCTGCGCGTCAGATCGCGCGCCTTTCTGGCTGCCGCGCGTGCGCGCTGTGCAAGAATTGCCTTGTCGCAAATCTGCTTTGCCACAGTAGGATTCTGCTCCAAAAAATAAGTGAGCTGCTCGCTGAGCACAGAGCTGACCGCACCCGCAACCTCGGAATTTCCCAATTTTTGCTTGGTCTGTCCCTCAAACTGCGGATTTTCTACCTTGACTGAGACAATGGCCGTGAGCCCCTCCCGGAGATCCTCACCGCTCAGATTCTCTTCATTGTCCTTTAAGAGCTTCCGATTTCGCGCGTAATCGTTAAATGTCTTCGTGATGGCGTTCTTAAATCCGGTCAGATGTGTGCCGCCTTCCGGCGTATTGATGTTATTCACGAATGTGAATATATTTTCATTGAAACCGTCGTTGTGCTGCATCGCAACTTCGACCATCACACCTTCCCGCTTGTCCTCGCAGTCGATAATCTGCTCATAGAGCACTTCTTTGCCGCGATTTAAATATTGCACAAACTCACGGATGCCGCCCTCGAAGTGAAAGCAGTCTTTTTTTCCGTCATTGCGCTCATCGCTGAGTGTGATTTTTAGGTTTTTGGTCAGGAAAGCTGTCTCCCGGAGACGCACACGCAAGGTCTCATAATCATATACCGTAGTCTCAAAAATCTCCGGATCCGGTAAAAAGTGAACTTCCGTGCCGTGTAACTCTGTACTCACTTCTTCGACCACATGAAGCGGAACCGTCGTCTTGCCGCGCGCAAACTCTTCTTCGTAGCACTTTCCGTTGCGATATACTTTCACCTTTAGCCAGGTAGAGAGCGCATTTACGACAGAAGCACCGACACCGTGCAGACCGCCGGATACTTTATAACCTCCGCCGCCAAACTTTCCGCCCGCATGCAACACCGTAAAAACCACTTCAATCGCAGGAAGTCCCATTTTCTTTTGAATATCAACCGGAATGCCACGCCCGTTGTCTTTGACCGTCACCGAATTGTCTCTGTGAACCGTCACTTCAATTTCACTGCAATAACCGGCCAGTGCTTCATCGACCGAATTATCCACAATTTCATATACGAGGTGATGCAATCCCCGCGAAGAGGTCGATCCTATATACATACCAGGTCTTTTCCGGACTGCCTCCAGACCTTCCAACACCTGAATTTGATCAGCATTGTATTCTTCGCTCATGCACTTTCCTCCTCTGATACTTCTGTCACCGTTCCTGTTCTCACCAGGAATTTCTTGTCAATTTGAAAGCCATCTTGCAACAAGTTATCCATTCCTGTACTCGTCAAAACGGTCTGCACATTCCGAATGCTCTTTAAGAGCTGTTTCTGTCTGGTTGTATCTAGCTCTGAGAGCACATCATCCAGAAGAAAAACCGGATTCTCACCGCATTCTCTCTGCATCAGCGAAAATTCCGACAGTTTCACGGCAAGGGCCGCACTTCGTTGCTGCCCCTGTGAGCCGAATTTTCGCAAATCCATCTCTTCTTCCTCGCCCTGCTGCAAATAAAAAGCAATATCATCCCGATGCGGTCCGACAGAACTTGTCTTTTGTCTAAGATCAGACTCCCGATTCTTCTTTACCGCTGCCGCAAAACAATCCTCTGAGACATTGGCCTCGTAAAAAAGACGCAGTTGCTCACGCTTTCCGGTCAATGCCGCGTATTTTTCCACGCAGATTTCGTTGAGCTGCTCCAAAAAGACCGCGCGACTTTGCATCAGTGCGGTTCCCGCCGATACCAGCTGTGCGTCCCAGAGATCCAATGTCTCCAGCAGGGAGGGACGAAAAACCAATTCCTTTAACAGCTTATTTCGCTGCTGCAATACCCGGTTATACTGCAGAAGTTCTTTTACATAGCGTCGATTGAGTTGACATAACTCCATGTCAAGAAAACGTCTGCGCTCTGCGGGACCGCTCTTAATCAGATTTAAATCTTCCGGGGAAAATACGACCATGCGCGCAATTCCGTACAATTCGCTGGTTCGCCGAAGCGGAATACCGTCCACCGCTATGCCCTTCGTTCCGTTCTTCCGGAGATGAATGTCAATCCGGTGGGGAATCTCCTTGCTCTGCAGCAACAGTTTAATGTGTGCCTCGGTCTCGCCGAGACGAATCAACTCCCTATCTTTACCGGCGCGGTGTGATTTTCCGCCGGCACAGTAATAGAGTGCTTCGAGAAGATTGGTCTTTCCCTGTGCATTATCCCCGTAGAGCAGGTTACTGCCTGCGGAAAATTGAAATTTTCCGCAGCGATAGTTCCTGAAGTTTTCAAGCTCCAACGATTCGATAATCATGCCCGTCAAAGGAGAAGCAATCTCCCGGATGTAACTTGCGCCCGCGCCGCTCTTCTACCTCACCGTTCACAGAGACTTTTCCTCCCTGAATGGCGTACTTTGCATCGGAACCAAGATCACAGGCCCCCGACAATTTCAGCGCCTGATCCAGTTTAATATAAGCATCTTTAATCCTGACTTCGTTCACTTCAATATCCTCTCGGCTTATGCGACAAAATTGACCGGCAAAATCAGATAGACAAAACTGTCGTGTTCATCCCGCAAAAAACAGGGTGATTTTGCATTGGTAAAATACAGGGTCACCGTCTCATCATCGATTGCGCGAAGCGCATCCATCAAAAACTTGGGATTAAACGCAATCAAAAGATCTTTTCCGGTTTTCTCACAGGGAAGCTCACCATCCATCGAACCATAGGACGATTTGACTTTCAGTGCGAGCTTCTGATCACCGATATCAAGGATAATCGGTTTGTGATCGCTCTCTTTAATCAGAATGGTCGAGCGATCGATGTTGCTGAGCAGCTTAACCCGGTTAATTTCCAGTTTGGTCGCATAGTCCTTGGAGAGCATATGCTCAATCTTAAAGTACTCTCCCTCAATCAGTCTGGAAAGAACCATCGTTCCTTCAAACGAGAACAGCACATGATTTTTGGAGAAAAAGAGTTCTACCTCTTTTTCGTTATCATCCTCCATAATCTTGCTGATTTCATTCATGGTTTTGCCCGGGATAATCGCATGGAAGGTCTCATCTCCCTCGCGAAGCGTCACATTTCTGACGGCGACGCGGTGACCGTCCAAGGCCACAAACGTAGCAACGCGCCCTTTGATATTGACAAACTCACCGCCCATCATCTTATTGCTGTCATTCAATGCCGCCGCAAAGATTGTCTTCCGGATTACCTCTTTCAACGTAAACTGTGTGAGGCACAATCTGTGTTCTTTCTCAATCTGCGGGAGATAGGCAAACTCTTCTCCGTCTCTGCCGGGAATCGTGAAAAGTACATCACTGCAAGAAATTCTTGTCGTGAAATTCTGATCTGTCTCGATATTGACGAGTTCTTCTCCGCCTTCCAGCTTGCGGATGATGTCGCTGACCAGTCTCGCATCCAGCGCTACTTTTCCTTTTTCACTGACAATGCCCTCTACTTTAGTTGAAATGCCGAATTCCGAATCATTTGCAATGAGAGTCACGCCGTCCCCCGAAGCATCGAATAAGATGCAGCTCAGAATCGGGTTGGCTGTTCTGGTCGGAATGGCTCTGGAAACAATCCCCAGAGCGGTTGTGAGTTTTTCTTTGTTGAACGCGAGCTTCATAGAGCCGTCCTCTCTTTCATATTCATCCCGTAATCATAATAATAGGGGCTGTGAGTATGTGAGAATCCACCGGAAAGGCGCAAAACAGCGCGCTTTTCCACTTGGAAACTGCCGTGGAAATCATAGCGGATTCTCGCAGTGGCTTGTGAATTACTGTGCAGAAATCTTTTTCTTCAGAACGGTCACAGTGCCGGAGGTATCGGGGTTATCCTCAACCTCTGTGGATATCTTTTTGATGGCGTAGAGGACTGTCGTATGGTCTTTTCCGCCGAAATGTGCGCCGATTTGCTGGAGAGAGACTTCGGTCATTTCACGACACAGATACATTGCGACCTGTCTGGCAGTTGCAAGCTCCTTGGTTCGCTTGGTGCCGACCAGATCGAGTTCGGAGATTCCGTAGTGTTCTGCGACGACCTGAATGATGAATTGCGGTGTGATTTCCTGTTTTACATTGGGGTCAATGATATCGCGGAGCACATTTTGCGCGAGTTCCAGGTTGACTTCCATGTGATTCAGCTTGCCGAAAGCGACGATTTTTGTCAGCGACCCCTCGAGTTCACGAATATTGCTTCGCACATTGGAGGCGATGTATTGAATGACTTCGTTGTCGACGTTGATGTGATCCAGTTCCTCGCGTTTCCTGAGTATGGCCATGCGCGTCTCGTAATCCGGCGGCTGGATGTCAACGGTGAGTCCCCACTCAAAACGAGAACGCAGTCGGTCTTCCAGTGTTGCGAGTTCCTTCGGCGGTTTATCCGAGGAGATGATAATCTGCTTCTTTGCGCCGTGCAGCGCATTGAAGGTATGAAAAAATTCCTCCTGGGTTCTGTCTTTTCCTATTATAAATTGTATGTCATCGATTAATAACACATCGATATAGCGGTACTTGTCGCGAAATTCTGTCGTTGTGAAATTGTTTTTGCTTCGAATAGCCTCAATCAGCTCATTGGTGAAGGATTCGCTCGTCACATACTGTACCTTGGCGCTCGGATTGTGTTGAAGTACAAAATGTGCGATGGACTGCATCAAATGTGTTTTTCCGAGTCCCACGCCTCCGTAAATGAAAAGCGGATTATAACTTTCTCCCGGATTCTCGGCGACTGCGAGAGAGGCGGCATGAGCAAGGTTATTGTTTTTACCGACGACAAAGGTATCGAAGGTATAGCGGGGATCCAGCTTTGCATTGGACAAAATCTGCTGACTCACCGGCTTTGTGCGATTGCCGGCAGACTGTTCTTCCTTGGCGCTGTAAAAGGCCAGGCGGCAGGATAGTCCGGTTACCGCTTCGACGGCAGCTTCAATAATGCCCGCATAGCGTCCGGAAACAAAAGTCTGGAAGCCCGCATTGGGCAGATTATCGTTTTCTTCCGGAATTTCGACAAACAGCTGGATGTTGCCATCTGAATTCTGGAGCAGATGGTGTGGTTTTAGCGGAGAAATCCACATGCCGTAGGAAATCTCTGAAATTTCAAATTCGTTTCTGATATAGGCCAGTATATCCGGCCATTGGTTTACGATTGCTTGGAACGCTGCGTTTTGCTCCATAATCAAAGACTCCTTTGCCGCGTTTGGGGATAAGTCGTTCTCAGTATAGCAAAAAGACAGGATAATCTCAACGCAATCAAAATGAGGGTTGTGGATAAGTCTGTGAGCATCTCGTGAACTGCATGTGACGAGATGAGGAAAAAGAGCGGATTATCGGTTTACACAAATGGGAAAAACACAGCTGTGGATGAAAGACAGAAGAAATTTTCCGCATTTACACAGGGAATCAAGGCGCATGACAGGCCGAATGTTTGAAATAATTCAGGCAGATGAAGGAGTTATCAACGAGTTACTCACAAAATGTGAATAACATTATGTAAAGTTGAAATCTAAGCTGTGCTTATTGTATACAATGAGTTATCAACAAAAAGATGTGGAGAATCTGGATAACTCAGAGGAAGGAGTCACGGTTATCCACAGAATCGCAGTACAAATTGTTGAAACGAAGATTCAATATTTTGTAAGATACAGAAGCGCTTATTTTAAGTGCGAATATGCGTGGAATGCGGGATGGAAAGTTCTTGACGAAAAAGGCACAGTTCCGTATAATAAGCAGGAATATTCCCACGTTTGCGTGATATCTCCGGAAACTGCTTCCGGTAGGAGCTGAGAGATCAGGGCCGGTTGGGAAAATGCTAGGAAGTGAGGAGGTGTTCTGACAATGAGAAAGGGTACAATGACATTCCAGCCGCACAATGCGCAGAAGTTCCGTGTACACGGATTCCGTGCTCGCATGGCGACCAAGGGTGGAAGAAAAGTTCTGGCTGCCAGAAGAGCAAAGGGCAGAGCGAGACTGACAGTTTAAAATTTGATCGGCATTCGCGTCGAAGAACAATGGGGTTGTCTGACGACGACCCCTTTCTTTTTCGCTTTGTCTGTGCACTTGAAATTATATGAATGCAAAGGATTAAGAGGAATGAGACGCTTTCCGTCGATCAAAGACAATTGCGAATTCCGACAGATTTATGAGAGCGGCAGAACCAGAGCTGACCGTAATCTGGTGCTCTATCTGTGTTTCCGCCCTGCGGGAGACTCGCGTATTGGTATCAGTGCATCAAAAAAAATTGGAAACAGTGTTGTAAGACATCGCGTGACGAGAGTTTTGCGCGAGATATTTCGATTACACCGCCATGCATTCACATCGCCCTGTGATTTGATTTTCGTCGTGCGAAAAGACGGCGCCAAGCAGGATTACCGTACATTGGAAGCCTCGTTTCTGAAGCTTTGTAGGGCACAGGGAATTTTAGAGGAGGCAAGGTGCTGAAGAAAATTTTGCTCTGCTCGATTCGTTTTTATCGGAGGGCACTCTCTCCCTATAAATGGCGTTGTCATTGCAGGTTTTATCCGACTTGTTCGCAATATGCGCTGGAAGCAATTGAAAAATATGGCGCATGGAAGGGTGGAAAGTTAGCACTCTTCCGTATTTTGCGTTGTAATCCTTTTTCAAAGGGCGGATATGATCCGGTTCCGTAAAACCGAAATAATAGGAGGCAAGCTTTGGAACTCATCTTTTTAACCAAGTCATCCGTGCCGATTATCGGACAGGTTGCTTTTGTCTTGGGCATGATTATGGACGCGCTGTTTCGTTTTACGAGCCAGTTCGGCATTACCAACATCGGCCTCAGCATTATTTTATTTACCATTATCACGAACCTGCTGATGTGGCCGCTCACCGTGTCGCAACAGAAGTCTTCCAAGCTGATGAGCGTCATGCAGCCGGAACTTCAGGCGGTACAAAAGAAGTATAAGGGAAAGACAGATCAGGCGTCGATGGCACGCATGCAGGCAGAAACGCGAGCGGTTTATCAGAAGTACGGGACGAGCATGAGCGGCAGCTGCCTCTTCCTGCTGATTCAGATGCCGATTCTGTTCGGCTTGTATCAGGTTATTTATAAAATTCCCGCTTATGTGCCGTCGGTCTATAAAGTTTTTGAGAGCGTCGCTTCGCCGTTGATGCAGCAGAGCAATTTTGTGAGCACATTGACAGAACTGGCACCGAAGGTAAAGCCGCCGCTCACGGATGCCGCGACGGTACAAAACGTAATCGATCTCCTCTATAAGTTTACGCCCGCACAGTGGAGCAACCTCGAGCAGGCCTATCCGGCGCTGTCCTCTACGATTTCCGCGGCTTCGGCAGAAATTGCAAAGATGAACTATTTCCTGGGGGTCAATCTGGCGACACCGCCGTTCCAGGGCATCGATCATCCGAATTTTGCCTGGATTATTCCGGTCCTCTCGGCTGCTGTTCAGTGGTATTCTGCAAAACTCATGACCGCAGGCACAAAGAGCAATAAAGCCAAGGTTGATGAGGACAACATGATGGCACAGCAGATGCAGAGCATGAATACGATGATGCCGATCATGTCGCTCTTCTTCTGCTTTACGCTCCCCGCGGGTATCGGTATTTACTGGGTTGCCAGCGGACTTTGCCGTATGATCCAGCAGCTCGTTATCAACGCACAGCTTGATAAGATGGATGTCGATGAGATTGTGAGAAAGAATACGGAAAAGGCGAATGAAAAGGCCATCCGTGAGGGTAAGAATCCGGCATTGGTAAAGAGCAACTCGGATAAGCTTCTCCGTGAGGTAAAACGACAGGAGGAAGCAGAGAAAAACGAGGAAGAGCGTCAGCGCCAGCGCACAGAGAAGACGGTAAAGCAGGTCGAAGAATCGACGGCTTACTATCAGAAGAATGCGAAGCCCGGTTCACTTGCCTCCAAGGCAAATATGGTCGCAATGTACGATGAGCGGTTAGCTGAGAAGCGCAGAAACAAGAAGGATAAAGGAAGCGATATCTCGAGCGGAGAGAACAGCAATGAAAACTGAAGTCACTGTGACGGGGAAGACTTATGACGAAGCATTGACAAAGGCTCTCCTGGAGCTGGGGACAACAAGCGAGCGCTTGGAAGTATCCGTCCTGGAACAGGGAAGTGCGGGTCTGCTGGGATTCATCGGAAGTAAACCCTGGAAGCTCCGTGCGGTTCTGAAGACAGAGCCGATCAGACAGGAAAGCCAAACCGATGAGCCCGCTTCCGAAGAACCGGTCGCCGAAGAAGCAGTAAAAGCAGAAGAAGTGATTCCGGTGGCAGAAAGCGGTGCGGAAGCACCGGAGGAAGTCAGGGAAGTCGAAGAAACGGTGGTTACGGCAGAAGAAGAAACGGCTGTGACAGTCCCGGAAGCGCCGAAGGAGAACAAAAAGGTCGGCAGTGAGACAGGAATTACGGCTGCGCTGGAAGCAGGAAAAAGCAGCGGAACAGCTTTTTTGCGGGAGCTTTTTGCAACGCTCAAGCTCGAGGCAGAGATAGAAAGTGATGGTCGCGCCGCAGAGAAGGCATTGTTTTTCCGGGTGCGCGGTGAAAATCTGGGCGCGCTGATCGGAAAACGCGGACAAACCCTCGATGCTCTGCAGTATCTGCTGGGACATGTTGTGAACAGGCAGCAGGATGCCTTCTTGCGTGTCAAACTTGATATTGGCTCGTACCGGGAAAAGCAGGAAAATAAGTTGAGAGGCTTTGCCAGAAATGCTGCGCGCCGCGTAAAACAGAGCGGTAAATCGCTGGCCCTTGATCCTATGACGCCGAATGAGAGACGTATTATTCATGCCGCGTTGCAGCGCGATCGCTATGTGACTACACATTCCGAAGGAGAAGGTGAGAAGCGCCATGTCGTAATCGCCCTCCGGAAAGACGCCGACAGGCAGAAAAAAGAAGAGTCAATCAAATAAGTGTAAGGAGCTGTCGGCAGAAAAATTGCTGACAGCTTTTCATTTTCCGAATGGAGAGGAGAAAAGTTTGCGAGAAGAACGGGATACCATTGCAGCGATTGCAACCGCACTGGGAGAGGGAGGCATCGGGATTGTGAGAATCAGCGGTTCGGAAGCACTCCGGATTGCCGACAGCATCCTGAATCGTCCTGTTTCGGAGGCGGCAGGGTATACGGTGCATTACCGGCATGTAAAGGAGCAGTCGCTCATCCTGGATGAAGTATTGGTGACAGTCTTTCGCGCGCCGCACAGTTTCACGGCGGAGGACAGCGTGGAGATCAATTGTCACGGCGGTCTTTATCTACTGCAGGCTGTTTTAAACGCTGTGCTTTCAGCCGGTGCCAGAATGGCAGAACCGGGAGAATTTTCAAAACGGGCATTTCTGAACGGACGCATGGATCTGAGTCAGGCGGAAGCCGTCATGGATTTGATTCAGGCAAAGAATTCCCATGCGCTGCGGGCCGCGGTCAATCAGCTGGACGGCAGATTGTCGGAAAGGATCCATTTGCTCCGGACAGGTATTTTGGATGAGCTTGCCTGGATTGAAGCTGCGCTGGATGATCCCGAAAATTATGATTTAACTGGGTATCCGCACAAGCTCGAGGAGCGTATTCATGGCTTTATACAGTCGCTCGAAGAGTTGCTCCGGACGGCGGATAACGGAAGACTCCGGAGAGAGGGAATTCCGACCGTCATTTTGGGGCTGCCCAATGCCGGAAAATCCTCGCTGATGAATTTGCTGACACGGGAGGAGTCCGCCATTGTGACCGAGATTGCCGGCACAACGAGGGATATCCTGACAGAACAGGTTAGACTCGGAGAACTTACGCTCGTGTTATCGGACACCGCGGGAATTCGGGAGAGTGAAGACAGAATCGAACAGATAGGCGTGGCCCGTGCCAAACAGGCAGCCGCAGCCGCAGCCTTAATTCTTCTCGTACTGGATGCATCGAAGCCGCTCTGTGAGGAAGAACGTGCACTTCTCTCCTATGCCGCAGCACAGCACACCATTGTTTTACTGAATAAAGCTGATTTATCACAACAGATTTCAAAAGAAGAAATACAGAACTGCGGTGCCGCAACCGTCCTTTCATTCTCGGCGCGGCGCGGAGACGGCCTGGAGGCATTGGAGCGGGCAGTGACCGCACTTTTCTTCGGCGGTGAATTTGACAATCAAAGTGAGGAACTCGCGATTAATGCGCGCCATAAGGAGGCCCTGACGGAGGCAAAGGAAAGTCTGCACAATGTGGAAGCCTCGATTGCGGCAGGGATGCCGGAGGATTTCTTTTCGATTGATTTGGCGGCGGCATATCGCGCACTGGGTACTGTGACCGGAGACAGTGTGGAAGACGACGTGGTCAATCGTATTTTTGAAAAGTTTTGCACAGGAAAGTAAACGGAATGATAGAAGAAAGATATGATGTGATTGTGGTCGGCGCGGGACATGCCGGCTGTGAGGCAGCGCTGGCTGCGGCGCGACTGGGGCTCACAACGATTATATTTACCGTGAGCGTAGACTCGATTGCATTGATGCCCTGTAATCCGAATATAGGCGGAACGTCCAAGGGGCATCTGGTTCGGGAACTGGATGCGCTCGGCGGAGAGATGGGACATGTAATCGATAAGACATTTATTCAGTCTCGTATGCTGAATGAATCCAAGGGGCCTGCCGTTCACTCGCTGCGCGCGCAGGCGGATAAGCAGGCGTATATCGGGGAGATGCGGTGGGTATTGGAACAAAATCCACGAATTACCATTCGTCAGGCTGAGATATCCACAATTTTAACAGAGGATGCTGTGGATAAGCTGGGGAAAAAGCGGTGTATCGGTGTAAAAACGGTCTCCGGCAGCTGTTATTACGGCGGGGCTGTGGTATTGGCGACAGGAGTTTATCTCAATGCGCGCTGTGTGTTTGGTGAGGTGAGCGAGGCAACCGGCCCCAACGGGCTGAAGGCTGCCACGCATCTCACGGCCTCTCTCCTGTCACTTGGCATTGAAATGCGGCGATTTAAAACAGGCACACCTGCGCGGGTGGACGGTAAAACCGTGGACTATTCCAAGATGGAGGAACAGAAGGGAGATGTTCCGGTTGTCCCCTTCTCCTTTGATACGGATCCGGAAACGGTACAGCGTGAACAGGTGAGCTGCTGGCTCACACACACGGGGGCGGAGGTCAAGCGTCTGATTCAGGAAAATATCTCGCGCTCTCCGCTCTACAACGGCAGTATCCACGGAACAGGACCGCGCTACTGCCCCTCCATTGAGGATAAGGTGATGAAGTTCCCGGATAAAGAGGGGCATCAGATCTTTGTGGAACCGGAGGGACTTTATACCGATGAGATGTACCTCGGCGGAATGTCGTCATCCCTGCCGGAAGATGTGCAGTATGCGGTCATTCATGCGACGCCGGGGCTTGAGCATGCCGTCATTGTCCGCAATGCGTACGCGATTGAGTATGACTGCATTGATGCGAGGCAGCTGACGGCAGCGCTGGAATTCAAGAAAATTCCGGGGTTATTTGCGGCGGGACAGCTGAACGGGAGTTCTGGTTATGAAGAGGCGGCTGCACAGGGATTGATGGCGGGCATCAATGCTGCACAGAAGGTCCTTGGGAAAGAACCTTTTCTTTTAACACGAGCGGAGGCTTACATTGGGGTCTTGATCGATGACCTTGTGACTAAGGAGAGCCATGAGCCGTATCGAATGATGACTTCTCGCGCGGAATACAGATTGCTTTTGCGTCAGGACAATGCGGATTTGAGATTGTCGGAGCGGGGATATGCGCTGGGCTTGGTCAGCGAGGAAAAGATTTCCAGATTGCGGGCAAAGCGCGCTGCAATCGCATCGGAAAAAAAGCGTCTGACAGAGACTCATATCGGCGCAAGTGCCGGGAATGCTGAGATTCTGACGGCATTGCAGTCGACACCGTTGAAGACAGGGATTTCTCTTGCTGAGCTCATCAAGCGTCCGGAACTCAACTATGATTTGATTGCGCCGCTTGATCCGGAGCGGAAAGCCTTGCCACAAGCCGTGACGGAGCAGGTGAATATCGAGCTCAAATATGAAGGTTATATTCGCCGCCAGGAACAACAGGTAAAGCAGTTCAAGCGCCTGGAACATAAACTGCTACCCGAGAATCTGAACTACGAAGAAGTCGGAAGTCTACGCCTCGAAGCCGTTCAGAAACTGAACACACTGAAGCCGCGATCCATCGGCCAGGCTTCTCGAATCTCAGGGGTATCTCCGGCGGATATTTCGGTCTTGCTGGTATGGCTGGAGGCACATCAGTCTCGAAAGGGGGAGGGCAAATGACACAGGAGGAAAGAGTATTGTTTGTCCGCGATATGCGGACAGCTCTGGAAGGGTTTTCCGGCACAGAAAAGTTGTCTTTTTCGGACGGACAGATGGAACAGTTCGCAATCTTCTACGAAGATATGCTGGAAAAGAACAAGGTCATGAATCTGACCGGAATTACAGAGCCGCGAGAAGTGATTGTGAAACATTATCTGGATAGCCTTGCACCTGCTGGTCTTCTTGCTGATTTTCCCGCAGAACATGCGAAGTTGTTGGATCTGGGGAGCGGGGCGGGCTTTCCGGGCATTCCGCTGGCAATTGCGTTTCCTGCCTTACAGCTGACACTAATGGACAGTTTAAATAAAAGAGTTGTTTACTTGACAGATGAAATCAAAAAGCTTGGACTGAATCAGCACACTGCAGCAATTCATGCGCGAGCTGAAGATTTGGCTCGTCAGGCGGAGCAACGTGAAACATATGAGTATTGTACTTCCAGAGCTGTTGCACGTCTCTCTGTACTCTCCGAGTTTTGTCTTCCTTTTGTGAAAGTGGGTGGTCAGATGATTGCCTATAAGGCGGGGGATATTGCAGAGGAACTATCGGATGCGAAGTATGCTATCCGGAAACTTGGCGGCGAGCCGGAGCAGGTTATTTCGTTTTCTTTGCCGGAGGATGCCGGAGAACGAAGTCTGGTAGTAATCCGCAAATATCGTGAAACACCGGCTGTGTATCCGAGAAAGGCAGGCATGCCGGCCAAAGAGCCGCTGTGCAATTCTTCACGGAAATCCTGAGTGTGTGAAAGAGCTGAGTCTACAATGCGAGACTCAGCTCTTTTGGTATAGCGATAGCTCACAATAGAGGAAATCAAGTTCTCGGAAGATGTTTCACGTGAAACATCTTTTTTTGTATAAGCTTTTGCCGGTAACAGTGATAAATAATACATGAAAATACCTATAATCAGTTAAATTCGAGAGCACAGGAAAAGGTTACGAATGATTCGATATCTTCTATGGCTTGTACCTAAGTTTATCTTCTATCGCAAATTATCGGTTTGATGCGGACTTAATGCTTCTATTTTAAGGAGGAATTTCCCTTGCCGAAAACAAATCGGAATAATTTGCGAGAGAATCTTTTCCTTAGCTCTGCGCAGAAAATGATTCGGGACAATTACCGGTGTGTCGGAAAGCAGCTTATGAAATCGGTGCGTCTTCTTCATGTTTGGAGTATGCCCGGAAGTCAATTCGAAAATTTCTTATGCAGGAACGGCAGCATACATGTTTCATGTAAAACAATTACCCGGTATCAGTCAATCATTTTGGCTTTTAGATGCAGGTACATTCCCGCTCTGGTCCGGAAGTACTTTTTGGAGTGGGGATTATCAACGAGTATCAAATGTTTCACATGAAACCAATCATAGGCATTGATGCTTGGTTTTGAGCGCGTGCGGATAAGTGAAGCAATTGATGCAGAGAGTCGGACTATAGAGATGCCATCACAATTCTCTTTGTGGAGTCACGAAGCTCCTGCGTCTCTGCGGTAACACTTGTCGTGATATGTCCGTTGAAAGAAATCAGATGTTTCACATGAAATTTCTTCATAATTCCGCTTAGCTGTACTCCTATTTCCGCAGAATGATTGCAGTTGTCCTGTACTTTCGCAGAATAAAGCTTTGAAAGAAATTAGCAGTTCTATGTGAAAGCGCTTGTTGAGAATTCAATCTGGCTTAGAGGCTTACAAATGAGTTGACTGATTGATGTTGAGGGCTAGGCTAATATAGGTCAATATATAGTCACATACGCGGCACCAAGGAATTTCTGTACCTATTTTCATAGTTCACGTGGAAGGGGGTATCTGAACAGAAGCAGATGTTTCACATACAATCTCCAACTTCAACTTCAGCTGTCCTTACCCGAGGCGTCCGAAAGTCCTGCGGCTGCTCGGCGGACTTTTCACGATATGAATTTATCAGAGAAAGCAGATGCTTTAAGCAAAACATCTTGTTATCACAGCGATTTTTACGGTATGCAATTTCCGGTATATTGGCCGGTTATATTTCTGCCGAATAAGCATATGTTTCACGTGAAACATATGGCCACGAATACCTATCGAATTAGAATGTTTAAGCTTTATCAGAAGTGTCCGAGACAGCTGCGATTGATTGCACATTTGTATTGATATTTGTCTGTCAAATTGAGATGGATGTTTCACATGAAACATGTTGCCGATAATATCGATAGTCTCGAGAATTTGTAAATAAGCTGAGCAAGTTTGTGCAGAGAATCGTGCTGCAGTAAAAGCATTCAATGCAGTCATATCGAATTATCCGGAATATCTGTGATTGTCCGCATATTTGCAGTGATGTTTTTAAGTCAAATGGAAATGGATGTTTTACATGGAACATATTGCCGCTAATATCAGTTGTCAAAGTATGTTTGCAGATGAGCTGAGTCGGTTTATGCAGAGAATCGTTGCAGTGAAGACATTTGAGTCAATCCTGTTCAAGATTCACGGAATCCGTGCGAGTATCTGTACATTTATAGCAAGGGAGGCTGTTACGTAGAATCAGGTGTTTCATGTGAACAGATCAATGCTAATTTTAATCGGACTCAGATGGTCACAGACAGGCTAGGTAATTTATGTAGAGAGCCGGATGATAGTGAAGTCCATACCGCCAATTATATCGGTAGAGCTATGGAGCCACTACCTGCGATTGCTCATATATTGGCTGAGATATGACACTGTCAAATGAAATCAGATGTTCCAAAGAAAACTTCTTGCCGCCAAAGATGATTGAGCTCAAGTGATTGCAAATGAATCAGGTTGTTTGATATAAAGAGCTAAGCTAAAGAGTCGACCTACTACAATGCCAATCATCAGAGGTGGTCATGTTAGAAGTGTTACGGAATCCATGTGAGTACTGTTCATTCATAGCATCTGATTAAATAGAAACAGATGTTTCACGTGAAACATCTTGCAGTTAATGTCAATCGCCTCAGTATGATTCGAAATGGGCTGAGCTGCCTAAGAAATCTGTACTGCGGGGAAAGCATGATAAGTACCCATGTCTGAAGAATCACAGAATTTGTGCGAGTACACTTCAATTCATAGCAACTTGCCCTGTTAAATGGGGATAGATGTTTCACGTGAAACATCTTGCGGCTAATATCGATTGTCTCATTATGATTCAAAATGAGCAGAAGTGGTTAAGAGACCTATGATGCGTGGAAAGCACTATAGGCGCGCATATTTGAGGTGTCACGGAATGCGTGCGAGTACCTGTCCCATTCATAGCAACTTGCCCTGTTAAATAGGGACAGATATTTCACGTGAAACATCTTGTGGCTAATGTCAATCGTCTCAGTATGATTCGAAATAGGCTGAGTTGCTTAAGAAATCTGTATTGCGGGGAAAGCACTATAGGAGCGCATATTTGAGGTGTCACGGAATTCGTGCGAGTACCTATTTATTCATAGCAACTGGTTCTGTTAAATAGAAACAGATGTTTCACATGGAACATATTACGGCTGATTTCTATCGAACTATATGGCTATATGGCCGCAAATCAGTTAAGAGATTCATATAGAGAGCTGAACCATAATAGTGAAGTTTACACGGTCAATCATATCTCATATCTATAGTGCTACGGAGCCTATTATCTGCAATCCACACATTGCGGCGATACGGCACTGAGAATAAGACAGAAGGTTTCACGTGAAACATAGTATCGCAGACATTAATCGGACGCAGATGTTTGTAACTGAATGAATTGATTTGTTAATGAGCCAAAGGAGGCAAAGCCAACTAATCTGTAGTTGCAATATCGAAACTGATTTCGGATGTCATATCATAAAATTGGAAGTTGCAATCAAAAGTTCAATGTACAAATTTGATTCGGATGGGAAATCTGAGATTAAACCACAATTCTAAGCATAGACGGTCGCTAATCAGATGTTCTTAGCGCTCTGCATGTGATGTGCAGCTGTTATCTCGAATAATTTCGGATTGCTTTTGACCGGGGATGTCCGATGATTTGACTGGAACAAAATTTTTCCAGAATGTGTTTCGCAGTCCTCCGGGACCATCAGTATGCCTGTTCAATCGCAATCAGGGACAGATACTTATAGAATTATATGGTACCTTTTCGAGTTAAGTTGTGCCGGTTCCGGCCGGTTCGTTGGACTTATACAGGGAACAAGGAAGGAGTGCTTTTTGAAGGAAGAATATTTTGAATAGAGGGTAAGGTCCTTTGTACATCAACTTGCTCGTTGTTAGTTTGATGTTTCATGTGAAACAAGCCATAAGATTATCAGAAGACAATTCAGACTGCTCAAATAAGCATATATTGTAAGCAGATGCATAGCGATAGCACTTTTCAGAACTTGATTTTGCAAAAAAATCAGTCGGAAAACTCATCTTCTTCTCAGTCATTCATAATTCTAAGAATGTACAATTTTTGGTGATAACTCTGATATTTCACATGAAACAAAGGGATGGATTTACGGGAATCAGGAAATAAATGCTTTTGCTAAAATAAGAACGCTGAAAGCTGATTCAGAGGAGCTTTTAAAACTTACCTCGTAGTAGATACTGCAGCTTTGGCCGTTACTTCAGCGGTTCGTTATATTGATATTGCTATGTTAAATCCTATGACGATTATGTTGAGGTTTCACGTGAAACGAATGACCGCTGAGAAACAAAGAATAAAATCTTCGACTCAAAAGGATACATTTGAGCCGATTCTTATAGGACCTCTTTGAAACGAAGTCCATAAGCAGTGAAACAGAACAACCTGATACTCTCGGTAACTCACAGTCTGAGAAATTGCTTTTTGCCGGTGCTTACTTCGATGTTCTGCGTGGAACAAAACGATGGATCTCCGGAAAGTGGGGGAAAATGATTATGTTCAAACAAGAATATTGTGAGCAGACTCATAGCGTTTCTCCCGAAAGATTCATTCCGAAAGCATTGTTTCTCACAGAATCGGATAAAACAAGAAAATGAAGCTGCTAAAGCAGAGCCTGGGTGTCACGATTAGAATACAAGAATACCGGGAACGGACGGCGGTTAAAAGGAAAATGCTTCCGGTGAAATGATAGATAGTATAACACTTTACAGAGCTCTTGAGAGGAAGAGTTGTACAGACATGTGATATACGGCTATGCAGACAAGAATTGCCGTCTGTTCGGTCTTGCTATAACGAAAGAGAAGGCCTGAGAAATCCGGAAAAGTGTTTTGTTTCATGTAAAATGCAAGGAGAAAGGCTGTTTCTATGCAGATAATATTTCTTAGGAATAAAAATTATGTTATGATATAAAAAAGCGGAAATGAACGAATAGAGAGGCGCACGGTGGGGTCATGAAAAAGATCATTGCATTGGCAAATCAGAAGGGCGGAGTTGGAAAAACGACAACTGTCGTTAATTTGGCGGCGGCTTTTGCAGAAGCCGGAATGCGCGTATTGGCAGTCGATTTTGACCCGCAGGGTAATTTGTCAAGCGGATTGGGCATCGAGAAGAAAAAGGAAGAAAATACGATTTATGAGCTTCTGATGGAAGAATGCACTTTTGAAGAGGCCGTACATAAAACATATTCGGAAAATCTGGATGTGCTTACTTCTAATGTCAATCTTTCGGGACTGGAACTGGAGCTGCTCGACAAGCGAAATCGAGAGTATGTATTAAAGCATTATCTTGAGCCTGTGGTGGAGCAATATGATTACATTTTTATTGACTGCCCGCCGTCTTTGAGTCTATTGACGGTCAATGCGATGACAGCCGCAACCGATGTCATCATCCCCATTCAGTGTGAGTACTATGCGATGGAAGGCTTAAATCAGATGCTCCGTAGCATTAAACTCTTACAGATGAAGTTGAATCCTGCGCTTCGCATCAACGGAATCATTTTTACGATGTATGATGCCCGAAATAATTTGTCGCAGCAGGTCGTAGACAGCGTGAAGGATGTGCTGAAAGAGTATATCTATGATACGGTGATTGCGCGAAATGTGCGGGTGGCGGAAGCACCCAGTTACGGTATGCCGGTGACAGAATATGATCCGCGCTCCAAAGGCGCGGAAAATTATCGGAAGTTGGCGGCAGAAATTTTGACGAGAGAGGCAGATTAAGTTATGTGTGCTGTGAGTAAGAAGCGAAGATTGGGAAAGGGACTCAGCGATCTGATGGGAGGAATGGAGCATCTCGAAGACAGATCGGAGGAGACCGCAGTTCAGGAAGAGAATCGTACCGCGGATGAGAGCGAAGCTGCGAAAGATAAGGAGATGCTGCTACGGATTGAAGAAGTGCATGGAAATCCGGATCAGCCGCGCAAGCATTTTGAACCGGAGGCGCTGCAGGAATTGACAGATTCGGTCCGCCACTTTGGTATCTTGCAGCCGCTATTGGTGCAGAGAGATGAAAAGCTGGGAGGATATCAGATTATTGCCGGTGAGCGAAGATATCGCGCAGCGCAGGCAGCGGGTCTCAAGGAAATTCCTGTGCTGGTCAGAGATTACAGCTCTCAGCAGGTGGCGGAAATTGCCATCATCGAAAATGTGCAGCGCGCGGATTTGAATCCGATTGAAGAGGCAATGGCGTATCAGATGTTGATTCGGGACTATGGTCTGACACAGGAAGAAGTGGCGGACAAGGTCAGTAAGAGCCGCACGACCATTACGAATGCGCTTCGTCTGTTGAAGCTCGCAGAGGGTGCCAGAGAACTGCTGATGGAAGGAAAAATTTCCTCCGGGCATGCGAGGGCACTGCTCGCTGTCGAAGATGAGGATGACCAGGATGCGCTTGCGGAGAGAATCGTCAAAGAGATGCTCAGTGTCCGCGAGGTGGAAAAACTTGTCAAGCAGGCGAAAAAGAAACGCAAAGAACGGAAAGAAGTTGTGGTGGAAACAGCGGATTTGAGTCTGTACTATCAGAACTATGAGGACAAGATGCGAAGCATACTTGGCACGAAGGTTCACATCAACCGCCGTGATAACAATAAAGGGCGGGTAGAGATTGACTACTATTCGACAGCTGAGTTGGAGCGCATCATGGATCTCTTGCGCTCCGTAGAAAATAAGTGAGGGGGCGTGAGTCATGCATACCACAATTCTACTGGGCGCACTGATTGCTTTTGATGCAATCATGCTGATTCTTGTGTTGTTTTTGCTGAGCAAGTATACGAAGGTCAAACGATCGTATGACTTCTTTATGCGCGGGAAAGATGCGGAGAGCATGGAAGATATGATTTTTGACTTGGAAGAATCTCTGCGGCAGCTGCGGGCGGAAGATCAGATAAATAAGGAGGCAATCCGTGTTCTGAATAAAAACCAGAGAGCATCCTATCAGAAGGTCGGCATTGTGCGCTACAATGCGTTCAAGGATATGGGGGGTAAGATGAGCTTTGCGCTTGCCCTTTTGGATTATACGAATTCAGGTTTCATTCTGAATACGGTACATTCGCGGGAGGGCTGTTACCTTTACATCAAGACTGTAGATTGCGGTCAGACGGAAGTGTTGCTCGGAGCTGAAGAAAAGGATGCCTTGGAACGGGCACTCGGCTATACGGAGGCATAACTTAAGAGAATTGAAAGAAGTTTTTACTAATTTTTGTGCAGAAAAACACCGGAACTATGGTACTATCATACATAGTTCTGCTGCGAATGCCGAACAGCGGGATTGAAAAATTCCGCTGTTTTTTTTGTAAAAAAAATGAACCTTTTACTGCTTTATACCGTCCTTATATAAGTGGAGAGAAGTTGCATCGAAAAAGACAGCGTACTTGTGGAGGGAACGTGATATGGAAACGGCAAAGAAGTATATGCGCAGAGGGATTCCTTATCTAGCGGTGATCTTCATGGTTTTGTGGCAATGGCCGGTATGGCAGCACACGGCATGGGCAGCCGGTGGCGGGAACGGTTTTTCGGTTGAAAGTATTCAACAGGCCGGCGTGCGGGACGCAGCTTTTGCGAAGGCTATATTTGATAGTATATCTTCCCACATCGCCGACGGCAGTTATTCGGTATCACCGGGGGATAGCACAGAGAAGATTCTGCTGGAGTACGGTGCACACACAGCTGAGGCAGAAATTGACGCACGGGGCAGAGAAATCCGGGATATCAGCGGAATAAGGCTGTTACGGCACGCGACGCGAATCGACCTCTCGGACAATCAGATTCAGGATCTGAGCCCGTTGAAACGGGATATGCGCATAGAGGAACAAGCAAATTATTTTGCGGCGACGGAAATTGTACTGACAGGGAATCCCATTCATCGGGTACCGGAACAGATGATGGGATTTATCGCAGGCTGTTATCGCCTGGATGAAAAGATTACGGTACCTGTTTCACTTTCATACCGGAATGATGAGGCAGAGAGACGGTTGCTGCTGCACTACTTTGAGGAACCCGGTGGTCGGCCGACCGAGAAGGCGGTTGTATTCCGGAATCGCGAAGAAGCAGAGATTTTACACAGTGTAGAACAGGCATATCCTTTGCCGTTTTCCGTGACAGCGCGATACCTGCAGCGTGAAGGCACGGAAGCACGGCTACAGCTGCAGTGGTCCATGCCGCTGGATGTCAGGTTCATGCGAGAATTTGAGGATGCGGTATACGAGAAAACACTGGGAAGCATAGAACTGACGGCTACGACAGAAGAAGGAGAGCCGCTTCCGGGTATTTACTACCGCATATGGCAAGCGGACAGCGGCAGAGAGATTCTGAGCACAGACGGCAGTGCGGACTATATAACGGATGGGAAAGGTAGGATTTACATTGCAAATCTGGAAGCCGGTACATATCGGATAGAGCAACGGAATCGGAAGCCGGGATACGAGGCGCGCCAGAGCAGCTTTCAAGTTGTCATACGGGATGCTCGTCAAAGCGCCGGGATTCCGGAAAAAGAGGCACAGTGTTCAGGTCTTCCGAAAAGTTATGCGCTGACAGGCAATGTGAAAAATATCCGTTTTCTCAATCGCGGCGAAATGCAAGGAATCGAGACGGAAACGGATACAGCCGTTTTGCAGCAGACAGAGGCGTTGAATTGTGACGGGTTTTTATCCGACCTGGGATATGTGGAGCTTCTGAAAGGAGAGTTGCCGTACAAAGAGGGGTATGAGCTTCTTCCGGGAAGCAGAGTTTCGATCTATGAGGATGAGACACTGCTCGGAAGTTATGCGCACCCGACAGAAGCGAAGCAAGTGCTCAATCGAAGAATACGGGAGCAGGACTTGCGAAGAGACAGTCGGCGTATTCGCGTGGTGGAGGCCCTGTTCTATGACGGGGGCTGTCAGAGAGTGAATGCAATTTTTTCGAGACCCGAGGACTCGGAAATTCGCCGCATCGTAGTCAAGAAGCGCTGGCACGGAGCAGCTACGCCATCAGAGGCGTATTTTCGCCCGGTGCTTCGAAGAAACGGAGAAGTGGTAGCTGTGCTCGGAGCTGTCAAGGCGGTTAATGCGGACAATGGCTGGGAAGTCGGTTGGAACTTACAGGCTACGTCCTCCGATGCGAGACGCAGAACCATGCAGTGCGCAAGTATGGCAGATGCAGAGCGGGAAGAGGAATTCCGCGAAGATGCGGAACTGTTGAATGACAGCAACGATGCAGGCGGACAAATCGGTGTGGAAGAAGTGGATATTCCGGCAGGTTGGACGCCGGAGTATCAGGCATTCCGGCGTATCGGCGACAGTGCATATTTTGAGGTGACGAATCGGAAGGAGACGTCAGTCAGGATTGACAGATTCTTCTCGCGGGGACAGGATGCAGCGAATGCAAAGAGAGGGGAGAGACAGCCGGAACTGTTACGGCGGACTGAATGCGCGGCAGAAGAAGTGAACGAGCAAACGGACCCGACAAAGCAACAGGAAGTGAAACGGGAAGAAGTAAAGCCGCAAGAAGTAAGGCAGGAAGCGCAAATACAGGACGCGCGTCCCGGCAGAGAGGATGAGCCGTACAGGCAGGTACAGGCCGAAAAAAGAGAGACGGCAACGCCGGCATATCTTCCCTGGGCAGAGATCAGAAGTTGTAAGGTCAAAAAAACACAGGGTCAGTTGCAGGGACGGCAGCTTGTTCTGGCGGGCGCGGGAGAGCGGACACAGCGCACGGTACTGCGTCGGCTTCCGCACACAGGAGAAATAGCTGCAAAACAAGGGGTATGGTTTCATCTGGCAATTCTTTGGTCACTGGCAATGTTATTGCGTGCGCTGCATATGGTCGCAAGGCAGCACTGAGGAGACAGGATGAAGGACAAGATGGAGAAGGCAAATCGCGAGCGCAAACAACGTGTAACAGAACTGATTGCAGCGTATCAAAAAGGGGATAAAAGGGCATTTGACGGGATTTACTCGCTCTGCTACGGACCGATTTATTATATTATTTACAAGATGATTCGGGACCGACATGAGGCAGAGGATGTCACCCAGGAAGTGTTTTTGCAGATTTTTCATCAGCTCCGCGAACTGACGGACCCGGCGAGCTTTCAATGCTGGTCCAACCGGATTGCATATCACAAGACCTTGGATTACATGGTCTCAACCCGCTATGCGGGGGTGAAAAATACGGTTTCACTGGATGCGCTGCTCGAGTCGGACTTCAATACAGAAAAGTTTTCGGATCAGGGAAGGCAGATTGAACAGGCTGAGCAGAACAAGGTAATCATGGATGCGGCGGATCATCTCCCCTGGGCGTTGCGTGCCACGCTGTTGCTTCGTTTTTTTGCGGGACTTCGAGAGGCAGAGATTGCAGACATCATGAATGTGCCGCTCGGAACTGTCAAAAGCCGTCTCGCCGAAGCCAAGAAGAAAATGAAAAAGAGACTCGGCACAAGGCTGTACTGCTTCAGTCCCTTTACGCTGTATACATTTCTTTCTCAGCTCGAGTCCTGGAATTTGAGCGGAAAAGTAGCAACGGCCTCGGTCGGATTCATGGGTAAGACTGCGATGGTTTTGCTCTCCGTAGGGCTGGTCGGTTCGGTTGCACTGCGCGGGATACGGATTTCTTCTTTGCAATATCGGGATACCAATCGCTATGTCAATGAACAGTTGGTGCGTTTTCGCGTTGACAGCGGAGCCCCCATTGAAAAAGTGACTCTTTCGGGCAAACAGGAGATTCCGTTGACTAGGCAGGGAAAAGTGTATGAGGCACATATCGATGCCAACGGAACCTATACCATTGCGGCGAAGGACATTGCAAATCACACGATTGAGCAAGTCGTGGAAATTTCCAATATTGATCGCGAAGCCCCGAATTATGCAGGTTATCGGGAACAGGATGACACGATTTACTTGTATTTTCAAGATGCGGCTGCAAGTATTGATTGGGATACCTTGCGTTGTCAGCGGGAAGACGGTAGCGCAGAGACAGTTCGAATCGACAGAGAGAAGGGGCGTATTGCGGTTTCCAAGACACAGTTTCCGCTACAGGTGCAGGTCCGAGACTTGGCAGGTAACCGGGCGGTCTATGCCTTTCAGCAAAATCAATTTACGGAAGATGTGACGGATGTCACTGAAGAACTCACAGGAGAGGCATATTAAAGCAGAACCGTGAATAAGGGGAGGAGAGTCATGCGTCAGCTTGTGGGAAGAGTCCTTCGTATAGGGACAGAAATGGTTGTGTTTCTTGTAGCCACACTGCTTGTTGCGGCGGCTCCGACGTGGGCAGAGCAAAACAAGAGTGAGGAGACATTGCGGATTTCACCGGAAGTTTTGATGGACGGAAATACGGATATTTCTGTCCGCTGCGAGATAGAGAATCAGACTGAGACGGAAGTTCCGGAACTGGAGTTGCAAATCCGATTGCCGGAAGGAATCGGAGCACAGAAGGTGCAATATACAGAAGCTTTTGTCACAAGAGGACAGGGCGAGGGTGCTGTGACGGAAGCGCAGGCTTTGACGGCAGATGGCCGGTTTGACTGGCGGAGCAGTGCCGTGAAACCGGGTGAGCATTATGTCTTGCAAGCGAAAGGTGTACGTCAGGCAGCGGAAGACGGAAAACACTATGCGGGCATGCTTGAAGTGACGGCGACCTTGCAGCGCGGTACGGAACAACACATTACGAGGCGACGCTATCAGCTCAGCGGCATGGAAGAAAAAAAACAAACCGTTGTGAGCAGCGCCCTGTTGGAGACAGGAAGCGATACGGCAGTGAATCAGCAGGTAGCACTGCGGAATGCAGCGCCGGCGGTGGGACAGTTAAGTCTGCTTCCGGGAAAGGCGAAAGGCAGAAAGAGCGTACCGGGCAGAGGAATTCCGGTGATGGAAATTCTGGTCTGCAGTATGGCACTCTGGGCGCTGAAGGTCTTGTTGCGACAGTTACTGATTTACCGTGAGGAAGGAAAACGGAAGTTTAACCCGGAGTGGAAACCGTTCGAGGAGCGGAAAGCGGAGAAGAAGGGGAAAGAAGCGGCGGAGGACAAGAAACCGGAGCAATAGACAGGATACTTCGCTCAATCCGGAGGGACCCATGCCTTTGTTCCGGCGCCCCGGAAGCATTGTCTTTTGTGAGCGTAGTTGCGAACGGTTCAAACTATAAACCCGACCCACGACTTATGCGAAATCGCAAAAGTCGTGGGTCGGGTTTTTTGTATCATTCGAGGAAAGCTAGCCGCATCAGAGTTCCACGAGATGGAACGGCAGCATGGAAGCGGTGAGCAGTTGCGCTTCCCGGAGACGCGGCGTGAAGAGCAATATCTGCCGCAAAGCATAGGTCTCCAGCATCCAGTGGAGAACCGTGCGGAGGCGCTGATCATCGTAGTTTGCAAAGCTGTCGTCCAGGAAAAGCGGGAGCGAATTACCGCCGAATTGCAGCAAATCGGCGGCGGCAAGACGAAGAGCAAAATAGACTTGGTCAACGGTACCTGCGCCAGCCTGCTCGAGCGGAATCAGTTTTCGCGAGGTGTTTAGAAACACGTTCAGATTCTGGTCGACAGACAGAGAATCATAGACATTGCCGGTAATGCCGGAAATAAGCTGTGACGCCGATTGATTCAGGTAGCGACCGAAAGAATCGTGGATGGTCTCGGAAAGGCGAACCAGAGTCTCGAGGGCGATGTTAATGGCCTCGATTTCTGTATTCAGGCGATCATTTTCCGCGACCACACTTTTCAGTGCCGCAGTTTCGTCTTTTAAACTTGAGAGGTGCTGCAACTGCTGCTCGAGAAGCCATTGGCTCTTTTGTTGATTTGCCATGGAGGCCTCGGTCTCCTCCTGCCGGGTTTTCAGGAGGCGCAGCTTTTCTTCAATGTCATAGACATCGGATTCGCTGCGCTGTATTTCATCCTGCACCAAGAGGAGCTCATCAATTTTTTCGCTACCGGCTTTGGCCAGGGAAACCGGACGGCGGGCAAGCTCTTTGTCCAAAAGAAGTTCCGGGAAATGTGCCTGAATGAGCTGCCGTATGTTGCGGTTAGACCGCATTCTACGTCGGTTTCCGCACAGGACGGAGAAAAACAGGCAGAGGCCGAGGGCAATACAGCCGACTGCCGTGATGCAGAGCAACGCCTGTAACTTGTTGGCACTGTCCGGCACAACACGCCGCATGGTGAAATAGAGCAATAGGGCGAGCGGAATCAAAAGAAAAGCCGTAATCAGCTGTGCGCGGAGGCTGTTCTTAGATCGGAGCGCAGTTCTCTCCTGTTGCCATGCGTTGAGCCGGTTTCGGAGGTCCGGTAAATCCCGGCGGCTTCGGAATCCGCGCTCCTCCAGAATTTGCCGCTTGGCAGCAAGTGCTTGGATGCGTTTTTCCTTTTCAGCGAGCAGAGTCTCCTGGATGGTCTTACTGTCCTGCTTGGAGGCGCTCAGGCTTTGGAGCGTATTTCGGTAACCGGGCGCCGCAATTTGCTCTTCCAATTTCCGGATTTCGGACACATTCGCCGCGTAGTGCTTTGCGGCATCCGGAACCAGGCGCTGCTCAAAGGCCTTGCGCTGGTCGCGGAGATAGGCGGTCGCGCGGTCAATGTTCAGCGTGTGTTCGCCGGTTGCATTCATATTGGCGATATAATTTTTGAGTTCCTGGGTCATTCCCGCGTCGGTGGCACTCCGGAGCTGGCGTATGCTGACGGTGTTCATGTAAGCGGTCTGGCTGAGACCGCAGAGGCAGGTGCGGAGAAAGATTTCCGGATCCTCAATCGGCAGCCCCGCACTCTCATCGATGATGCTGAGGTCGGTCGGGCTTTTTCGGAAGTCCCGCTCGATGCGGTACAAGTTACCGCCCTCTTCGAAACGGAGGCTGCCGCCGTAGGCGCCGTCACCGAACCAGGGCTCATAGAGCGCGTAGGCATCAGTCTTGGCGGCACGGCCGCGCGCCCGCTCGAGTCCGTAGAACATGGCGCGGAGAAAGAGGTGAAGGGTCGATTTGCCGGCTTCATTTCCGCCGTAGAGGATATTCAGGCGGTCGCCGAAGACAAAGCGCCGGTTTTGCAGCGCACCGAATCCGCGTATGTTGAGTTCACGGATAATCATGTCTTTTGTCCCCTTTCCTCTGTCGTATGCAGCAAGGCGCTGACGCCGTAGTAGAGCGCCTTTTTGTCGAGCAGGCTGAGATCGGGTTTGTCGAGTTCCTGAATGAAGAAACCGATCATATCCGACGAATGCTCTGCGAAGAGGCGTGAGAAATCATATTTGGGTTCGGAGTAATCGAAGAGCTCGGCAATGCGGAAGCGCTGTCGCAGCGTGTCGAGATCAAACACGACATCCGGATCCCGGAGACCCTTAATTTGCAGGCGATAAATATTCTGACTGCCGCGCCGTGCGAGTTCGTCGCTCAGGGTCATCAGGAGTTCCGCATTGGTGGAGTCCGGCGTCACATGTACAATCAGCGAGGTGTATTGCACCTTGGCAAGTCGTACGAAATCGAGAGAAGTAATCTGGCGGCTGATGTCGTTGATCTCGCCGAGGAAATAACCGTGCGGTCCGGTCTCCGTCAAGTCGAGCGGTTCGGGAGAGCCGCACCAGGCGACCTTGCCCGGAACGGCGATTTCGGGCTTGTGGATGTGCCCGAGCGCGCAGTAGGAAAAACCGGCTTCGGAGAGTTCTTTGACATCGAGCGGCAAATGTTTCGCGTCACCGCCGTGGCAGAGCAGAATACGGATGCGACCGTTTTCGGGCGCCTCAACTCCTTCGAGCAGATTATCTCGGATTTCGCGCGTGTGGTAGGAAAAACCGTAGACTTCGGTATTGATGCGTCTGAGGTAGACGGAACTCAGCGAACTCTCGGTAAAATAGTAAACATTTTTCGGCCAGGGAAAGGAGAGCACGGCGGAGTTATCGCGAATGCGGTCGTGATTGCCCGCAATGACAGCTACGGCAACATCCGGAATCGAGGCGAACAGGTAGCTGATCTCCTTTAAGTCACGCACAAGCGGCTGATGATGAAACAAATCACCCGCAATCAAGAGGAGATCTACCTTCTCATCGCGTGCAGCCCGGACAATCGAAGCAAGCGCATCTTTGACAGCCTGCGCCCGTTCCGCACTCCAAGGTTTTCCGATATCCGGTTTCATACCGTAGTGGAGATCGCCTGTGTGAATAAACTTCATGAGATAGCTCCTTGTTAAATTGGAAAGATTACTGTGGCTTACAGCTCGCAGTTTCCAACTGTGCGGGGGAAGGGAAGAACATCGCGGATGTTCTGGATGCCGGTCAGATACATGACGCAGCGCTCAAAGCCGAGACCGTAGCCTGCGTGGCGGCTGCTGCCGTATTTGCGGAGATCCAGGTAGAAGCGGTAACTCTCTTCATCCATATGGAGTTCCTGTATGCGCGCGAGCAATTTATCGTAGTCATCTTCACGCTGGCTGCCGCCGATAATTTCGCCGATGCCGGGGACAAGGCAGTCCATCGCGGCAACTGTCTTGCCGTCGGGGTTTAACTTCATATAGAAAGCCTTGATATCCTTCGGATAATCGGTGACGAAGAGCGGACGCTTGAAGACCTGCTCGGTCAGGAAGCGCTCGTGTTCGGTCTGGAGATCTGTTCCCCAGGAGACCTTGTAGTCGAAACTGTCATTGTGCTGCATCAGAATATCGACTGCTTCCGTGTAACTGATGCGTCCGAATTCGGAATTCAGCACATGGTTCAGGCGCTCAAGCAGACCGGTGTCGACAAAGCGGTTCAGGAATTCCATCTCTTCCGGCGCGTGTTCCAGCACATAGCGGATAATATATTTCAGCATATCCTCTGCGAGCGCCATTGCGTCATTCAGATCCGCGAAGGAGATTTCCGGCTCTATCATCCAGAACTCCGCGGCATGGCGGGTCGTGTTGGAGTTTTCGGCGCGGAAAGTCGGACCGAAGGTATAAATATCGCGAAAGGCCTGTGCAAATGCTTCTCCGTCCAGCTGGCCGCTGACTGTGAGATTGGTCTCCTTGCCGAAGAAGTCCGCGCGGTAGTCAACGAAACCATCGGGCGTGCGCGGAATATCGTTCGGGTCGAGCGTGGTCACGCGGAACATTTCGCCGGCACCCTCGGCATCGCTCGAAGTGATGAGCGGCGTGTGGACATAGACAAAATTTCTCTCCTGGAAGAAGCGGTGAATTGCAAACGCAATGACAGAGCGCACGCGGAAAGCTGCCTGGAACAGATTTGTGCGGGGGCGCAGGTGCAAAATGGTGCGCAAAAATTCCGGAGAATGGCGCTTCTTCTGGAGCGGATAGTCCGGTGCGGAATCGCCTTCGACGGAGATTTCGCTGGCCTGAATCTCAAAGGGCTGTTTTGCATCCGGCGTTGCGACGAGGGTGCCGCGGATGATGAGTGCGGCGCCGACATTGATTTTCCGAATGGTCTGGAAATTTGACAGACTGTCATGGTAGACAACCTGCAGGGGCTCAAAAAAACTGCCGTCGCTGATGGTCAAAAAGCCGAAGGACTTGGAATCGCGATTCGAGCGCACCCAGCCGCCTAAGTCGATTTCTCGATCTAAATACGCTTCGCGATTTTCCCATATCTGTTTGACTGTTGTGAGCTTCATTCGCTTATTCCTCTTTCTCTCAAAGATATTGCCGGGAACAGAGAGAACCCGAGCTTATAACTCTTCTATTTTAGCGCACTTTGGCCAAAAATAAAAGGCAGAGGCGGGAGGAAAAGAGCCCTTTCCGACAGGTATAAATCACAGCGTCATGATAACAGTACGGCGGTCGGGGAGGGAAAAGAGAAGGCCAGACGGAATAGAACGGAATAGATGAAATGAGACACTGCCGCGGCGTGCAAAAAATGCAAAATCTGAAAGAAAGAAAGCGCAGCCCGTGAAAGACAGCGGCCATGACCGCGCTATAAGCGGTTTTCCGGGCGGACAGGGAAGATCGGCAGAGAGGCTATGGCAAGCGGACAAAGAGTAGGGGCAGCGGAAACTACGAAAAAAGACAGGGCAAGATGAAAAAACAGGAGATGCCGAGTAAGAAGATGAGCCGGGAAGAAAGGTCGGGAGGAGTAACGAAATAACCTGCGAAATCCGTCGGGCGAGCAGACGGAAATGTGTGAAACTACGAGATACGGTAGAGAAAAATAAATATCATACATCAGCTGGGAAAACAGAATGCGAGGGCAAAGAAATCCTTTCAAAATATGCCAAAGACGGACCGGCACGGAAAAAGACGAAACGTGAAATTCTGCGAAGAATTCCAAAAATCGTGCAGAATTTTGCCCCTGTTTTGTACACGTTTTCGAAAATTATGATATACTGAAACTGGCAGCAGACTATCTA
>ERZ773203.174-NODE-174-length-34845-cov-32.115004_pt1 | contig 34845 bp, 33 predicted proteins | sample MGYA00580529_ERZ773203 | MGnify/ENA primary metagenome ERZ773203 (study PRJEB29015, sample SAMEA2738176) | human oral metagenome | biome: human oral; feature: human-associated habitat; material: saliva | place: China | collected 2177 ... | reverse complement strand
CCGCATCCACACCAGCCTCGGCGGCAAATCCCCCATCGAATACGAACTACACCAAACGGCCTGGACAACAGTCGCATAAACAAACCGTCAACAATTTGCGCACAGCCCCACTCACCCAACCATAAGGACAAGCGTGGTCGCCCCGCCGCCCAGACGACGCAGTCCTTCAACTTGTATTGGTGAGACTCCACAATCTCCTGATCGGGTTACGTTGTCTGGAACCACCTGTTTCAGCCTCTTGCCCATTAACTGCCGTCGATGCAGCTGCCCGCGCCGCACGTCGAAGTCTGCGAGCTTGCTCCGGCACTCCTCGGCTGTGCACAGCGGCACCCGACCTGCGCCTCCGTAGCAACGCGGCTGTCGACATTGACGTGTCGCGCAGTCACGGTCATGACGATACGAGTAGAATCGACAATGTGACATTCTGACCCGGGTCTTTCTGTCCGCTCGACCCTCAGCTGAGGAGGTCAATGTTGATCCAACAAGATTCGTGGGATCTAGGAGTGCGCGTCGTCGCTTCGCCTGCCCGGAGCAAGATTGGCTTAAGCGCATGATTAATGGGGCAGCTAATGCTACCGATGAAGAACGAGTACCGCTGATCGAAGCGGTTCAGCGACTTGTTCGGGGTGGCTGGGACGAACTTGAGAGTTCGATTGTTACTTATGGCGCACCGATCTGTGTTAAAGGCACGCGTTCGATTGTACGCTGCCACTTTCTTCGAAGTGACGCTTTGGGCGTCCCTCGCCTCAAGGCGCTAGCGCAGCAGCTTGCGAATCAAATCGTCAACTACTGCATCCCACGGACGGAAATTCAGAAGGTTGGGGAACTATCTCTGGACAGGCAGATTCCGGAGATTACTCGCATGACAAACCAAGCGGCACGTCTATTCACTCAGACACAGGTTAATACAGGGGAGGGCGCGGAGCTACTTCTGTATGCGTTACTTGAGAAAGAGCTCCAGATACCGCAGATCCTTAGCAAGATGTCTCTAAAGACGAGTACCGAGGTGCAGTATCATGGCGCTGACGGAGTCCATGCGAAGCTCCTTGATAACGGAGATCTAGCTGTCTATTGGGGTGAAGCGAAGCTCTACGAGTCGGTTCAAGGGGCGATGACAGATTGCATGGACAGTATTGCGCCGTATCTGTTGGGCACCGCTTACGAGCAGGATGTCTTCCTGATCCGGCACTACGCCGACGCTGGAAACGCGGAGGTGACGGCCCGACTGCTCGAGTATTTCAATGACAACTCGGTCCTTTCGGCGAATGTTGAGATGCGTGGTGCTTGTCTTATTGGGTTTGTGCATGAGAACTATCCAAAGCTTCCACGTGAAGAAGAATCTGTGAAGGCCGAACTTGATAAAGCAATAACTAGCTGGGCGGAATCCACAAGGAAGCGCCTTGGGAATCGTTCCCTGACTGGACATGCTGTTGAAGTTTTCTTCTTCCCAATGCCATCTGTCGAGGAGTTTAGAAAGGCGATCAAGGCGGAGCTTCGGATCGAGGTCAAGTCGTGAGCGAGTTTTCTGATCGGGTGCTTGCCCTTGGCCGATTCCGTGCTGGACTTGAAGAGATAGCGGTCAGTTCGGTAAGGGCAGATGTGCCGTTGGTAGACGACTCCGCTACTCCTACCCCTGAGCCCAACTGGGCTTTCCTCTTGGTGTGCGCGAGTGCGCTAACAGCAGAAATGAATGAGGCTGCGCAGGAGGCTGTGCTGCGTGTTGCGCAAGGCTGTCTGCGGTCGAGCCAAAGTACCGATGAGCAGCGCGCGGCTGCTGTTCTTCTATTAGATCGAGTGGGGAATCAGCCAGCAATCACTCTGGCGCGAGACCGTGACAAAAGCATCCTGTCGTCGATCGAAGCAAACTCGTCGACACTTGTCCTTGATGCGCTTTGCCGTCGCTCCGAACTAACGGTGACGCTTCCGAGTGGCGATGTTATTGACGTCAATCCCTTTCAAAAGACGTTCTGGGAGCTCGCTTCCACCAATGACTGGGTCAGTGTATCTGCACCGACATCCGCAGGTAAGTCGTACATCATCCGCGAGTGGATGTTCGCGCAACTGCGAAGGGAGACGCCTGCGCGACTCGTGTACATAGCACCCACTAGAGCCCTCGTTGAGGAGGTTAGCGAGGTCTTCCGATCCAAAGTGGATGACAGTGTGGGTGTTCACACCCTCCCGTGGGACCCTGAAATTACTGGCTTCGAGCGACAGGTGTTCGTCCTCACGCAAGAGCGTCTTCACCTGCTGCATCAGCGGTTGCCGCAGTTTACACCATCGGTGATCTTTGTAGACGAAGCGCAGAAGATCGCCGATGGCACTCGCGGGATACTGCTAACGCAGGTGCTTGACGAAGCCCTTCGTCGGGACCCAACTGTTCGGTTAGTATTCGCAAGTCCTTTGTCAGCCAACCCTGGTGTACTCCTGGATTCCGCATCTTCACACGAGCACAAGGCTGCGCTCGTCGGCGAGACGGTAACGGTGAATCAGAACCTCGTCTTCGTCAACCAGGTCCGCCGGAAGCCGCGACGCTATTCGCTCTCACTCGTATACGAGGGAGACGAGCTGGAGGTTGGTGAGATAGAGCTACCCCTTGCTCCAGATAGCGTTGGGCAGAAAGTTCCTCTCATCGCTGCCGCGATTGGGGGTGTCTCCACGGGGAACCTTGTTTTTGCGAACGGGCCGGCTGAAGCGGAGAAGTTTGCGAGAACCATATTCGATGCTCTAAGGGAAGAGCCCGCGATAGAATCGGATGTCGTCGAAGAATTGGTCGACTTTTCCAAAGGTGTCGTGCACGAGAGGTTTCAGCTCGCTGAGTTTGCCAAGCGGGGTATCGCGTTCCACTACGGTGATATGCCCCTCGTACTCAAGGCGAAGGTGGAGGAGCTATTCAAGCGAGGAGAGATCAGATACCTGGTATGCACTTCCACTCTTCTTGAGGGAGTCAATCTGCCGTGCCGAAACCTTTTCGTGCGTGCTCCGCGTAAAGGGCAGAAGATGCATATGCCTATGCCAGACTTCTGGAATCTGGCCGGAAGAGCTGGAAGATGGGGCACTGAGTTCCAGGGGAACATATTCTGTGTCGATACATCAGATGCGAAGGCTTGGCCTGAGAAGCCCGCGAGACGAGAGCGATCATTGATCGTTCCTGCGGCAACTGCGACGCTTTCCGATGTAGCTAGCGTGATCGAATATATCGACCGTGGTGCACACAAAGCTGATCGTAACACGCCTCCGGAGCTTGAATCAGCCTTCAACTGGCTTGCTGGTCGTTTCATATCTGACGGGAATCTGGTTGGACTTCATGGTGTTGCCTTAAAGCTGGAAGAGACCGATCAGATCGCTGAGGCACTTGGGCGCGTAACGCCAACTCTCCGGCTTCGCCCAGACCTTGTGAAGAAGCATGCAGGCATCAGTCCGATGTCGATGCAGCGCCTCTTGGATGCGGTCTTAGCGAACGGTCACCCCGAGGAACTTGCTCTCGTTCCTCCAACTAGTGATGATGCGTTCGATGAGTACAAGACCGCGCTGGAATATGTTGCTGAATATCTGGGCGGATCGTTCGAGCCGGAGTCTCGTCGCTCGTCGCTTGCACGTCTCATCGTTTACTGGATGAGGGGCGTACCTCTTAGCGTCATCATTGACAACCGTGCGAGGTGGCTACGCACTCAAGGCCAAGAGGTCTCCTATCCGAAATTGATCCGCAAGGTGATGGCAGACGTAGAGGACATCGCGCGTTTTGAGGCGCCAAGGTACCTATCCTGCTATGCCGATGTTGTGGCGCAAGCGGCGGAAGAACTTGGTCGGCAGATAAACGTGGATACCGTCGATATCGAGATGATGCTTGAACTCGGGGTGCCACGGCCAACTGACATGTCCTTCATCTCGATTGGGTTGTCAAGGGCAACTACTCGCGCCATTGCGGAGTTTGTTATGGACCCTGCTCTTTCTCCTGCGGCTTGCACAGCTTGGATCGAGAATGTTGACGTAGAGCAGCTTGAACTGCCTGCCTTCGCTGCACGCGAGATCATGATGCAACGACAACGCCTTTCCGAGCGACGCTGGCGAGTAGATTAGTTTGCCGGCACTGTCTCTGTGGCGTGGGCCGGAAGCGGACCAAAACTATGTAAGCCAGGCGTGTTATGGCGCGCTCTGTATGATCCGCGACCTGGAAATGGGCAAGTCCTGTGGAGTGATGTAATCGTTTTGTGTCCTTCGGGTTGGGTTATGCGCTGAGTTGGAGTGTGGGTTCTTCTTGTTGGGTGTGGCCTGGTCTGGTTTTGTGGAGCGGGTGTTGTGGGGTTGTTGGTTGTTCTTGCTGGTGTTGTGCCCATTGGCGCGCGTACTGGTTGGGTGAGAGCCAGCCCAGCGCGCTGTGGGGTGCTCTTCATTGAAGCGGCGTGACCAGGCGGCGACGAGGGTGCGGGCGTGGACGAGTCCATCGAACATGTTGTCTTCCACGAGTTCATCACGCATGCGGTTGTGTAAGGACTCCGCGAACCGGACCAGCCAGGGTTGGCCTGGGGGTATGAATGCTTGGAGTGTGTCGTGCTCGCTGGCCCAGTGTCCCGGCTGCGGCGATGAATTCAGGCCCGTTATCGGCCCTTAGCACCTTTGGTACTCCATGGGCCAGGACAGCTAGGTCAAGCAGGTCAATCTCGTCGACGACTCCCATGCGCTGAACAACGCGGAAAGCCAGGTGCTGGCGCGTGAACTCATCAATGACGTTATAGACCATAAAGACACTCCTCTTCCAGCCCGAGTCGAACTGGAAATCAATGGCCCACACCTGCCCAGGTGGCCTGGTCAGTTAAGGCCTCAGCCCAGGATGTAGCAGTGGTCGTGAGCGAAGAATCGAACGGTGACAAGCCGGGCCTCACAACTGACGAATATGATCGCGAGGATGAGGAGCTGCATACGGACGATGACCAGTATGGTGACGGTGGTCAGTATGGTGCAGAGGATTTCGGTGCCCCGGCTCCTGAGTATCGCCTGCGAGTCGGCTCATGGCAGCGCGACATCTGTGGATGACGTTACGTCTGGGAAGATAGCATGTACCCCCACGGTGAGGCCGAAGTGGTTCAGGATGAGGCTTATCGTTTCAACGATGATGGCTACATCATCACCGGCTGGCACAACCAGGAGGGCGAGTGGGAGTACTTCGCTTCCTCCGGTGCCCAGGCCTTCGGCTGGAACCTTATCGATGGCTCCTGGTACTTCCTGGATTCCGAGACCGGCTTCATGCATACCGGCTGGATCACTGTTTACGGCTCTTGGTACTACCTGAACACCGCGGGCGACATGGCCATGGGTTGGGTCCACTACAACAACGAGTGGTACTACCTGACCGACTCCGGTGCGATGGCCACCGGCTGGCCCCAGGTCGGAGGCACCTGGTACTCCATGAACGCCTCGGGCGCGATGGTCACCGGTACGCAGCGGATTGACGGCGAGCGTCACTGGTTCTTCGGCAACGGCACCTGGTGGGCGCCTGGAACTGACGGGCGCGCGTGATCACTGAGTGAGTAGCCCTCACTCGAAGACAATCACGCACGCAAGACCCCGGCCTCGTCCCTCTGAACTGCGCCCCGAAACTTGGACGCTTTAGATGCGTAGCCGTTTTGCGGCTTCCTGTAGGGCCTGGTCCCGGTACTCTGCCGGGGTCAGGCCCTTGAGCTTTACTTGGCGTCTTACTGTGTTCCAGTGTGTGATGTAGGTGGCGAGGTCGGCTTTGAAGCTCTCGAAGGTCTGCCGGTCTTGGCCGCGAAAGAACTCGTCCTTGATGTGACCGAAGACCTGCTCAGTGGCGCCGTTGTCGATGCAGTTACCTTTGCGTGACATACTCTGGATGAAACCGTTATCGGCAAGCGTGCTGATGTAGGTCTCGTGCTGGTACTGCCATCCCATGTCCGAGTGCAAGATCGGCCCATCCTCGGCCTCGTACATCTACACCGAGCTCTGGGACCACAACGAAACAAACCAGCAGGTCGCCTCCTACCTGCAAGGCGCGCGCGACAAGTCGGCGAACAAACCGCAGATCGTCGCCGCCTACGCGGGCGACTTCTACCAGGGCGGCGACGCCGTCACCTTCACGATTGACGCCGGCCAGGGCGGCCCCGTAACGCTTGTGACGCGCTACGCCAGACAGGATGACGACCCCGCCTACCACCAGATGATCCTCGATATGGGTCAGCCCACGCAGAAGCTCATCAAGTACGTGCACTTCGATGCGACAGGCAGCTATGACACGTGGAAGGAGATGACCGAAACCGTCGAGCTCACGCCCGGCGTCCACACGATCTCCTTCTGGGTCCCGGGCGATCAAACGTACACGCCCGTCAACATCGACTGCATCACCTCGCGCGAGTTCAACTCGGATTCCATCAAGCTCGCTGACGCAGCATTCGCAGCCAACGGCGCGCACCACCTGGAGCTCGGCGACTACGGGCGCATGCTCGACAACGAGTTCTTCGTCAACTCTGGGCGCTCCATGTCCATGGACCTCCAGGCGTGGATAAAGAACTACTACAACATCTCCACCGCGTACGAAAATCTGCTCTACGGAGACAATCTGACACGCCAGGACCGCCAGGTCTAGATCTCAACCGGCGGCGTGAGCCTGCCGACGTCGACGGATGGGGCCGCAAACACGATGACCTCCGACGCGGGCACGGCCCTGCACCTGATCAACCTGCGCATCGGTGATCGTTGCGTCAACGTGGTGGGCGGCTTCACCGAGGAGGGCACAGTCGCGCACATGTGGACGTGCTACCCGACGCTTGAGTCCCAGATGTGGGATCGCAACGATTCCGGCCAGTTCGTCAACCGCGCGTCCGGCCTGTGCCTGACGCTCACGGGCCGTCAGGAGCGAGTGACCTCCACAGCGGTGGTCTGCGCGAGGTTGGACAGAGCGGTCACGAACTGCGCAATTATCTTGCGGTTGCGTCTGTCCTGCATGAGGTTGGGCAGGCCCTTGGTCGTGCAGGTGACCTCAACGATGGTGCTGCCCTCGGAGGGAATAAAACCGGCGACGATGTTCTCGCCCCAGGACATCATGCTCATCGGGGTGTCGAAGGTGACAACCTGACGGTTGGGGTCGGCGAACGTCACGGTCGCCTTCGGAACGGACTGCGCGGCCGGGATGGCGAGCTGGAACAGCTGCTCGAACGGCACGTCGAACTGGAATGCCTGCGTCGTGGAATGCATACCCATGGGAGTATCTCCTTAAAGATCTCAGTTATCTCGGATACGCGCGATCGACTCGCGCGCGTACCGGCGAAGTAGGGGCCACACGCACCGACGCGGTCGCCTCGGTGTGACGCTGCGGATGCGTGACTTCTTCCAGCTGGTTCAGACTATCAGCTTCAACGTCAGAAAAACAGCTCGCAAGGAACCCATTGCACTCCCCAGCCGCGTCACTCAAGTCCGCAGATCAACCTATAAACTAGAAGACAATATCCGCAGGTGAGAGGCTCTCCAGGTTCGTCGAAACAATCATCATTCTCGGCATCGCCGCAGTATTCTGCATTCTGCTTACTAACCGATTCAACCTCATTGGCCCAGTCGTCCTCATCGCAGTCGGAGTTGGCGCCGCCTTCATTCCCGGTATGGCAGAGGCGCAGTTGTCTCCGACGATCGTCCTCACGATCTTCCTGCCCTTCCTACTGTAACGGACAATCGGTAACCACCAGCAGCGTGACCAGCCAGTTCGTTCTGTCCATTGGCGCGGGCGCAGGTGCGGGCCTTCTGTGGGGCATGATCTTCACAAGGCTGATGCCTCGCATCATCCGCATCGACAACGATCCCCTTCTCGCTGTCCTGTGCACGATCATCTCCCCCTTCGTCGCCTTCTTTGTCGCCGAAGAGCTCCACGGTTCCGGCGTGCTTGCTGTCGTCACAGCTGGCGTTGTGTCCTCCTGGCGAGGCGCCGGGACACAACTATTTGGTTTAACCCAAATTTTATGGGTCTGATTTAATTGGCAAACTTATTCGGCTAGCGCATTAGCTAAGGCTATTAGCGACACGTGCTCAGCTATATGACTTTCTAACCGGGCGTACAGCTTGGCTTGTAAAACATCTTCTACCCGGCTATTTAGATAACTTCGCAGGTTACGTGCACGTCGGTAGGCGCCAGCCTTAACTAGTCGATAATTCACCCAAGTGGTTATTAACCCCAGTATTAAACCGGCCAGTAGTGCTACTACAGCCAGCGGCATAACTCCAATATGAGGCATCGGCAAGGTTGGCAAAAGTAAACGTTCAAGTAGCGTATTCATGCCCCACCAAATTAGGCCCGCCAGCATAATTATGTATAGCGTCCACTGCCAGGCTTTAGCCCACTTCCACCAATGTGGCGCTGGTAAATGACGCTGGCCGGGTGTATTTAGTACGGCTTTAAGCTCAAGTACTAAATCCGGGTAGGTTGCATCTAGCTCAGTGTTTACTTTACTAGCCCAAGGCGTAGGCAATACCGCTGTATTAGCCTTAACCAACCGTTTATAGACAGCGTCTAGCTGCTTAGCTTCTGCTTCCTTCGCAGCATCCATCTCAGGGCTATCTGCTTGCTCATTTGTACTAGCGCCACCAGGGTTTTCAACTGCGTTAAAAAGACGGGTCCACTTTTTCTTACCGGGCTGCTCAGTTTTAGCGGGTACCTCAGCTTTGAAACGCATTGCCACCCAACCGCGTGCTAGCGGCCAGGTTACTTGGGACCAAGCCTGCCTAAAGTATTTTTCGCGAGCTTTTTCTACCCGACTATCTATTCCAGCTAACTGGCCAGCCTGGGCTAATAGTTCAGCTTCAATTTCACCAGTATTTGCTTGTACCACCCCGCTGGCGGCGCTAAGCGCCTGGGCCGTATCTTTCGTAACGCTACGCAGCTGGTCTAAAAGCTGCCCGCACTCCGCGTCGTCACTTTGAGCTAAGCCCGCATTAGCCTGCACCAGCAGCTGATCCATGGCACTGATCTGGCGGGCCAGGCTGGTTGCTTGCCAACCTGGCACCGCTACTTTTACTCGATCGCTTAGCTGAGCTAGTTGCCCTAGGCGCTCAGCTAAATCCTGCGCCGTGGTAATTCCAGGTTTGCGTCGAAAGTTAAACATTTACTCACCTAGTTACCACAGCGTTAATCTCAGGCTTGCGCCGCCGCTACCTGTACGTGCAGATCCTGCTCGGGGCACTGCCAAGTGGCGGCGTCGGCCTCAACCTGCTCACCAGAACGGATGTCCTTAACCGAATCAGCCCCACTATTACCGGCCTCATCCACTGCGGCCGGGAACCATACGAAAGGAATACCGCGCTTGTCAGCGAACTTAATCTGCTTGCCGAACTTAGCGGCAGTGGGGGCCACATCAGCGCAGATACCACGGGCGCGCAGCTTATCAGCCACCGCCTCAGAAACCGGACGCGAAGCCTCGTCGGTAACCGCCACCAGCACCGCCGTGGGCACCGGGCGGCTAACCTGCACCAGGCCAGCGCCAATAACCCTGGCCAGCAGCCGCGAAACCCCAATCGACAGGCCCACCCCGGGGAAGGAACGCTTGCCGTTAGAGGCCAACGAATCGTAACGACCACCGGAGCAGATAGAACCTAGATCCTCGTTACCAATCAGCTCCGACTCGTAAACCGTGCCAGTGTAGTAGTCCAAGCCACGGGCAATCTTAAGGTCGGCAATCAGGGCGCCTGGGCGACGTCGCGCCGCTACTTCCAACACCCCAGCCAGCTCAGCAATGCCCTGCTCAAGCGGCTCATTAGCTTCCAAACCTGCCTGCTCTAGCAGGGCGCGCAGCTTCTCTTCTAACTCCTCGCCGTTGCTGGCAGTAATACCAGCCAGCTGCAAAGCCAACTGTGCCTGGGTGGCGCTTAGCCCCACATTTTCTTCCAGCTCCTGAGCCACTGCCTCAGGGCCGATCTTGTCAAGCTTATCCACCACGCGCAGCACCTCAATTAGAGATTCTTCCGCAACCCCAATGGTGGTGTAGAAACCCTGAGCTACCTTGCGGTTAGACACGTGCAGTAGCACCTGCGGGATAGGCAGGGCGCTAAGAGCCTCGTGCATGATTAGGGGCAGTTCGGCGTCATAGTGCAGCGGCAGTTTGCCGTCACCGACCACGTCAATATCCGCCTGGATGAACTCACGGAAACGCCCCTCCTGGGGACGCTCGCCGCGCCATACCTTCTGAATCTGGTAGCGCTTAAAGGGGAAGGTCAGCTGCCCGGCGTACTCAAGCACGTAGCGAGCAAAGGGCACGGTCAGGTCAAAGTGCAGCCCCAGCTGTTTACGCGGGTCCTCATTTTCACCCGGAGCGGCCTGCAGACGAGACAGCAGGTAAACCTCCTTAGAGGTCTCCCCCTTACGCGTCAATTCGCTTAACGGCTCTACTGCGCGAGTCTCAATAGAGCTAAATCCGTGCAGCTCAAAGGTGTTTTGTAGAACGTTTAGGAAGTGCTGTTCAATCAGCCGCTGGTTAGGTAGCCACTCGGGGAAACCGGAAAGCGAAGTTTTTGCCATGATTTAATCCTACTTAAGTTTTAACTATATTTATTTTGGATTTGTGTGCTGGGCCCAGTTGGCATTATTTGTAGCTTGTAAGCGTATCTGAGCACCGTTTGTTACTAGTCCAGCTCGTTGCTACTAGTCCAACTCGCCGCCGAAAGTTTTAGCCTCATGCATATAGGGATTGGCATGATGTTCATGAGCCATAGTGGTGGCCGCGCCGTGGCCAGGTAGTAATACGGTAGAGGGGTCAATAGCACTAGCCAGAAAACGCAGCGAACCGAGCATGTCCTGATGGGAGCCACCGGGCAGATCATCACGACCCACCGAGCCCTTGAAAATCACGTCACCGGTTAGGGCTAGCAGCTGGGTGCCGCTGGTTTCTACTTCAGCTTCGGCTAGTAGTTCGTGGCTGGCATCCATCTGAGCCACAGTTAGGAATAGTGAGGAGCCTTCAGTATGCCCGGGGGCGGCCACAGCCCGCACCGGCAGGCCACTAATCAGCTCGACGCCGTCGCTATAAGCCCGCTGCGGTAGCGCCACCACATTAAGCGGACGGCGCCAAGGGGTACCCGCCAGGGCACTAAAGCCACGGCCGCGCATATAGATACCGGTGGTGGCTTCAGGGTCATCTAGCCGGTACAGATCCGGGCTGGGCACATACACCGGGCATTGTTCCTGCCCCATGCCTGCTACTACAGCGGCACTATCCCAGCAGTGATCAGCGTGTCCGTGGGTTAGCAGCACCGCTTCCAAGGTCAGCTCGTTGGTTTTTAAAAACTCGACGACGCCGCTAGCTACGCCCGCCCCGGGGTCTACTACCAAGGCACCGCGTTTACCTGCAGGCACGATCACATAACAGTTTGAGCCTAGGACGGCAGGGGGCATACGGTGTAAAAGCATGCCTCCAGCCTAAAGCATGAAACTAGCTCTGGCGGCCAAGCACAGCGTTAACACGGCTAATTGAACGGGAGAATTAGCTCTAAATAGCGTAGACTTTAACCCTGTATGGCTTTACGCCATGCTACGTGCACATTCTCAGGCTTTTAGCCAACTAGCTACGGTGCTTTTTACCGACGCCGTAACACATTCTATAAGGAGCATACCCATGAGTGAGCAGACTCCCGTGACCGATCAGGCACAACAGGCTGCATCCTCAACACCGCAGGAGGCTTCGCTCGCCCCTGCTGGCGAAGAGACCACCAACGCCCCCCAGGCTGCCCCCGCCGAGAGCGAAGCTGCTAAGGCTACCGATTCCGCCCCCGCCGACAAGGCCGGCGCGCAGGAAGCTAAGCCGGGCCAGGCAGCTGCCAAGCAGAGCGAGACTACGCTAGATCCCGAAGAAGCCCTGGCTGCCTCCAAGTGGGGCCGCGTTGATGGCGAGGGTAACGTCTACGTCCAAGACGGCGACAGTGAACGTCTAGTTGGTCAGTTCCCCGGTGCTCCGGTAGCTGAGGCGATGGCCTTCTACATCCGTCGCTACCTAGATCTAAAGGCGCAGGTAGCCCTGTTTGCTACCCGCCTGCCTCACCTGAGCGTGCGCGACATTGACTCCACGGTTAAGAGCCTTAGCAAGGCCCTGAAGGAGCCTGCCGCCGTAGGTGACCTAAATGGTCTACGCGCCCAGTTCGATGGCCTCAAGGCAGTAGCCAAGGAGCGCCGCGAAGTTGTAGTGGCTGAGCGTGCCGCTGCCCGTGCCCAGGCACTGGCTGAGCGCACCAAGCTAGTGGAAGAGTCTGAGGCTCTCGCTGGCCAGGACCCGGCCAAGACCCACTGGCGTAACTCCATGACTCGTATGCGTGAAATCCTCAACGAGTGGAAGGCTGCCCAGCAGCGAGGCCCGCGCCTGGACCGCGCCACTGAGGATGCCCTGTGGCAGCGTTTCTCTGGCGCCCGCAGCACTCTTGACCGTAACCGCCGCCAGTTCTTCAACGAGCTCGACGAGAAGAACAAGCAGGTAGTTGCCAAGAAGGAAGCGCTGATCAAGCGCGCTGAGGAGCTATCGACCACCACTGATTGGGAGCGCGGTTCACGTGGTTTCCGTGACCTGATGAGCGAGTGGAAGCAGGCTGGCCGCACTGCCCGCCGCCAGGATGACGCTCTGTGGGAGCGTTTCCACGCCGCCCAGCAGGTGTTCTTCAAGGCTCGCCAGGAGAAGGACGCTAAGGAAAACGCTGAGCTGACCGCCAACCTTAAGGTTAAGGAAGAGCTGGCTGCTCAGGCTGAAGCCCTACTGCCGATTAAGGACATCAAGGCCGCTAAGCGCGCTCTGCGTCCGATCCAGGACCGCTGGGAGGCGGTAGGTTACGTGCCGCGTAACGCTATGCGCCGCATTGAGGGCCGTATGCGCGCCGTCGAGGAAGCTATCCGTGAGGCTGAGCGTAACGAGTGGCGCCGCACCGACCCCGAGACCAAGGCTCGCGCCGAGGGCTTGGCCGGACAGCTTGAGGCCTCGATCGCAGATCTGGAAGCCAAGCTTGAAAAGGCTAAGGCTGAGGGCAAGGCCAAGGCTGTTGCTGAGCACGAAGCTGCCCTAAGCGCCCGCCGCGCTTGGCTGGACCAGGTACGTCGCTCCGCTAAGGCCTGATAGCTACATATAGCCACGCTAAAGCCGGTGGATCACTATGATCCACCGGCTTTAGTTATCCACAAACACAGTTAAAAACTATTTAAGATAACTACTTAGTATGACAATCGGGTTATGGAATACATTGCCTATGGCCCACCCGACCTGGAAGCTAACGTAACTACCCTAGAAGCAGCAGAGACACAAGTTTTCCGCTGCGACGAGCTAGACAGTGTCTGTTTTAGCAGCGTACTTGGTAAACGGGTACCTAATTATTTACTTAACACCTGCGCGCAGCGGGCTTTACTGCTCTCCCCCAAGCTACCTAAGTACACCTATATTTTTGGTGCTAGTGCCTGGTGGGTGCACACCGGTGAAAACCCACCGCAGCGTTTACAAGTCTGTGCCAACCTAGTGCGTTCAAGTTGGCGCAGCGTAGATATGGTGCGCCGCCAGCTACCCGCTAGCCAATATGTACAAATTGCCGGGGTGCCCTGCATTTGTTTAGAACATACCGCATTGGAGATGGCCCTGCACGCTGGACGCGTGCAGGGCCGCGAAATTATCCTGACCGCTTGCCGCCATGGGGCTAACCGCAGCAGATTGCTAACTGCTTTTAACTATCTGCGCGGCCGTAGCCGCAATGGCTGGCTAGAGCAGTTAATTAACGAGCTACTCCCCGCCGTCATCTCGACTAGGACGCTTGGAACTGGTAGTGCGGCGGGCAGAATAGACACCGTCAATCTTGCGCACGATCGTTAGCACATCATCTAGGTGCGCAGCTTCAGCCAGCTCTACCACAAACCAAAGCTTAACTACGCGATCACGCTGCTTGGAGCCCATAACCGCTTCTACCAGGTTAATGTGAGCATCTGCCATAGCCCGGGTAACATCCGCTAGCAAGCCGAGACGGTCTAAACCTTCAACCTCAATTTGCACATTGTAGGTAGCGTGAGCATTTTGGGACCAGGAAACCCCAACTATGCGCTCTGGCTGAGACTCAAAGTTAGACACGTTTACGCAGTTAGCTGCGTGTACGCTGATACCGTTACCACGGGTTACAAAACCAACAATCGGGTCTCCGGGCATAGGTGTGCAGCAGCGGGCCAGCTTTACGTAAACATCACCCTCCTGCATCCCGTCTACAATCACACCAGTGTCACCAGGGCGGATAATCTTAGCTTCGTCTGAAGCACGCGAAGGCAGCATTGCTTCAGATAGAGATTCTTCTGTGCCGGCTTCTCCACCCAAAGTGGACACCAGGTTTTCCACCACGTGCTGGGCGGAAATGTGGGAGTCACCAACGGCTGCGTAAAGACCGTCAATATCGCCCTTGTTCAGGTTCTGTGCCACTGCCATCAGCGAATCATGGGTCATGATCCGCTGCAGAGGCAGGTTCTGCTTGCGCATAGCCTTGGCGATCTGATCTTTACCACGTTCAATGGCTTCTTCGCGGCGTTCTTTAGAGAACCAAGCCTTAATCTTGGCCCTAGCTCGCGGCGAAGCCACAAAGGTCATCCAGTCACGTGAAGGCCCGGCATTTTGTGCCTTAGAAGTAAAGATTTCTACGGTGTCACCGGTTTCCAAGATGGTGTTAAGCGGCACCAGGCGACCATTCACCTTTGCACCAATGGTGCGGTAACCAACCTCAGTGTGCACTGAGAAAGCAAAGTCAACCGGAGTGGCCTTAGCCGGTAGGGCCTGCACATCACCCTTAGGGGTGAATACATAAACCTGGTTGCCAGAGATCTCGAAGCGCAAAGAATCAAGGAAGTCTGCCGGATCCTGGGTATCTTTTTGCCAGTCAATCAGCTGACGCAGCCAATCCATTTCAGAGCTGGCAGAGGTGAAGTTAACTTCAAACTCGTTACCCTTAGAGCCCTTAGTGGCGTTGGGGTTCTGCTTGTAACGCCAGTGTGCGGCCACACCATACTCAGCCATTCGGTGCATCTCGTGGGTACGAATCTGCACCTCAACCGGTTTACCGCTGGGGCCAATCACGGTGGTGTGCAGCGAGCGGTAGAAGTTGAACTTGGGCGAAGCGATGTAGTCCTTGAAACGCCCGGGCATAGGTGTCCAGCGTGCGTGCACAATACCTAGCACCCCATAGCAGTCAGCTTCAGTATCTACAATTACGCGCACTGCCACTAGGTCATAGATGTCGTCAAACTCTTTGCCGCGCACAATCATCTTTTGGTAGATGGAGTAGAAGTGCTTGGGGCGGCCGGTGACTACACCCTTAATGTTGTTTTCTTTCAGGTCAGCATTGATCATGTCAATGACCTGAGCTAGGTATTCTTCACGGGCCGGGGCACGCTCAGCCACCATGTGCTCAATCTCGTCATAGACCTCGGGATAGAGCACCTTGAAGGAACGGTCTTCAAGTTCCCACTTAATGGTGTTCATGCCCAGGCGGTGTGCCAGAGGGGCATAAATCTCTAGAGTTTCGCGGGCCTTACCAGCTGCATTTTGGGCAGGAACATACTTCCAGGTACGAGCATTGTGTAGACGGTCAGCTAGCTTAATGAACAGGACACGGATGTCTTTGCTCATAGCTACGATCATCTTGCGCACGGTTTCAGACTTGGCGGCCTCACCGTATTGCAGCTTGTCTAGCTTGGTGACCCCATCTACTAGTAGGGCAATCTCATCACCGAACTGTGCACGCAGGTCATCTAAGGTGAGGTCAGTGTCCTCAACCGTGTCATGCAGCAAAGCTGCGGCCAGGGTTTTAGGCAGCATCCCCAGTTCAGCCAGAATCGTAGCCACCGCAATTGGGTGGGTAATGTAAGGCTCCCCGCTTTTACGCATCTGCCCTTCATGGCAGCGCCTGGCTACCTCATAGGCACGCAAAATGAGGGTGAAATCCATCTTCGGATTATTAGCTTTAAAAGCGGTGATCACTGGCTCAATCGCTGGTGGCACCGAATGAGCACGCGTCCCAAAGCGGGCCAGCGCACTACGTACACGCGAGCCAGGAACTACACTTTCCCCAACACTGTTGTTCGACGTCTCTCCCATAAACACAGTCTAGTGTGTAATAGCCCATATGGCACGTTTGCCGCGCAACCAAATTACTTGGATATTTACTAAGCTGTTACTTAGTTATAAGGACTAGCCACATATTTAAGGAGTTGACTTATGACGCAACCAAATCCGCCTGGAGGAAACCAGGGTTATCAACAATTTCAAGGTGGTGGCCAGTTTCAGGGCGATAGCCAATTTCAGCAGGCCAACCAGTCCCAAACCGCCGATGGCAGCGGCCTAGGGGCTGGCCAGTCTCAAGCCGCAGCTCAGTTTGCGGGTAACGCGCCCCAGCCAGCTACGACGGCGCCCGTGGGGGCTTTCAAATATGAGCTGGGTCAGCCCTTTGCTATCCCGCTGAGCGAAGACTTTATTGAGGTCCCCCGCGCCATGTCGCGAGTTTGGATTTCTCTGGGTTTAGGCGCGTTTTTCCTAATCCCTGTCATTAGCTCAGCTGCTAAATTAGTGGGCGGTAAGGCCACCACCACTGACACGGTAGTGCTGGTGATTTGTTTAATCCTTAGCCTATTTTTGCTATTTGCAGCTTTTGTATTGGCAAATACGAAGCTCACTATTAACGCCACCGGCTTCCACATCTCTACCGGCACCGCGCGTCAGCATGTGCCCTGGCCTCACTCACGCACAGCTTTCTACGCTTCCGTCTCTGGCCGCGAGATTAACCCAGTTAAAGAAGCCACTATGCCACGCACTTGCAACTGTTTGCTGGTAGATAGCAGCGGCGCTCACCTACTTCCTGGTTTGGTGTCTTCAGGCGCCGGCACCAATGCGGCTGAATCCAAGCTAGTAGCCGAAATTAACCGAATCTGGGCTTGGGGCCTAGCTAAGGGCTATACGCAAGTGGCTCCCGAGTACTTCCCGCTGAGCGGCGTGCACGCACTGAAAGAAAAGCAGCGTCAGGTACAAATCGCACGCTACCAGCTGCAGGATTTCTAGTCCCGCAGTAATGTACGCAAAACGTGCTAAAGAGGGCGCATAGATAAAGTGCCGGCAAGCTAAAAGCTTGCCGGCACTTTTGCTTTGTAAGCATCAATTAATCTTCGATAACCACAATCGGCTCAAAGATCGATTGGTCAATTACGTTGCGGCCACCCAAACCCTCAAGTTCTAGTAGCACGCAGATCGCCTCTACCCTGGCACCGGCCTGCTCAAGGAGCTGGACCGAGGCCTTGGCGGTACCGCCGGTAGCCATAACATCATCGATCACCAGTACTCGGTCACCCTCATGCACACTGTCAGGACGCAGTTCCATCCGGGCAGTGCCGTATTCCAGGGCGTAGTCAACACCGATAACCGGTCCAGGTAGCTTGCCGCCCTTACGCACCGTCAACATGCCGATACCAAGTGCGGTAGCCAGCGGGGCAGCCAGGATGAATCCACGCGATTCGAGGCCGGCCACAGCATCAATGCGGCCCCGGTAGTGCTCGGCTAGGCCATCGATAAGCTGCTTGAAAGCCTTACCGTTAGCTAGCAACGGGGTGATATCGCGAAACAGTACTCCCGGTTCAGGGAAGTCTGGGATCTCGCGCAGATTATCTAGTACCAGATCGGTTAGCTCTGCGGGAATGGGGGTTACGCTCATTTAGCGACGCTTCCTGTTCTTCTTGGGCTGTGCCTTAACACCTAGGTGGTGACCGGGAGTTAACGGGGCAGCATAGACAGTGTCATCTGCTGCGTCGTCGCCGTCCACAGCTTCACCATTTGCTTCACGCTTAGCTTTACGCTCGCGCAGCACCTTGGCGTCGTGTTCCTTAATTTCCTTTTCACGCCCACGCAAGTCCACCAGCATAGGGGTAGCCAGGAAAACAGAAGATAGTGTACCGGCAATCATGCCGATAAACAGAGTTAGCGAAATATCGCGCAGAGTACCCGCGCCCAGGATGAAAGCACCCACAAACAAAATCGAGGCTACCGGCAGCACACCCACCACTGAGGTGTTGATACTACGCACGAAAGTCTGGTTAATAGACAGGTTAGCCAGCTCAGCGTAGGTGGCACGGTGCTGACGGGTAAAGTCGCGGGTGTTGTCACGGACCTTGTCGAATACCACCACAGTGTCGTAGAGGGAGTAACCCAAAATGGTTAGCACACCAATTACTGTGGCCGGGGTAACCTCAAAGCCACTTAGCGCGTAAATACCCACGGTAATGACGACGTCGTGCAGCAACGCAATCAGCGCCGAGGCTGCCATCTTCCAAGTGCGGAAGTAAGCCCAAATCAGGCCGCCCACCAGCACGAAGAAAATTAGCAGACCACGCACGGCCTTAGCGGTAACATCCTTACCCCAGGTGGGGCCGATAGTGGTGGCGTTTACGTCGGCGGCCTTAGCGTTGTAAGCCTTAGCCAGGCCAGCGGAAAGCTTGTTCAGCTTGGCCTTGTCCAAGGCGGGAGTCTGTACACGCACTGAGGAAGAACCGGTGGTGGTTACACGCGCGCCGTTGGTTAACCCCTGCTGGCGTAGCACCGCATTAGCGGGGCCTTCCTTGGGGTTAGATAGCGCGGTGATGGTGACTTCACTACCCCCGGAGAATTCAATACCGGGCTTTAGACCCACCGTGACCACCAGCAGTAGGCTGATCGCTACTGCGCATAGGGCGACGGTGTACCAAACTTTACGCTTACCTACGAAGGGGAAGGATCGCTTACCCCAGTACAGGTCGTTACCGATAGCTGCTAGCGATGCCATCAGTTGTCTCCTTCCTTAGCCTCGCTTGCATCCTGTTCACGCTTAGCCTCGCGCTTGGCGCGGGCCAAAGACTTACCCAGGTTGTCGGCAATCTTTTCGCGACCAGAACCATAAACGCTGCGTGAACGTGCTCCCAGGTGCTCAGGGTCTAGACCGGACAGGCGGTGGCCCTGACCGAAGAAGGGGATGGCTAGGCAGGCCACCATGAGCGGGTGGGTGAAGAAAATAATTACTGCCAAGTCCACTACCGTAGTCACGCCCAGTGTGAAGGCAAAGCCCTGCACGCCACCTACTGCCAGCACGTAGAGCACCACGGCGGCCACTAGGTTAACGGTGTCAGAAACGATAATGGTCTTACGTGCGTGTACCCAACCTTCGTCGACGGCGGCGCGCAAGCTCAAACCGTGGCGCACTTCGTCACGTACACGTTCAAAGTAAATAATGAACGAGTCCATGGTGATACCGATAGACACGATCAAACCAGCCACCCCAGCTAGGGACAGGCGGTAACCAATCCCCCAGCTCAGCAGGGCAATAACCACATAGGTCAGGGCGGCGGCAGCTAGCAGGGAGGCCACGGCCACACTGGCCAGGCCTCGGTACTGCCAAGCCAGGTAGATGATGATCAGCACGAAACCGATCAAACCGGCAATCAGACCCTTTTGCAGCTGCTCACTACCCAAAGTAGCGGAAATCTGCTGCTCAGACTGCACCGTGAAGTTTAGCGGCAAGGAACCAAAGGACAGCTGGTTTGCCAGCGAGTTAGCGGCAGCCTGGGTAAAACCGTGGGTGCCGTTGGCGTTAGTACCACCGGAGATCTGCGCCTTACCGCCGGTAATAGCCGACTCAATACCAGGAGCCGAAACAGTCAGACCGTCAAGCACAATGGCGAACTGGTTCTTTTGCGGGGCGGTCTTGTCGTTGCGGTACTGCAGTAGGCGGGTAGAGATCTTGGAAAAGTCTGCCGTGCCCTGCTTGTTAAATTCCAGGGACACAATCCACTGGTTAGTGTTTGAACCCTGGCTGGTTTGCTCCAGTGCCGAGGTGGCGCTGGTCAGGTCAGTTCCCTTTAGCTCAGCCGGACCCAGGATGTAAACCGCACCCGAGCCGTCGCGAGCACAGGAAATAACGGCCTTCTTGGGGTCTTGCGCCCCACCTTTAAGGTTCTTGGGGTTCTTGCAGTCCAGCATCAGGGCGTCATAGATCATTTTTTCGCTGATCTGTGCGTCTGATGAGGCGTCATTACTGGTGGCGGTCAGCGGCGTAGTGTCGATCTTGCCGTTCTGGTTTACATCCGCATAACGGGTAGCCAACTGGGTGGCAGTGACCGGGGTGGGGGTTGCCTTGGGGGTGGCCGCAGCAGTAGCCGACGCCGCAGGGGTAGCCGGCGACGCCGTCGCGCTGCCAGTGGCCTTAGCGGTTGCCTTAGCAGTGGCCTTGGCGGTGGCGGCAGCCTTTATCGCCTGGTTCTGGGCCTGAGCAATGGTTTGCGCATTGGCGTTGTAGACCCGAATAACCGGACGGAAGTAAAGCACTGCGGAAGAACGCACTAGATCCAGGGTTTCCTGGGAGGGCTTACCCGGCAGTGCCACCACAATATTGCTTCCACCCTGACGTGAAATTTCAGCTTCGGCCACACCCGAGGCGTCAACACGTTGGCGAATAATATTGATGGCCTGGTTAAGGTCGTTGTCAGTAACCTGGCGGCCATCGGTGGTGGTTGGCGTGAGGATTAGCTGCGTACCGCCTTCCAGGTCAAGCGCTAGCCCGGGCGTTAGCTTGGTTTTACCGGTAAAGGAACCAATGATTAGCGCGCCGAAACCAATGGCGATTACTAGCAGGAACGTTAGTAAGCTACGTCCTGCGTGCTTGGTTTTATATTTGGACACGGGGTGTCTCTTCCTAGAATCGGTTGTGACTGGTCAGTTCCCCTTAACGCTAGCCGCAGTGCCGTTAAGTTAAGGGGACCAATTGCCACAGCTGAGACTACCAAAATCCCTATTTATTAGCGATTTTGCATAGCCCCAGCTGGTGGTAACTAGTTAAATCTAATCTTGTGGCGACGATTACTTTTTTTCGTCGTCGCTAGAGTCTGCGTTATCGCTGTGGGCCTCTTTTATGGTGTTTTCGGCGTCAACTTCTAGCTCGTCGCTAGAGTCAACGTCTTCCTCTTCGTCCTCATCCTGGTCAGCAAAAGGCGGGTTAACTGCGCCATAAATAGCTTTACTGTCCCACATGGACTCCACGCCCTGAGGAGTACGCAAGGTGACCACATCGCCGTCGATCTCAACGAACTTGGCGTAGTAGCCAGAGGTAGTACGTACCCAGGTGTCAGGCACGCAAGCTTCTTCGAGGCGATTGCGCGCGGCTTGTTCTGCCTTAGCATTTTGGCGACGACCAAAATAAGACAGCGCCACCATGGCAACCACCATGAAGATCAGCATAGTGAGCATAGTTTTTCCTCCTAAGTTTGCCTAAAGTCTATGGGAAAGCCCGTATAAAACTAAGTGAGTCCTAAATAGCGGGCAGCGCTTAGATTTCAGGCATGTGTTCGGGCAGTTCTAAGCCCAGGTGGGTGTAGGCAGCGGCAGTGGCTGCACGCCCGCGCGGGGTACGCACCATTAGACCTTCGCGTACCAGATAAGGTTCAGCCACCGTTTCTACAGTTTCTGCCTCTTCACCTACGCTTACTGCCAAAGTAGTCAAACCTACCGGTCCCCCACCAAAGCGGGTGCATAGGGCAGTTAGCACTGAGCGGTCTAGGCGGTCTAGCCCCAGAGCATCCACCTCAAACACTTTCAAAGCCGCCTGGGTGGAAGCCAGGTCAGCTACTCCCGGCGTGCCGTGCACCTGGGCCCAGTCTTGGACGCGCCGTAGCAGGCGGTTGGCGATACGCGGCGTACCACGCGAACGACTGGCCAGCTCGTGGGCGGCCTGAGCATCTATTTCAAGGCCTAACAGTCCAGCGCTGCGGGTAACAATCTGGGCTAGTTCACTGGCGCTGTAGTAGTCCAGGTGCCCAGTGAAACCAAAACGGTCACGTAGCGGCGCCGGCAGTAGACCCGCCCTAGTGGTAGCCCCAACCACGGTAAAAGGAGGTAGTGACAGCGGGATCGAGGTGGCCCCAGGGCCTTTACCTACCACCACATCTACCCGGTAATCCTCCATGGCCAGGTAAAGCATTTCTTCAGCGGTGCGTGCCAGGCGATGAATTTCATCGATAAACAGCACGTCGCCTTCTTCAAGTGCGGAAAGAATAGCGGCTAGGTCACCGGCGTGCTGCACTGCCGGGCCACTGGTTAGCCGCAGTGAGCCACCCAGTTCATTAGCAATAATCATGGCCAAAGTGGTTTTACCCAGCCCAGGCGGGCCAGATAGCAGCACATGGTCAGGGCTAGAACCGCGTGAAGTGGCTGCGCGCAGCACCACGGACAGCTGCCCGCGCACCACATCTTGACCCACAAAATCTTCTAGGTGGCGTGGACGCAGAGCACCTTCAGCAGCCCGCTCAATCTCATCAGCTTCCGGGCCTACAAAACGATCAGACACGCTTTGCTGCTCCTAAGTTTCGCAAGGCTGCCCTCAGCAGCGCCGATACATCAGTGGCATTTTGTGCGGTAGTAACCTGCAGCACCGCACTGGTGGCCGCAGCTTCATTCCAGCCCAGCCCCACCAAAGCTGCAACTACCTGTGGGTTAGCCTCATCAGTAGCAGCTGGCAAGTCAAATTCCAGCTCTCCTTCACCGCGCACGGGTCCAAGCTTATTGCCCACATCTAGGATCACCCGCTGCGCACCTTTAGGCCCTAAACCGGGTACGCGAGTTAAAGCTGCTGTGTCTTTAGCGGCAATAGCTTGGCGCAAAGCATCAGGGGTGTGTACCGCTAACATGGCTAAAGCCAGCTTGGCTCCTACACCTTTAGCGCCCATCAGGGTGGCGAAAGTGTCGCGTTCATCAGTGGTGGCAAAGCCATAAAGAGTCAAGGCATCTTCTTTAACCACCAGGTAGGTGTGTACCTTAGCCTGGGCACCCACCTGCAGGGTGCTTAAAGTATTGGGCGTAGCGTTGAACACTAGGCCCACTCCCCCGGTTTCAATCACGGCGGAGCTTAGAGTCACTGCGGTTACTTCACCGCGCAGGGAAGAAATCACATTAATCCTTGTTATTAGCCAGGTCTGCGGCGGGGGTCTACAGCACCGGTTCTGCGGGCATTGGCTTGGGCTTGAGCCCAGCGGCGTTGGGCTGGGGTGCGCGCTGAAGCTCGCACCTGGCCACCGGCACTAACCATTTCAGTAATGCCGTCTTGCCCAGTGCCTCCCCCACGCCAACCGTGACAGATAGCCAGCGCTAAAGCGTCAGCTGCGTCAGCTGGTTTAGGTAGCGCATCCAGGCCCAACACGCGGGCCACCATGGTTTGCACCTGGGCCTTATCAGCCCGACCATTGCCGCTGATAGCTGCCTTAACTTCACTAGGGGTGTGTAAAGCTACCTCTAGATCGTGGCGGGCACCAGCCAACATGGCCACCCCCATAACCTGCGCCACCGCGATAACCGAACGCATATTTTCTTGGGCAAATACACGTTCAATGGCAATTACATGCGGGCTGTGGCGCGCAATCCAGTCGTCAATTGCGTCCGCAATACTTTTAAGGCGCAGCTCTGGGGATTGATTTGGAGGAGTACGGGCAACCCCCACTTCAACTAGTCGCACTCGCCGGCGTGAATCTACATCCACGCAACCTAGTCCACAACGGGTCATACCTGGGTCGATACCCAAGACGCGTTGGTCAGCTACGAATGCTCCAAGTGAAGCGGGGGCCAAGGCGTTTACTCAGTCCTCGTCAGCGTCCAGCTCGGCAGCCACCTCGGCGCTGATGTCCATGGAGGTGAATACGTTCTGTACGTCGTCGGAGTCTTCCAGAGCATCGATTAGGCGCATAACCTTGCGGGCGGTGTCAGCGTCAACCTCGATCTTGGTACCAGCCACAAACTGAACTTCGGCGCTGTCGTAGTCCATGCCGGCCTCGGTTAGGGCGGTACGTACAGCTACCACGTCGTTAGGCTCGCAGTAGATGGAGAAGCCTTCGCCTTCGTTAACAACTTCCTCGGCTCCAGCGTCGAGCACAGCCATCAAAATGCTGTCCTCGTCGACGTCGTCAGCAGCGGAAACCTCAACCACACCCTTACGGGAGAAGTTGTAGGCCACCGAACCGGGGTCGGCTAGCGAACCGTTGTTGCGGGTGAAAGCCACACGTACGTCAGAGGCAGCGCGGTTACGGTTATCGGTAAGGCACTCGACCAGGAAAGCTACGCCATTGGGTCCATAGCCTTCGTACATGATGGTCTGCCAGTCTGCACCGCCAGCTTCTTCACCGCTACCACGCTTAACAGCGCGAGTGATGTTGTCTGCGGGTACAGAGTTCTTCTTAGCCTTCTGAATGGCGTCGAACAGGGTGGGGTTACCTGCGGGGTCGCCACCACCAGTGCGCGCTGCAACCTCAATGTTCTTGATCAGGCGAGCAAATAGCTTGCCTCGCTTAGCATCGATGGCGGCCTTCTTGTGCTTGGTGGTTGCCCACTTAGAGTGACCCGACATAAAAACTCCCGTTAGTTGAAATAACAGTCCGCATAGATTCTACCGCTCCCCTGGCCGGTTTTAGCCCAGCAAACGTGTGTTTATTGCGGCTTTTAGGTGAATTTAAGCAGTGTGTCATCCCAGCCGGTAACTAGCTTAGCGGCGTGATTTACCAGTTCTGGCGGGTAAATTGCCAGGCCCGCTTGGCTGAGTTGACGTAAATTATGTGGGCTATACCAATTTAATCCGTCGAGCAGTGAACGCTCATTAGCGGTCCAGCGTTCTTGGTTGAGCTGGGGTTTGCGCTCAAGGTGCAGATAGTAGAAGGTTTCATTAGCTAGGCAGGTTAGCGCCCTGAATTCGAATAGGGCCTGCCTGTAGCCCAGCAAGCTAAGCCGATCAGGGTCCACCATGATGCCGGTTTCTTCAGCTAGTTCACGCGCGGCAGCCTGAGCTGGGCTTTCACCTGCTTCTATACCTCCGCCGGGGGTAAACAGCCAGTGATGCGTGGCGTCAGAAAAATCGTGTCCGGCTACCAGCAGCATTTGCCCCTGGGCTACTACCACTACGCGTCCTGCCTGGCGCGAGGGCATGCCCTGCTGGTTTAGCTCCCAGCCCTGCCCTAACAGTTGGCGCCAGTTAGCGGGCAACTGTGCTTTGGCTTTGGCACTGGCGACGACGGCGCTGTCAGGCGCACATTGACGGCCTGCAGCGTCGTCGAGCCCATTTTGGCTGCTAGGCATTGTCTAAACCTAGAAAAACCTGACGTTTAGCAGATACTTCCTGCAGCAGCTTAAGCTGACGTTCACGGTCTTCACTGTCACCTTCACCAGCTAGGAAGCGCCCGCGAATTTCAGCCAGCTCCATTGAGTCACGCTGAAAATCGAGCATGGCCTTACGCGCCTGGGGACCGTGTGAGCGCGCCCAGGCAGTACCCTGACGCCGTCCAGTATTGGTGGTAAGCATGGCCACTTCTGCTGAGGTGTACCAGCCACCAGCAGCGTAATCCATTAGGTTGGTGGCGTAATCACTCTGTTCGCGTCGCTTTAGGTAGGACACCAGCAAGCCCATCAGCACGAATATTGGGGCTGAGACCAGCATATAGAACCACCAGTTAGGACCTGAAAGTAAGTTCCAGCTAAAGTGCAGTACCACCGCACATAGGTAACCCAGCAGGGTCATCCCTAGCCAGGACCAGCGCCCACGCATGTGGATACCAAAGCCCAAAGCCATACCGGTACAGGCAGTGAAAATTACGTGGGCGAAAGGTGAGGCCACCCCGCGTAGCAGGAAGATTTGTGCCAGCTGATCACTGTAGCGAGCAAAGTACAAAATGTTTTCTGCAAACGCGAAGCCACCTGCAATTACGGTGGCGTAGACGACGCCGTCGACCGGGCCGTTAACGACCTTGCGCCACAGCAGGTAAATAAGCACCAAACCCAGGGCCTTGGTAAACTCCTCAATTAGTGGGGCACTAACCAAGGTAGCGAACGTGCCACCGGCAGCTTTAGATTTAGTCATTTCCGCGACCGCAATGGTGGAAGAGTTGTTGACCATCAAGGAAACTAGCGTGGCCACGCCCGCCCCCCACAGGAAGGCGGCTACCAGCACCCCTAGAGGTTCAGGGTCCTGATAGTCAATCCAGCGCACCACCAGCAGTACCAAGCACAGCGGCACTAAAGCCAACAAGAAGGGAACCAACAAACTGGTGCCCCCTGAATTAGCGTTGATAATCATCATCAACACGCCAAAACCTACCAGGCCACCCATGGCAAGAGCGGTGATTAAGAAGGTTCGCCAAGAGTAGGCACTTTGCTTAGTCCAAGCGGGCGTGTGTAGGGAAGCGCGGGCGCGAGAGGCAGCCAGCGCGGGAATTTTTTCTTTCACGTAAGTTTAAATCTCTACCAGGGCTGGTAGCGGGGCGCGTCCAGCCAAATGAGCAATTCGTACCAAGGTCCGCTGGCGTACTTTTCTAGCGTCCTTAACCTGGTTGTTGTGGACGTGCACGGCCACTTCAAGTTTTTGTTGGGCAGCGTCAAGGCGACGCAGTAAAGCAGTAGCGTCAGTTTCTTGCATCAGGCGGCTGCGAGTTTCATCGGTTAAAACTTCGCGCATAACGCGAGTCAACTGATTTTCGTAGGCCACGCGTTTAGCGGCGTTACCGGTGCGATTACGCGGATCTAAGCCGTCACCCACAATTGGTTCTTCACAGCGCGAAGCATCGTGGGCAGCCTGGCACAGTTTTTCACTGTCTGCCTGATCCAGCACCTGCGCATTAGCTAATTCAATGGCGGCGTGGGCCCGTTTAGACAGTTGCCCACTGACAATCAGGCGGGCAGCCAGCACTTGGCGATGTAGGCGGTCTACTCGTACCGCATAGGCGAACAGGAACCAGCCAGCTACCAGCACTATTACTACAACGAGTAATACTGCCAGTAAGGCATCAATAGCTGCGGGAGGTAAAAGTGGTGCAGCGCTTATCACAGGCTTTCTCCTTCACGCAGGTTACGCAGCGCCCCGAGCATGGTGCGCTCGCCAGGTTCAGCTTCAATGCGGCTGTTAATGGTAGTTACGGCGACGTCGTAAACCGCCAGGATCTGATCGGTTACGTTGGACCAGTCGTAACGCTCCACGGCCACATTGGCAGCGGTAATCTTGGCCTGAGTGGTTTGGGGGTCATCAACTACCCCAATAATCGCCTGAGCTAAAGCATCACTGTCACCGTTTTTGAACATGGTGCCCAGGCGGCCGTTTTCAAGCACCGCCGCAAAAGCTGCCAGATCAGAGGAAATTACGGCGGTGCCCGCCGCCATGGCCTCCACCAGCACGATACCGAAGGATTCACCACCGGTTTGGGGTGCCACATAGCAGGTGGCCGAAGCCAACAAAGCGGCCTTATCGGCGTCGCTAACTCCCCCTAAGAAAGTTACTGCCGCCGCGCTATTGGCATCTAACTGGGCCAGGGCCTGGGGATTTTCACCGCGCCCGGCCACCAAAAAACGTGCCTGCGGGAAACGTGCCAGTACCTGAGGCACAGCTTTTAGCAGTACCCCCAAGCCTTTACGTGGCTCATCAATACGGCCCAAGAAAGCAATAGTGGGGGCCTGCGCGCTGCCGGTGAAACGTTCCTGCTTAGGGGCAGTGCGAAATGGCTTGGTGTATACGCCATTAGGGATCACTACGGCGTCGCCACCATGGAAATGCTGCAGGGTCTTTTTGGCCTCATTAGATACGGCAATTCGGGCCGTGAGCTTTTCGATCAGCCGCGAAACCATGGGCGCAGTGGCTTCACGCACCATGGAGTGGTCCATGGCAGCGTGGAAAGTACCTACGATCGGGCCACGCGCCGCTTGCAGCGCCAGCATACCGATTGAAGGAGTGATGGGCTCATGAATATGCAGCAGATCAAAGTTGCCTTGCTCAATCCAACGACGAGTGCGCACTGCTGGCGCCGCCCCAAAGTTTAGACGGGCTATGGAGCCGTTATAGGGAATTGGAATCGCGTTCCCAGCGCTGGTGATCCAGTCAGGTAGCTCCATTTCTGGGCCAGCCGGGGCAAGTACCCCTACTTCATGGCCGCGTCGCATTAACTCTTGCGCTAAATCTGTGACGTGAACCTGCACTCCACCTGGCACATCTAAGGCGTAGGGGCAGACGATACCAATGCGCATAGCTTCCTTTAACTTTCTTCACGCTGGCGAGCATGGGAACGTGCCAGGCGTTCTAGATCCAAGTCTTGAGTGTAGATAGCCTGTAGCATATGCCAGTCCTGAGGATAGCGTGCTAATAGTTGTGCCATCTGAGATGCCCAAGCTTGGGTTTTGTCGAAAATATCTCCTTGATCGTTACTGACCTGATCAGCAACTTTACGCACATGGATGGCAATCCCCCAACTGCTGCCAGCTAGGCGACGGCGTTGGCCCTCCAGGCGTTCATAGCTAATTGCTCCCATCCACAGCGGTGAGTGGGTACGGGCCGCCAGCACGGCCGGACCGGCAGCTACCCGGGCTGGTTGGCCACCAAAATCCACCTCGATACCTGCCGCACTTAGATCACGGTCAGCTAGTAAGGGGATGAAATAGTGTCCCTGCTGGGCTTTTTGAACTAGCTGTTCAAAGACTTTTTGCCCCGGTGCCTGAGCAATAATTTCCATACCCAGCCCCTGGCGGAACTCAATGAACTTTTCAAACAGTTGGGGTGGCTCTACCTTTTCTGCCACGGTAAGTACGGTAGCCAGTTCCTGGCTGGCCCAAGCCCCAGCCAGATCCCAGTTACCACTGTGCGAGAGGGCAAAGACCACATTGGCCTTGGCTACATCTGCTTTTAAGGCGGCAAACTCGCCTTCTACACGTACCCTATGGCGCAGCTGCTCTGGCTGCACACCAGCCAAGGCAAAAGCCTCATAGAAATAACGTATATAAGAGCGCATACCTTTTCGGCTTAGGCCACGTACATCACTGTTGCCAGTGAGGGTACGCAGGTTTGCCTCCAGCTGGCCAACCCCACGTTTAGACGGGCGTAGGCGCTGGCGCAGCCAAGCTGCGTCAGCGCCACAATTTGCTAATGCATAGCCTGCTCTAGCAGGAATTTTGGGAGCTAGTGACCAGGCGGCTAAATATAGTTTTGCCCCGGTCATTTAGCCCGCTTTGCAAAGTGGGAGCGTACCGCCAAAATTCGCTGCACTACCGTGATAAAGGCAGCTAGCGCCACTACCCCTAAGGCCACAGTTATGCACCAGGTACTCAGGCCAAAACCTACCGCCAACGCCCCTAGGCCAGCGATAATTAGTCGGTCAGTGCGCTCAGCTAGACCTTTATGTGCGTCAGCTCCTACCGATTCGGCGCGAGCACGCACATAGGAAACGCAAGCTCCCAGTCCTACACAGGCCACTGCGAAAGACACTGTCAAGGTGCGTTGGGTGCCGGCAGGCATGTGCAAGGCTGCCCACACTGTCAAGGAACCAAACACGGCGGCGTCGGTCAAACGATCCAGGCAGGAATCAAGGAAAGCGCCAAAGGGAGAAGATGTGCCCGTGGCGCGTGCCAGGATTCCATCGAAAGAATCCCCGAACAGCACGATCAACAGCAACCCTACCCCCAGCAGGAAATGTCCCTGCGGCAGGGTACAAACCGCCACCACTACCGAAAGTACCGTACCGGTAACCGTCAGCATGTTGGGGGTAATACCAACTTTAGCCATCGCCAGGGCCGGCTTGGTAAATAGGGTTTTCGTGATGCTACGCCCATGTTCGCCGAGCATAGTTACTCCTCAGTTGCGTTTAGCTTACTCAGCGCCCACAGCGGTATTGGCTGCATCCCAGGCCTGTGCTAAAGCCTGGCGGGCGTCATCTAGTAACTGTGGAACTGCCTTGGTTTGCGCCACGATAGGCAGGAAGTTAGCGTCCCCACGCCAACGCGGCACCACATGCTGGTGTAGGTGCGCGGCGATACCGGCGCCAGCCACCTCCCCCTGGTTCATGCCCAGGTTAATGCCGTCAGGCCCAGACACATAACGCAAAGTACGCATGGCCTGCGCGGTCATTTCACCTAACTCAATGCGTTCTGCATCGGTTAGCTCGGTGTAGTCAGCCACGTGACGGTAAGGCAGAACCAGCAGGTGCCCGGGATTGTAGGGGTACAGATTCATCAGGGTAAAGCACTGACTACCTCGACGCACCACTAAGCTGGCTGCGTCGTCGTCGCTAGCTGCGGCGCGACAAAACGGACACTTAGGGGCGGAAGGATCCTCAGGCTTATCCTGACCGCCAATGTAAACCATACGGTGAGGCACCCACAGACGCTGAAAGGCGTCGGGAACCCCGGGGTGATCAAAAGTATCCTCAATCACCCCAGGGATAGCCTGACCAGCACTATCAAGCTGCTCAGCGGCGCCGGTCACTTAAGCTACCTCAAGCTTTTCGCCAGCAGGGTCATTAACGCGACGCTTGATGACATCCACAATGTGGGCCACAGCCTCGTCCACGGGCACCTGGTTGTGCTGGCTGCCGTCACGGTAGCGGAAGGAAACCGCGCCGGCCTCCACATCCTCGCCACCAGCAATCAGGGTGAAGGGCACCTTTTCCTTCGAGGCGTTACGGATCTTCTTACCGAAACGGTCGTCAGATAGGTCAATCTCCACGCGCACGCCCTGGCTGCGTAGCTTGTCAGCCACTTCCTTGACGTAGTCATCAAAGACCTCAGCCACAGGTACCAGCTTGACCTGCACCGGAGCTAGCCAGGTGGGGAACGCGCCGGCGTAGTGCTCTACCAGCACCCCGATGAAACGCTCTACCGAGCCCAGCTTAGCGGAGTGGATCATCACCGGGCGGCGGTGAGAGCCGTCAGCGGCAGTGTATTCCAGGCCGAAACGCTCAGGCTGGTTGAAGTCATACTGCACGGTGGACATCTGCCAGGTACGCCCAATGGCATCCTTGCACTGCACCGAAACCTTGGGGCCGTAGAAGGCGGCGCCACCCGGGTCGGGTACAAGGTCCAAGCCGGTAGCTGCGCAGGCGTCTTCTAGGGCCTTGGTGGCCGCCGCCCAGTCCTCATCGGAGCCGATGAACTTGTCCTTCTTCTTGCCGTCTTCGTCGCGGGTGGATAGCTCCAGGTAGAAGTCGGTTAGACCGAATTCTTTAAGGATGGAGATGAAGAAGTTCAACTGCATCCGAATTTCTTCTTCAGCCTGCTCAGGAGTGCAGTAGGTGTGCGAGTCATCCTGGGTGAAGCCGCGCATACGGGTCAGGCCGTGTACCACGCCAGACTTTTCGTAGCGGTAGTCATGACCCATTTCGAACAGGCGCAGCGGCAGTTCACGGTAGGAGCGGCCGCGTGAACGGAAGATCAGGTTGTGCATCGGGCAGTTCATGGCCTTGAGGTAGTACTCTTGGCCGGCCTTAGTGATGTTGCCTTCAGCGTCACGTTCCTCATCAGCCAGCATAGGCGGGAACATGGTGTCGGCATAGTAAGGCAGGTGCCCAGAGGTGTGGAACAAGCCGCCCTTAGAAATTTCGGGGGTGTGCACAAAGTCAAAACCGGCCTGCTTGTGACGCTCAATCACGTAAGACTCGATTTCGTGACGCAAAATTCCGCCCTTGGGGTGGAAAATAACCAGGCCAGGGCCGATTTCCTCAGGGAAGGAGTACAGGTCTAGTTCCTGGCCAAGCTTGCGGTGGTCACGGCGGGCCGCTTCAGCTAGACGAGTCTGGTATTCCTTGAGGGCTTCCTTGCTGGGCCAGGCGGTGCCGTAGATGCGCTGCAGGGAGTCGCCAGACTGGTCACCCTTCCAGTAAGCCGATGAGGACTTGGTTAGCGCAAAACCTAGGCCGATCAGCTTGGTGTTAGGCAGGTGCGGGCCACGGCATAGGTCACTCCAGGCCACTTCCCCGTTGCGGCGCACATTGTCATACATGGTTAGGCCGCCGGCGCCTACCTCAACTGAGGCGGCTTCGGCGCCCTTACCCTTGGTCTGGATTAGCTCCAGCTTGTAGGGCTGGTCTGCTAGTTCCTTGGCCGCGTCGGCTTCGCTGATGTCGCGGCGCACAAAACGCTGGCCTTCTTTAACAATGCGCTTCATGCGCTTTTCGATTTCGCGCATCAGCTCCGGGGTGACGGAGTCGATGTTGCCAAAGTCGTAGTAGAAACCGTCAGTGATGAACGGGCCAATACCGAGGTTTACCTGCGGGAATAGCTCCTGCACAGCCTGGGCCATAACGTGGGTGGCGCTGTGACGCAGGATGTTTAGACCGTCTTCACTGTCGATAGCGATGGGTTCTACTGCGGCGCCAGCAGGTAGCTCACGCTCCAGGTCCCAGGGCTGGCCATCGACTTTAACCGCTACTACCTCTTTACGGTCTGCATAGATGTTGGCCCCGGTAGTGCCCGCCTCTACCTTGGTGGGTACGCCGTCGATGTTTAGCTCGATTTGCGGCTGCTGGCTGGGCTGCTGGCTCACAGTATTCTCCTTTAGTTTGTGTTCAGGACGCTGGACAGGTGCGGCCTTTTCAAAGGCTAAGTTTAGCGCTTGATAGCCTCTGAGGCTTTCGCGGCCGCCACAGTGGCTTTACGCACTAGGTGCTTGGCCTTCTTGGCGGCCACTAGTGCCTCGAAAACTGGGCGCTGTACGGGCACGTCCCAGGCGCCGTCGACTTCCGTGGGGTGCTGAGCGAAACGCTTCTTGTACATGCCCACGCTGTACAGCTCGGGCACGCGAGTAGAGCCGGCCCCCATGAAGTCATAGCCCTTGTAGCCCTTGGTAGCCAGGTCGCAGGCGGCGTACCAGTCGGTGGCCTCGGCAGCGCGGGTAGCGCGGTCAGCGGTGGTAGAGGCGCCATAGTAGGCAACCGCACTAATGCCGTTAACAACGACTAGTACCCAGGCCACGGGGCGCCCGTCTAGGCGAGCCACGTACATACGGGCCTGCTCTCCTAGGGTGGTGAGCATGGTCCAGTACACGTCTGCACTGTGGGGGGTGAAGCCGTCACGCTCACTGGTTTCTTCTAGGACGCGGTAGACCTCATCGAAGGTGGCGCGGTCCATACCGGTTTCGTCCTTAATGACGACGCCGGCTTCTTTGGCCACGCGTTCGGCTCGCTTAACCCCACGGCGGCCGTCCTTAGGCATGGCGGCGGCGATTTTCTCAGGGGTCCGGCCGGTTAGGTCGATGATGTAGGTGCGGTCATAGGTGAGCGTGTTAAGTAGCTCGTGGCAGTCCGGGGCGCTGAAACGGGCGTGCATACGCACAAAGGCGATGTTCTTATCACGACGGCGCACCTCGGGGATCAGCAGGCTACGCAGGTGGGCTTCACGCTCGGGTGACTGCTCTTTGAACCAGATGGGACCGTGCTTAGCCCATAGGAAAGGGCGGCCACCAATCTCGTTGGTGTACAGCACCACGTAGGCTACTGGCTGCTGGCCGTCTTCATAGACGTAGCGTCCCCACACCTGGTGGCCAAGGGCTTTTTCATAGCGGGCCCAAGCAGCTGACTGCTCAATGGGGTAGTCACGGCCAGATAGTAGCTTTTCAGCTTCCTTGGCGGTAAGGCGACGCAGAGTTTCGGTACGGGTCATGTTAGCCCTCCTGTTGATGACGTAACTTCGGTGCGCTGAGCGAACCTTAGAACGAGGTGTCAGTAGCCTTCGGGTAGTAGCGCGCAAACTTACGGTAGTGGTTGGCGCGCTGAGCTTCTACTAATAGCTTACGTTTGATTGAGCGCTCAAGGGGGTTACGTAGCGGGTCAGCTACGCCTTGAGCAGCAAGTTTGCGCACCCGGTTGCGCAGGGACTCGTCACGCAGGTAACGCAGTAGCAGCTTGGTGGGCACCAGACTGTAGAGCACTTCACGGCGGGCTTGGCGCTGTTTAATCTGCTCCCCTTCAACCAGGTCGGCCAGCATAACGCCCATAGGGTTGACTCCCCCGGCGGTCATGTAGAAGGAGTTGCGACCAATACGAGCGTTGACCTCAAAGAAGACTTCACGCCCGTCAGGAGCGATTTTGACGTCAAAGTTAGCAAATCCACGGTAGCCGGCAGCCTTGAGGATCTTTTCGGCTTGTGCCCATAGTCCTTCGAAGGGCTCTACGATCATGGCCACCGGGTTACCGATCATGGTTGGGGCGTGATCTTCAAGCAGCACGCGGGCTGAGCCGATCATGGTCAGTTTGCCGTGGGAGTCCATATAGGCGGTAATTGAACGCATAGCGGTGTTGTCACCGGCAATTAGTTCTTGCACCAGGAAAGTGGAGGTAAAGCCAGCTCCGCGTAGCTTTTCCCAGAGCGAGTCCAGTTCAGCTTGGGTGTTGATGAACCAGATCTTGCGTTTGCCCGGGAAGGAGATGTTGTCGTAGTCAGCTCCGACGGCGGCCTTGGCTACTACCGGGAAGGGAATATCGATGTCCGGGGCCTGCCACTGCGGGTCGTCGCTGCCGGCAAAGTCCACCAGGATTTCGCGCGGAGTGGTTACCCCTACCTGCTTGCACAGGGCAGAGAAGGAAGCCTTATCACAGACTGCGTCATAAGCCTCCTGACTGGGGAAAGGCACTACCCAGTCGGTTAGTTCATCGCGGCGCTGCACCAGCATTTCAGCATGCTTATCGGTGTTAGCCATTACTACACCGCGCTTACCCTGACTGGCCGGATCTAGGGCTTTTAGGGCAGCGATCGGGTCTGCACCAGGCTCTAGGTGCTCTACATCAATAAAGTTTGAAAGCGTAATAGCCTCAATGGGGGCGCTACCTAGTACGGTTACGCGCTGATGCAAAGCCATGTTTAGCTGTCGAGCTAAGGCATAAGCTCCAATATCTCCACCAATGACAACCGGTAATAGCTCGCTCACGCTTATCCTTTCCCTGTTTTTACTCAGGTTAGCTTAGCTGCCTGAGCGCTACCTGGATATGAAAAAACCCCGCCACTGACGGGGTTTACATTATGGTGGGCGATACTGGGATCGAACCAGTGACCTCTTCCGTGTCAGGGAAGCGCGCTC
>ERZ773203.169-NODE-169-length-35530-cov-6.055927_pt1 | contig 35530 bp, 35 predicted proteins | sample MGYA00580529_ERZ773203 | MGnify/ENA primary metagenome ERZ773203 (study PRJEB29015, sample SAMEA2738176) | human oral metagenome | biome: human oral; feature: human-associated habitat; material: saliva | place: China | collected 2177 ... | reverse complement strand
CGGAGAAAGCTTGAAGACGAACATCCAGCTTGTTTACAATAACGCGAAGCTTGGTGCGCAAATCGCAAAAGAATACCAAGAAGGAAAATAATTCAGTACTTAAAAGTACTCTTATGGATTACTCTGTATCCTTACGGATATCTTCATATTAGCGATAACGGGGCATCGGTTCGAGCCTAAGGTCTCTCACCTTTAAAGCCTCAAAGAGGGCGTATGGATTAGAAATCCTACGCCCTCTTAGCACAGTGGTTGAATGGAATGAGTTTAGCTGTAAACAGCTATCTCATTCCTATTCAACTTTGTGGGGGAAAGAAAACGAAATGCCATAGATACGAATGTATCTATGGCATTTCTGTCTTTCTCCCTCGTTTTTATGCTTCATCCCGTTACAATGATGATAAAATCCACAGCATTCTTCAGAATCATCCTGTGCCTATTATATATAAAGTCACTTAGAAAATTATTATTAACTAACCTGACGAGAACGAGCAGTTCACAAAGCTTGAAATAAAAAAATGTTTTAAATAGATTTTCAAACCGGGTATAAACGCCTACACAATCATGTTTCAAAAGCAAATGTAAAAAACACAATATGACATATACGTTATATTGCAAAATAACTTTTTGCTCAAAAGCCGAACACATTTCCATTTAAAACTGCCCCCGCCCAATCCATAGCAGCTCTGGCTATGTTAACGTAGAATGTGCAAAGTTATCTTCAAGTGGAGGGGAAAATAAGATTCCAAAGAATGGGCGGATTTTATAATAACCGTAATGGGGAATAGGATTAAATGCGAAATAGCGGCCGTCAGAAATTTTTTCTATACGGCCGCTTTGAGGCTTTTAAGGTGAGAGACTTCGGCTCGAACCGGTCCCCCATTACAGTTATTATCAATAAATCCGCAAGGATTCTTTGGAATCATTTTCATTATCAAAAATCAACAAAAATTCACATTTTACCCTGTAATATTTCACATAAAATAACGATTTATGTATCAAAAAGGTCAGTCGTTCGGGTTATGTTACAGCTTTATTACAAGGTATTATCAATTCGAAGAAAATCAACATCGGCCTAAAGTCCTATGGTATTATAGTACCAAGTTAAGTTTTATTAAAAGCCGTGACCGGCTACTTCGAATATATATTAGTGAGAAACATTGGAGGAAAATCACTTGAAAAAACGTTTATTAACAGTATTAGTAACAGGAACAGTATTATCATTAGGAGCTTTAGCGCCATCAGTTAACGCGCAAGACTTCGATTCACAAATCGAAACAGTTAACTCATCAATCGCTAACATTAATGAGAAAAAATCAGCAGTTAATTCTACAATCGATTCATTAGCGAAGGAATTATCTGATGTACAAACTAAAATCGATGCAACTCAAGCTAAAAAAGCTGAAGTTCAAGAAGCAATTGAAACATTAAAAGCTGAAATTACTAAATTAGAAAAAGTAATTGCAGAACGTAACTCACGTTTAGAAGAACAAGCTCGTTCAGTACAAACAAACGGTGCTCGTTCATACTTAGATTTCTTATTAAACGCTGAAAGCTTATCAGATGCGGTTAGCCGTATCGGTGTTGTAATGGACTTAATGAGCGCAAACCGCGAATTAATGCAACAACAAGCTGAAGACAAAAAACAAGTAGAATCTAAAGAAGAAGCTCAACAAGAAAAATTAGCTGAACAAGAAGCAGCTGAAAAAGAATTAGCTTCATTACAAACAGAATTAAACGATACTTTCTCTAAAAACAAAGTATTATTAGCAAACCTTTCACAAGAAGAGTTAGCTGAAATCGCAAAACGTGATGGATTAGTTGCTGAAAAAGAAGCTTTCCAAAAACGTTTAGCTGAAGAAAAAGCAAAAGCAGATGCAGAAGCAGCTCGTATCGCTGAAGAATCACGTAAAGCTTTAGCAGCTCAAGCTTCACAATCACAAACAACTGCTACACAAACTTCATATGAAGCACCTGCACCAGCAGCAGCTAGCACAGCTTCAACAAGTACAGCTTCAACTTCAAGCTCTACTTCAACACCAGCAGCTCCAGCACAAACATCAAGCTACACTTACACAGCTGGCGGAGGTTTCCCAGCAGTTGACCCAAGTTTCCGTGCTTCACTTAACGGTGGATACTTCGGACAATGTACTTACTACGTATTTAACCGTATGGCACAAGTTGGAACACCAATCGGACACAGCATGATGGGTAACGCGGCTGAATGGCCTTCATACGCTCGTAGCTATGGATACTCAGTATCTAACTCACCTTCAGCTGGTTCAGCAATCGTATTCCAACAAGGTTTAGCAGGTGCTGACCCAACTTACGGACACGTAGGATTCGTAGAAGCAGTTAACGCAGATGGTTCATTATACATCTCTGAAATGAACGTACGTGGATTAAACGTAATCTCTTACCGTACAATCCCAGCAAGCGTTGCAGCTCGCGCAACTTACATCCGTTTCTAATATGAAATGAAATAACCGTCTCCTGAAAGGGAGGCGGTTTTTGTTTGCACTTTTTAGGAAAATGTTGCTTTAACAGGAATAGGTTGACACATCCCCTCGCATTTCTTATGATAAAGACAAGTCAGATTTAAAGGAGTATATGAATGAAGAAAATTTTGAAATTAACAATGGTGTTGTTAGGAGCGTTATTTGTTTTACTAGGTTGTAACTCAGAAACAAAAAGTGAATTTGCTTTTGATTTAAGTGATATAAAACAAAAAATAACCTATGTATACGATAAAGAAAAAGATTCAGTTTCATCTATAACATTTAATCTCATCTACGACATTTCAAAAAGTAAAGATATTGAAGAAAAAGCACGTAGTACCGCAAAACTAATAGTAGACGACGCGAATGGAATTGAAGGGGTTAAAGTCACTCAATCTGATAGTGCAAAAGAACTAAAGATAACGATTGAAGTGGATCTAAAGAAGTTCAACTATGATGATGAGAAGACAGCTGCTAAAGCACCAGCTCTCTATAGTAGTGTTCATACAGCGGTAATAAAGAAAAATGATATTTACAGCTTTGAAGAATCTAAAAAGAGTATTTTAAAAGAAGGATTTAAAGAAGTGAAATAGTCGAATAGAAACTTGGATTGCAGTGAATGGAATCCAAGTTTTTTTATATAAATGACGAGTGTGGATGTCAACAGAATTTGACAAACGATAGTTCATTTTCTATGATTAAGGCAAGTCAGATTAAAGGAGTATTTGAATGAAGAAAATCTTGAAACTATCTATTCTATTAATGGGGGCGTTATTTGTTTTACTAGGTTGTAGCCAAGAAACAAAAAGTGAATTTGTTTTACAGGAGAGTGCTAGTAAGACGAAATTAATCTATGTATATGATAAAGAGAAAGATTCAGTTTCTAAACTAACGATGGAAATCATTTACGATATCACCAAAGATGAACGGTACACAGAAGCCGTGCGTAATCAGCGAGACGAGATGGTAGCAGAGATGGAAGGAATCGAAGGCGTTACATTCACTAAAAAGGACGATAATAACTATATTACGCTAACCGTTGAAATCGACGTTCAAAAATTTAAGTTCGATGATATAGCCAGTCGTAAGAAAGCTCCAACGTTCTATAACACTGTTAATGCAGCGTTGATAAGAAAGAATAATATTGTTAGCTATGAAGAATCTAAAAATGCGATTTTACAATACGATTTTAAAGAAGTGAAATAAAGGAGTATTCTCATGAAGAAAATCTTGAAGTTATCGATTGTATTATTAGGAGCATTATTTGTATTACTAGGTTGTCGTTCGGAAAGTAAATCAGTCTTTGTTTTACAAACAGAACATTCAAAGGTCACTTATACCTATGTATATGACAAAGGAAATGACGAAGTTTTATCTCTAACAACCGATGTAGTAGTACGTTTGTCAGGGGTTCAGGAATTTGCAACAGCAACACGTCAAAAACGAGACGAACTCGTGAATCAAATGAAAGATATCGAAGGTGTAAAAGTTACTACGTCAGATGGCGAAAAAACAATAGGTTTCACTATTGAAATAGATGTGAAAAAATTCAAATTGGATGACGCAGAAAGTCGTGAAAAGGCGCCAAGTTTATATCAAACAATGGATACCGCACTGATTAAGAAAGATGATAAAGTCAGCTTTTCAGCCTCTAAAGAAAGTGTTGAACGACTTGGACTTGAAGAGCAAAAAGAAGAGAAATAAATATAGAAGAACTTGGGTTACGGCAAACGTAATCCAAGTTTTTTTATTGGAGAAACAGCATAAATACAGCTTTATTGAGGCAGAGAGATTGCCTAACGGACACCGAGGTGCTACAATACAAACATAAATAACATTTTCGGGGCAAGGTGAAATTCCTGACCGGTGGTATAGTCCACGAGCCGATTGGCATGATCTGGTGCAATTCCAGAACCGATAGTATAGTCTAGATGTGAGAAAATGGCACTATTTCAACAAGTCTATTTGACGAGCAGTATTGAAAGGTCCATTTCAATGCTGCTTTTTTCTTTGAAACTGAGAAACAGTGCAATTTCCTTCGCCCTATGAAGGAGGACGTACCATGAGTACAAATGTAAGAAAGTCGAACAGAACATCGGCTAAAAAAATTGTTCTAGTAGGAGTTTTTGGTGCGATTAGTACCGTGTTAATGCTGTTGTCATTCAACGTTCCATTTATCCCAACATTCGTGAAGCTCGACTTCTCGGATTTACCAGTGTTGCTGGGTGGATATCTTCTTGGACCGTTACACGGAAGTTTGATTGCGCTCATCAAAGTATTGCTCAACTTCTTCTATAATGGGTCAATGACCTTTGGAATCGGAGAAACAGTGAACTTAATCGGTAGCTTAAGCTTTATGTTACCAGCAGTGCTTTACTATCAACGCCGCCGTAATTTCAAATCAGCGGTAATCAGCTTAGTCATCGGTACGATTTCAGCGACAGTGGTGTTACTGACAGCGAACTATTTCGTGATGTTCCCACTTTACGCAACAGCGATGAACTTCCCAATGGAAAAAATCGTGGCTGCAGCACATGCATTAAACCCATTTGTCACAGACTTAGGCTCACTAATGGCATTTGCATTGCTTCCATTTAATATCGTGAAGTTTGGGCTAAATAGCGTCCTTGCGATGTTGATGTACAAACGTTTGGCACAAACCTTAAAATTAGAACATTAATCCAGAGTCGGGCTTCGTGCCCGGCTTTTTGTTTAGAGGAAAATTTCTTCTATATAATAGTAGGAAACGGATTGAAAATTTGCGGAAACTCTTTATTTCCAATAGCAATCTATGAAAAAATGAGGTAGGATAGATAAGAATGAGGTGAACCAATGAAAGGAAAAACATGGACCAAGCTGCAACTATCAATCGTTGCACTCAGCGCTGTTCTCATGGGAATGAGCGGTTATTTAACCATTACACAAGGAACATTATTTGGACTAGCGGCACCGACCGTTTCCATTCTATCCATCTTCTTTAGTAGTTTATTGCTTTGGCTCTTTGTTGCAACAGACTGGCCAAGCGTTCTCTGCTATGTGATGTTAGGCATTGGGATGCTTCCTGGAGTGAATTACTCACAGATTTTCAGTCTGTCGTTTGGGAATACAACCTTTGTCTTTTTACTATTTACATTTTTAATGACTTACGCACTTGAACAAACGCCCGCACTTCGACGTTTCGTGGCGCGTGCACTCGGTAGCTCCTTTGCAGGGAAGTCTCCATGGCATTTTATCGGGGCCTTTTACACCAGCGTTCTCGCCATTAGCCTCTTTATTTCACCAACAATTCTGTTTATGATTGTATTCCCGATTTACGAGGAAATCATGGCGATTCTCGGTTTGAAAAAAGGAGACAGAGAGGCTTCAGTGCTTCTGATCGCACTTTTTGCCACGGTGGCAATCGGTACGGCGATGACGCCGATTAACCACGTCTTCTCGGTAACCGCGATGGCACTTTACAAAAATGCAACAGGAATCGTGATTTCCAACGCGCAATATATGATGATTGGAATTCCAGCCGGACTCGTGCTCTTTATCGCGATGGGAGTTGCTCTTAGAACTGTTTGGAGAGTGGATTTGTCAAACGTAGAAATGAAACCACTCGACTCCCTCGACTCCCTTCCTGCCAAAACAAAACGCGAAACGGCAACAGTGCTGATTTTCATGGGAGTGGTCTTATTATGGGTGCTTCCAGAACTCGTCGGAGGATTCTTACCTGACGTTGCAGCCTTCCTGAAAACAGCTGGAATGGCATTTCCACCGATGATTGGGGTTATCCTGATGGCGATTCTGTCATTTGACGGGAAACCACTCTTATCGATTCAAGAAGGGCTTCAAAAGGGCGTGTACTGGCCAAGTATGTTCCTAGTAGGAGCCACTCTAAGCATGGGAACTCTTGTCACAAAACCGGAATTAGGAGTCATCGGACTTCTTGAAAGTTCACTCGTACCTGTATTTGCGACACTAGCTCCAATTCTTGTCGTTATCATCTTCGTCCTCTGGGCAGGATTACAAACGAATGTCTCTTCAAACTTAGTCACCGTATCGGTCGTCACAACTGTATTAACGACCGTCTATGCGACAGGGTCTGTGGATGTACAAGCGGGGACGATTGCCTGCTTGATTGGATTCATGGCGAGCCTTGCCTTCATGACACCGCCAAGTATGCCGTATGTAGCGATTTCGGTCGGTTCTGGTTGGACGAATGCAAAAGATGCCTTTGTATACGGAGGAGGCCTATTCTTACTCAGCGCTGCGAGTGCAATTATTGTAGGCTACCCATTAGGCGTCTTCTTTGGAATTTAAATGAGGAGGAAATCTCTTGTTAGAAAAACAACGCGCAGAAATTGATGCGATTGACCGCGAGATTGTGGCGCTCTTTGAACGCCGCATGCAAGTCGTTGTCGATGTCGCTCGTATTAAAAAAGAAAATGGCATCGCGATTTTAGATGCGAATCGCGAGAAAGAAGTGATTGCCAAGGTGCAATCGTATTTAAAAGATGCCACATTGAAAGAAGAATTGGCAGAAGTTTACGATACGATGATGAAAGTCTCTAAGGACTATCAGAAAAAAAGAATGAATGACTAATAGAGCAAATCTCTTAGATAGCACGTGATTACTGTAAATCTTTGTGTGAGGTAATCCTATCTAAGAGATTTTTATATTTTTACTGTATTAAAAGGAAATTCTGTTCCTTCAAGAAAAAGGGTGTTATTGGCTGGAGAAGAGTGCTAGAATAACATTAGATAAAGGCATTGGTGTAAAGGAGTGGAGGGACAATGGAGAATTCCTTAGAAATCATTTTACAAAGGACCAAATGGTTTAGACAAGCTCGATTTGGAATGTTTATTCATTTTGGGCTTTATGCGATTCCTGGAAGGGGAGAATGGATTCGCAGTAATGAACAAATGACAATTGAAGACTATCAACCCTATTTTGACGTATTTAATCCAAGCGATTTCGATGCAAAAGCTTGGGCGAAGGCTGCTAAAGAAGTTGGAATGAAGTATGTCGTATTGACGGCTAAACATCACGACGGATTTTGTTTATTTGATTCCGAGTATACAGATTATAAAATTACCAATACATCCTTTGGAAGAGATTTAGTTCGTGAATTTGTAGAGGCAGTAAGAGCAGAAGGGCTTCGAGTGGGATTATATTTTAGTCTACTGGACTGGTATCATCCAGATTATCCAAAGTACGCAGATCGACATCATCCTATGAGAGGAAAAATCGCATATAAGGATGAAACAATCGATTTTGACCGCTATTTGGAATTTATGCATCACCAAGTAGAAGAAATTGTAACGAAGTACGGGAAACTCGATATTCTCTGGTTTGATTTTTCCTACGGAGAAATGTTTGGTGAAAAATGGAAGGCCAGCGACTTAATAGAACTCGTAAGAAAACATCAACCTGATGTGGTTGTTGACAACCGCTTAGAGACTTCTGGAGAGGGCTTCGGAAGTATTGCAAGTGAGGAGATTCATTCCTATTCTGGAGACTTTGTCAGTCCCGAACAAATCGTACCACATGAAGGGATTCGGAATGTAAAAGGGGAATTGTTACCGTGGGAACTATGTCTCACAATGAATAATCATTGGGCCTATAACCCAAGTGATAAACTCTATAAGAGTCCTAAAGTACTCATTCGTAAACTGGTGGAATGTGTTAGTAAGGGCGGAAACATGATTTTAAATGTTGGACCTACTGCTAAAGGAAACTTTCCAAAAGAGAGCCTTGAAATTTTACAGGGCATTGGAGAATGGATGAAGAAGAATGGCGAATCTATCTATCGTGGAGGATTTGTGGATTTACCAAAACCAGAATGGGGCTATTATACGAAGGATGGTAAAAATCTATACGCACATGTTTTCGAACAACCGATTGGTCCGATTGCTTTAACGGGGATTCATCGGGAACAAATTCAACGAATGAGTTTTGTACATGATGGTAGTGAAGTGAGAATTTCCAATAGTTGGACGACATTAGCCTTTCAAAATATTTGTTTTGCAGAATATGGGGAAATAGGGGCCTATACGTATCCATTACCGGATGCGATAGATAGTGTCATCAAGATTGAACTGAAAGAAGAACTCTAATAATGAAAGGAGAACACGGATGTTTGAGCACTTATCTTTCAAAGGCGAGTGGAGAGCGTATCAAAAGCGTATCTTAGAAAAGAGCGAATCGATTATGGCGGATGGTCATATTCACTTAGTGGCGGCTCCAGGTTCTGGGAAAACGACGTTAGGAATTGAATTTATCCGTCGTAACAGTAAACCTGCGCTCATTCTAGTGCCGACCGTGACGATTCGCCAGCAATGGGTAGATCGTATTCGTGAGGCGTTTTTGGACACGGAGAGTCTAGCCGATGAAATGATTTCGCAAAATCTGAAACAGCCAAAGACGATTACCGTTGCGACGTATCAAGCTTTGCACAGTGCTATCAATCGTCTGGAAGGTGACGCGGAAGTTGAGGATACGGACGATGTAGTCGAAACCGAGCATTTTGATTTTAAAGGAGTCGATATCGTTGGGCTCTTTAAGGAAGCAAATCTTGGAACATTGTGCCTTGATGAGTGTCATCACTTGCGAAATGAATGGTGGAAGAGTCTAGAAACCTTCCGTAAATCCTTTGCGGACATCAATGTGATTTCGCTGACGGCAACACCTCCATATGAAGGAGAGCCTGCACTATGGGAACGTTATGTAGCCATGTGTGGGGAAATCGATGAGGAAATTACCGTTCCAGAACTCGTCAAAGAGGGCAGTTTGTGTCCGCACCAGGACTATGTGTATTTCTCTTTCCCAACGAAGGAAGAAGAGAAACAACTCGATCAGTTCTCTACACAGAAGAGAGCCTTCTTGAAAAAACTATCCGAGGATTCGATGTTTTGCGAGGCGGTTAGAACTAGCCGCGCGCTCGATGGTACCATTTCGGAAGATGAACTCTTAAACGAGCCAAAGTATCTCTCGGCAACACTGATTTTTCTACGTTATAAAGGAATCGAGTTCCCGAAACATTTTCAACAATTGCTAGGGGCAAGCCTCCTTCCAACGTTTGACTTGGCGTGGTTTGAAATCCTCTTACAAGGAATGTTATTCGACGTGCCGCATTGGTATGATTTATCCGAAGAAGACTTGAAAGAATTGAAGAGTGAATTGAAATCTCTTGGATTAATCGACCGCAAACAAGTACAGCTGCTTCGCAATAAAAAAATAGACCAGCTATTGAACCAATCTCTTGGGAAATTAAATGCTGTTAGAGAAATCTTTAAAGCGGAACACGAAACATTAGGCAACGACTTGAGACAACTGATTTTGACAGACTTCATTCGAAAGGACTTTGAGGTGCACTTAGGAAATCCAGATGTGCAGTATAGCCAACTGGGCGTGTTGCCTTACTTCGAAGTTCTTCGTAGAGAGCTTGTGGAGCAACAATTAGACGTTCCTGTGGCCGTTTTAACGGGAAGTCTCGTCATTATCCCAACAAGTGTGAAATCTCGTTTAGAATCCCTTTTTGGAGCTGATAAGATTACCTTCCAACCGGTAGGACAACTAGACGAGAAGGACTATGTGAAGGTTCGTTTAGTCGGGTCGCAACATGATTTAGTCAGCGCCGTGACACAGCTCTTCCAAGAAGGGCAGATTCATGTCGTGATTGGAACAAAATCTCTCCTCGGCGAAGGATGGGATGCACCGTGCGTGAACTCATTGATTCTCGCTAGCTTTGTCGGCAGCTTTATGCTCAGCAATCAGATGCGAGGTCGCGCGATTCGCATTTGGCCGGAAAATCCGGATAAGACAAGTAGTGTTTGGCATCTGGTGTCGATTAATCTTGCGGAGAAAAAACTCTTCAAGAAGAAAGAAGACGAAGAGGATTTACCAATCGGAATCGATAGTCCAGATATGGAACTGTTACAGCGCCGTATGAAGCAGTTTTTAGGCCTACACTACAATGAGAATACGATTGAATCGGGTGTGGATCGTTTAGACCTTGGCAATATCGAGTTCACGAAGAAGAATTTAACGAAACTCAACCAAGAAACCATCAGCCGTTCTCGTAACCGCGAAGAATTGAGAGAGCGCTGGAATGAATCCCTTCCGCTTCTAGAAGACATGGAAGTCTCCAATGAAGTGCAAGTGGACAAGGCGTTCTTGCCGACCGTTCTTCTAACAGATGCACGAAAAATTCTCACCTATGCGCAAGCCATCGTACTAACGGAATTTATCGTCTATTTAGTCCTCGATTTTGCTAGAGGGCCATCCCAACTCTTATATCCAGTGGGGCTTCTATCGCTTGTCGTGTTAAATATCGTCTGGTTGAGATATTTCTTATACAAGAGTCCATATAAACGCCTCGAACTCTTTGCGGAAGCCGTTCGAAAAGCCTTGCTTGCATCAGGACACTTGCAGACACAAAACTGTAAGGCCAGAGTCGTTCGTGGGGATAAGGATTCGATTCAAACCGCCACTTATCTAAAAGGCGGAACCTTGCGTGAGAAGGAACTCTTCGCACAGGCGCTATCGGAATTCTTTGCTCCAATCGAGAACCAGCGCTATATTCTAAGAGCTACGACTTGGGTGAATGACCAAACGAAATATTTTGCCGTCCCAAGTATGTTTGATAAACGCAAAGAAGATGCCGTTGCCTTTGTAGCCAACATCGAAAAATACATTGGCAAGTACGAAATCATCTACACTCGTAATGTAGAAGGGCGTCATATTCTCTTAGATGCACGTCTGAATGCATTAGGAAATAAACAAGAACGTACTTTCTCTAAGAAGAAAGTCACGTCTAAATTAAAATAAACACATAAAGAATCTAGCCAGAAAACGACTAGATTCTTTCTATTTTTACGGTAAAATCCTTGCATTCTATTTCAAACTATTGTAAGATATCTGAGTACGAAATTTTAATATTTGCTGGAGGGGTAGCGAAGTGGCTAAACGCGGCGGACTGTAAATCCGCTCCTTCGGGTTCGGCAGTTCGAATCTGCCCCCCTCCATTATTTGGAATTGAATTTTCAAAACTATATAGGGGTATAGTTTAAAGGTAGAACAGCGGTCTCCAAAACCGTTAGTGTGGGTTCGATTCCTGCTACCCCTGTTTTAAATAATATTATGGCGACCGTGGCGAAGTGGTTAACGCATCGGTTTGTGGCACCGACATTCGGGGGTTCGATTCCCCTCGGTCGCCTATCTTGGGGTATAGCCAAGCGGTAAGGCAACGGACTTTGACTCCGTCATTCGTTGGTTCGAATCCAGCTACCCCAGTCCTACAGGCACCGATTCCGGTGCCTTTTTTGTTGCCCATTTTTCTGCACACCCCTAATTTTCCCAGCCGTCGCAACCACCACCTTGTCCTTCCCCTCCCGCCACCTGAAACATTTCGTAATTTCCTTATTCACTCATTTTGTGATGTGTGCTAAAGGAAAATCTATAGAAAGCAGTAATTAAATGGAGTCTCAAAAGAACTCCTAATGGATTTCATTGCTTGTTTCTTTTTGGCTGATTGAAACCATTTGTGATTTTCTTGTTGACTGAATGTTGATTGAGCATGTGAAAAAGATGTCTCGAAAGAGTTGAAAAGTTCCATAGTAGCAGTAATAGGGGATAGCATTCAAAGTGAATTACGACGTCTTGAAAATTGATTTTCTAGAGGTCGTTTGAATCTTGAAAGAGCTTGAGACTTCGGCTCAAGCCGGTGCCCTATTACAGCTACTATTAGAAACTTTTCAATCGAAGAGACATCTTTTTCTTTTTTAGCACACCAATCATCCAAAATTAGGCAGAAAGTGAGAAAAATTACGAAATGTTTCAAAAAGGTACTAAAAATTTCCTAACAATAGGAAATAATTTTAGGTATAATGGAATCAAAGAATCTGATATAGTCAAATTGAGGTGGAGGGATTTTTAATGAAACAACGACACCAACAACTACTGCACTTACTTGCACGCCACGAATGGATTAAAGGACGCGAAATAGCTTCCTGCCTCGGCGTTAGCGCAAGAACAGTGCGTTCCGATATCGAGCAAATCAATCGAGAAATGCCGCATATTATCGAAGCGGATCGCCAAAAAGGATATCGTCTCGTGGCTTTCCAACAAAATCGATATGTCGATCCAGAAAGTTTACTACGCACCCCACAAGATAGCGGAGAAAGAAGTGCAAACTTATTGAAGCAACTCTTGTTCAATGGGGAGGGTGTTTCTATCGAAGGTTTTTGCGAACAATGTTTTGTAAGCGCTAAAACGTTTGATATAGACCGCATTCGCGTCCAAAAACAGCTGGAAGAATACGACGGTTTGTACCTGGTTACAAGAAACGGTTCGCTGATATTAGAAGGGCCAGAAGCCAGTAAGCGAAAATTGTATCGAGAACTGCTGAAGAAAGAATTAAACGAAGACTTCTTGAATATCACAGAGCTCGCGAATGTATATCCGGAGTTGGATTTAGCACATTTTGAGACGATTATATGGGAGAAATTGAAGGAGTTTCGCTATTCGATTCGTAAAACACTCATGCCGTTTCTATTATTGCATTTAGGATTAGTCTTACAACGAATCCGTCATGGACAAACGGTACAAGAGAGTGTTGTAGAAAAAGTAGATTTAGAAGTCGAAGCGACGATTGTTCGGTCGATTTTTAAAGAAATTTTAGGGGACGAAGAGATTCCGGAAGGAGAAATTCTTTCCTATGCGAAACTCTTAAAGGCCTATCATAATTCAAGTGTGATTCAATCGGATGTCTACTTTAAGGGCGAGAAAATCGAACTGGAGGAATTGACAAGAAAGATTGATGAAATGCTCTTTAAACGAATGGGCATCTCTTTTGTGGATCAAAAGGAATTCAAGGTGCGATTCCAATTACACTTGCAAGGGCTGCTCGAACGATTACAGATGAACCTAAGCTTACCGAATCATTATGTACAAACTTTTAAACGACAATATCCGTTGGTGTTTGATACGGCAGTTTCCGTGAGTCAGTATTTAATGAACGAGCTGCAATGTCAGATTACCGAAGAGGAAATTGGATTCCTTGCACTGCATATTGGAGCCGCCTATATGCAAGGAGCGACCAATGCGAAACTACGCGCGGTCCTTATTGCAAACACGCAATATCCACTGATTGCTGGAAGTGTCGAACGATTGAAGGAGCAGTTCCAACATCGGATGGAGTTTGTGGCAGAAGAAGCGACGTTTACTACAGGAGTGACGGACTTTTACGAAGCGGATTTACTGATTACCTTCGAGCAAATGGAACCACCAGTTGCGATTCCAGTCGTTCGATTAGGACTATTTTTCAATACACAAGACGAAATTCAACTGATTAAAGTGATGAATCAACTCGAAACGCAGAAGATGAGTGAAACGATTCGCACGCAAATTGGGCAGTTGATGGATGAAGCTTTCTTCTATGCGGACGTGGAGGCTACGAGCCGAGAAGAAATTCTACAGCAAATGGGCTCGCGCTTAGAAGCAGCAGGAATCGTGAATGAGGACTTTCTACCATCGGTCTTGAAACGCGAAAGCCTCTCTTCGACGGACTTCGATTATTCGATTGCGATTCCGCATCCGTTGCATCCATCTAGCAAGCGCTCGATGATTTCAATTGCGGTATTAAGAGAGCCGATTCAGTGGAATCATTTCCCAGTGAAACTCGTAATTTTACTCGCGTTGAAGGAAGAGGATATGGAATTCATGCAACTCTTCTTACGATGGCTCGGGAAGCAACTGGACTCCCCGGACAAAATGATGTGTTTATTAGAAGCAAAAAATGTAGAGTCGTTTATTCAGGCGATTCGATAAGGAAGGAGGAAATCGTATGGAAGGCATTGAGCTAGTGTGTTTTAAGATGATTAGCGCACTAGGTGCAGCAAAATCCAGTTTTATGGAGGCGGTGCAAGAAGCGCGTTTAGGACATTTCGAAGAAGCGCGCCGTTGTATTGAAGAAGGAGATAAATATCATGCAGAAGGGCATGAAGCGCACTTTGGATTATTACAACAAGAAACATCCGGTGAGCCGGTACCATTATCACTCTTACTGGTCCATGCAGAAGACCAGTTGATGAATGCGGAATTTCTTAAAATTACAGCAGAAGAAATTATCGCCCTTTATGAACGGATTGAAAGTATTAAATAGAAACGGAAGGAGGAAATGAAAATGAAAAGAATTTATCTATTTTGTAATGCGGGGATGTCAACCAGTCTAGTGGCTAGCAGAATGCAAGACGTAGCAGATAAGCATAATTTACCACTAGAAATTAAAGCGTTTCCAGACCCGAAACTTGATACGATTTACGAGCAATACCATCCAGACGTAATCTTGTTAGGACCTCAAGTGAAATACAAATTCAATGCGGTTCATGCAAAATACGATCCGATGGGAGTTCCTGTCGATGTCATCAATCTTGAAGACTACGGAAATGCAGATGGCGAACGTATCTTAAAACGTGCCATTCAATTATTAAAATCAAAAAAAGAACAATAGGAGGTTAGTACAATGTTTGCAGGTTTAGAAAGTACAATGGGCCGCGTGGCAGAACGTTTGAGCACGAATAAGGTGCTAGTTGCGATTCGTGACGGGTTCTTAGTCGGTACACCATTAATTATCGTAGCATCCATTTTCCTTGTAATTGCCAACTTCCCAGTGCCAGGGTATAGCGAATTTATGGCGCAATTCTTCGGTAAGGGTTGGGAAAACTCTATGGATGCCGTGATTGATTCAACATTTAGTATTTTAGCAGTTTTAGGGGCAGTTGGTATCGGGTATTCTTATGCCAAACAATTAGAAAGTGATGCCATTGCAGGGGCAGCTTTATCACTTGTCTGCTACCTTATCATGACTCCAAAAGTTCACCCAAAATTTGTGAATGAAGCAGGTAAAGCATTTAATGGTTTTGCCTTCTCAAACCTTGGTTCTGCAGGGGTGTTCTTAGCGATGATTACTGCGATTGTGTCAGTAAAAATCTTCGTAACAATTCAGAAAAAAGGATGGGTTATCAAACTTCCTGATGCAGTGCCACCAGCAGTTTACCATTCATTTGCAGCTTTAATTCCTAGTGCGTTTGCGATGTTCTTTGCCTTTGCAATCTATCTCATCTTCTCATTAACAGAATATCAATACGCACAAACATTTATTTATAAAGTGTTACAAGCTCCGTTAGAAGGATTTGGACAAACCGTATTCTTCGAACCAATCTATCAATTCCTATCAACACTATTCTGGTTCTTCGGAATTAATGGTCCAGCTGTAACAAATACAGTATTTAACCCAATTCACTTAGTATTAACAAACCAAAACTTAGAAGCATTTAAAGCAGGCCAACCATTACCAAACATCTTCACTGGACCTTTCGGAGACTTCTTCGGTAACTTCGGTGGTGGAGGTAGTACATTATCTCTTGTATTCTTAATGGTCTTCCTTGCAAAATCAGAACGAATGAAGAAACTCGGTCGATTAGCTTTAATCCCTGGTATTTTCGGTATCAACGAAATGGTTACATTCGGGTTACCAGTGGTATTAAACCCAATTATCGCGATTCCATTCTTATTAACACCACTTGTAAATATAATCTTAGCAACAATTGCTACAATGGTTGGAATTATCCCTTATACTACAGGGGCATCTCTTCCATGGACAACACCATTCTTCTTCTCAGGATGGTTATCAACAGGTAGTATCATAGCCGGATTCTTCCAAATCTTCTTGATTCTGTTAGGCTGCTTAATCTACTTCCCATTCTTCAAAGCATTGGATAACCAATACTTGAAAGAAGAAGCGGGTGCTAGCATGTTAACAGGTGATGAATTAGACAACGTTGACTTAAACGACTTATCATTTGATGATTTATAAAATTACAAAAAACATAAGTCACAAGATTTCATAACATTGGGTGGCATGCAACAACGCTGCCACCTTTTTACATAGAGAGGGGTGAACAGATGAGAACACTATTATTATTCGACCAAGTTCAAGCAGGATATGGCGGAAAGGAACGTGGCGATACAGAATTAGGCCTTGAAAAAGGTGGAGTGGGTTCTTATTTAATGTTCAAAGATGACTTTGAAAAAGCAGGACTTACAGCGCTTGCGACGATCTATTGTGGACCAGATTATTTCCAAGCGCATAAAGAAGAAGTGATTCATAAAATCAAAAATCTGATTTTAAAAACGAAAGCGGAAGTGCTCTTTGCAGGGCCGTGTTTCAACTATGGAACCTATGCACAAATGGCGGCAGAAATAGCGTTGGCGATTCAAGAGCAAACCGACTGCAAGCCTTATGTGATTTGTTCGAAAGAGAATGAAGAAACGATTGCAGCTTATAAAGATAAAATCGTCATACTCGAAATGCCGAAAAAAGGCGGCGTAGGCTTACGTGAAGCATTAGGCGGAGCCGTGGCGATTATTAGCGGAACAAAAGACGAAAGTGAACAACGATTTCAGTAAAAGAGGTGACAGAGAATGTGGGGTATGATTGCGACATGGAGAATGGCGCTCGAAGGAATCCAGAAGGTGACCCCGAATTTAGAAGCGGGTGGAACGGCAGGAGATGCCATTGAAGGCGCGATTAAAGAAGTGGAGGACTTCCCTTACTTTAAATCTGTTGGATATGGCGGACTTCCAAATGAAGAGATGGAAGTGGAGTTAGATGCCGCTTATTTAGATGGATCGACGTTTGATTTCGGTGCGGTCTGCGCCTTAAAACAGTTCGCCAACCCAATTTCGGTGGCGCGTGCCTTGAGTGCTTATAAAGTGAATAATGTGCTTGTCGGAGAAGGAGCAGCAGCCTTTGCGAAGGCTCATCATTTCGAAGAAAAGGACATGCTAACGGACCGTGCGAAGATTCATTTCCATAATCGATTAAAAGATATTGAACGCGAACAACTCACACCATATGCTGGACACGATACGGTCGGCATGGTGGGGTTAGACACTTCTGGGGATATGGTCGCAGGGACGTCAACGAGCGGTCTCTTTATGAAAAAACCAGGACGTGTAGGAGATTCTCCATTTATCGGTTCTGGATTATATGTCGATAGCACGATTGGTGGCGCAACGGCAACGGGTCTAGGGGAAGACTTGATGAAAGGCGTGATTTCGTATGAAATCGTCCGTCTCATGAAAGAAGGCCTCTCTCCGCAAAAGGCGTGTGAAAAAGCCGTGAGCGACCTTTGTGAACGGTTGAAGAGAGCGCGTGGCGAAGCAGGAGATATTTCTGTGGTGGCCATGAATGCCAAAGGAGACTTTGGGGCAGCTTCCAATATCGAGAATTTCTCATTTGTTGTTGCCACAAGTACGCTAGCACCAACGGTATTCCGTGTGCATCCACAAAGTGATGGTACGATGCGACATGAATTAGCGACAAAAGAATGGCTTGAAGCGTATTTAGAAGAGCGCATGAAGCCATTGGAGGTCAAAGAATGAATCAAGAAGAATGGATTGCAGAGTTGAGAGGCATTCAACCTGCACTTTTTGAAGGACTGAGACGAATGGTCGCCATTCCAAGTATTCGAGGAGAAGCAGAAGAAGGCGCTCCATTTGGCAAGGGACCTAGACAAGCGCTCGATGAAGTGCTTGCGATTGCGAGTGAACTTGGATTTCAAACGAAGAATATCGATAACAAGATTGGATACGCACAGTACGGGGAAGACCGACCAGACGGCGCGTACTATGGCATCTTTGGACACGTGGATGTGATGCCGCTTGGAGAAGGATGGGTTTCTCCAGCGTTAACACTGACCATTCGTGACGGAAAACTCTACGGACGCGGGACATTGGATAACAAAGGGCCCATTCTATCGAACCTGTATGCGTTATATGTGTTGAAGGAAAAAGGTGTGACCTTTGATCGACCGGTGCGGATTGTCTTTGGGACGAATGAAGAGACAGGATTTGGATGCGTGAAGCACTATTTAACAAAAGAGATTCCTCCGATATTCGGGTGGACGCCAGACTGTAAATGGCCAGTCGTCTACGGAGAACGCGGTCGACTCAGAGTACGATTGTCTGTACCGTCGGAAAAAGTGTCCGGATTGTATACATTTGCCAACGAAAAACTTCTCCATACAAACCATCGCGGGGAAGAATTAGGCATTGCCTATGAAGATAGTGACTTCGGGATGATGCAATTGCGTGGTGAAACGTTTGGAGTGGAAGACGGTCGCCATTATGTCGAATGGACGATGTGCTATCCAGCAAGTTGCACGAAAGACGAGTTGATTGAAAAAATCAATGCGCATGTGCCGGAAGGTGGCGTGCTAGACGTGATTTCGCATTGGGACCCAGTGCTTTATGACAAGGATTCCGCCTATGTGCAAGCCTTGCAAAAGGTGTACACGGATATCACGCAGAGCGATAGCGTTCCAGTGACGACAACGGGTGGAACCTATGCCAAAATCATTCCGAATATCATTGCGTATGGCCCAAGTTTCCCAGGGCAAAGAGATATTGCGCATTTGCCAAATGAATGGATTGGCATCAAAGACTTAGAAACAGATACGATTATTTATGGATTAGCGCTACTCGCATTGTCGCGCATGAAAGAAGGGACGGTATGACAGTAGAAGTATGTGCTGGTAGCATTGCAGATTGCCTCATCGCAGAGCGTGCGGGAGCTGACCGCATTGAATTGAATAGCGCTCTGTTCTTAGGAGGATTAACGCCAAGCATCGGTACCTTGCAAAAAGTACTCGAGTCTGGAGTGACCCTTCCGATTGTGTGCATGGTTCGTCCTCGTGGTGCAGGCTTTTGTTACACGAAGGAAGAGTTTGAAAGCATGCTAATCGATGCAAAACTCTTATTAGAAGCGGGTGCGAAAGGGTTAGCGTTTGGATTTTTATTAGAAGACCGGACGATTGACTGGAACCGTACGAAGCAGATGATTGAGTTGTGTCAGAAATATCATGCCGAGAGTGTGTTCCATAAGGCGTTTGACCTTGTGCCGGATGTGGAGAGTGCCATCGAGGGCTTGATACAACTTGGATGCACGCGCATTTTAACAGGGGGACAACAGGCGCAAATTGAAAAAGGAATCCCGCTCTTAAAAGAGTTGCAATCTCGCTACGGAAGCCGAATTGAACTGCTTTGTGGCGGCGGTGTTACAAAAAAAAATCTGCAACACTTAATGCAAGAGACGGGAATTTCGCAAATCCATGGAACGTTTAAGACATGGAAGACGGACCCAACGACTGCAGGAGAGGGTCTCAGCTATGCCTATCATGAAAATGGGGATTACGAACAGACGGATGAAGCGTTGTTGAAAGAAGTAGTGGCGCTTGTTCGTGGACAGGAGGAAACGAAATGAGTAAACGATTGTTAAATTGTGTGGCCAGTGATTTCAGGAAAATGACAGGAAAAGAATTGAAAAAGGCGATTGAAGCCGCAGAAGGAAGAACGGTGTGTTGTGAAACGGTATGCTCACGTCCAACGATGCTGAATGAATTATCGAACGCAGAAATCGCAAAGGCGTTCGGTGGAGATATGGTGCTCTTGAACGGGTTTGACTGTATTGATCCACTGATTTACGGTGCTGAAGAAAGTGAAAACCCAGTCCAACGTGCGAAAGAACTGAGTGGGTTGCCAATCGGGGCGAACTTGGAGCCAGTGGATATGAATGCAGAAATGCTAGAAACACGTATCGAAATCTCACCAGGGCGTCAATGTACGGTGGAAACAGTAAAACGTGCCGAAGAACTTGGCCTTGATTTTATCTGCTTAACGGGAAATCCAGGGACAGGGGTAACGAATGAAACGATTGAAGCGTCCCTTGCCATGGTGAAAGAACATTATTCAGGGCTTGTGATTGCTGGGAAGATGCACGGAGCAGGCTCGAAGGAACCTGTGATGAACGTGGACATCGCGAAACGCTTCATTAAAGCAGGGGCCGATGTGATTCTTGTTCCAGCGGTTGGAACGGTGCCAGGATTTACGGATGCAGAATTGGTGGAAATTGTGAAAGAGGCACATGCCAATGATGCACTTGTGCTTTCTGCGATTGGAACAAGTCAAGAAGGTTCTTCAAGAGAAGTCATCGAACAAATTGCCATCCGTAATAAAGTGGCCGGTGTGGATATTCAACATATCGGGGACGCAGGATACGGCGGTTTAGCGACAGTGGAAAATATTTATGCATTGTCAGTTGCGATTCGAGGAATTCGTCATACAGTAGCTCGTATGGCACGCTCAGCGATTCGATAAGATAGAAAAAAGAACAGCACACTAGCTTAAGGCTGGTGTGCTGGTTTTTTTGTGTTCTGTTTTTCTGCCTAGTAGTTGAGTTCGCAAAAGCATAGGATCACATCCTAGTAGTTGAACTCGACCTCGCATCCTAGTAGTTGAGTTCGGGCTCACAGGACTGCAAAACTTCTCACTGTGAAGTTTTGCTTCCCAGAATAGTCGCAGAAGTTGTTTGACCTCGTGAACTATTCTCATATTTATACGCATACACGTATACGCAGTGGTTTATTGACTTTCTTTTCATCCCTCGTGATTCAAGAAAGTCTAATAAACTTTGCGGGCGAAAGACTACGAAGCAAAAAGAGCTCACACTGTGAGCTCTTTTTTAGCTTCTGTCTTTCTGCCTAGTTGTTCTGCAAATCCTCTACTTCCGCTACTGCGTAGTCTTTCTTTTCGAGGCTGTCGATGATTTGTTGTAGGGTATCTTTTGTCACGCCTGCTGGCAATGTCACCAAGATACGACGTAAGCTTTTATCTTTTTGAGTATCGATAGTCATTACGTTGGCGATTGAAGCATACTTGTTGATAACTTTAGAGATATTCGCAAGTGCGCCTTTTTCACCACCAGAAATGATTGTTAATACATAAGAACCGTTTTTCACGTTCCATGATTCTTGAAGCATGCTAAGTAAGCTGCTGTGTGTCAAGATTCCGTAGAAGCGTTGTTGCTCATCTAATACGGCAATATAAGGTAACTCTTTAATCGTGAAGAATACCTTGAAGAATGAACTATCGATACTAATAAATTTAGTAGAGTTCTTAATTAAATGAGTAACTGGAAGGCTCATATCTCCACCGTTTGCTTTGTGGCGATAGATATGCATTTTATAAATATTTCCTCTAAAGAAAGTTTCCGTTTCATCTAATACAGGAACGCAACGGTATCCTGATTCTTCTAAAATCGTAATCGCTTCTTCTAACGTGCATGATTCTTTAACGACCGTTAGACTCTTTTTTGGAACTACAAGAGATTTTAATAACATACTCATTCCTCCTTGAGATTGGTTTCACTACAATAGTACCACTTTTTAGGCGAATTGTAACTAGAAAAGTTAGGAAATGATGAGAGAATGGAAAGAATCTATCTGAAAATTGCATTAGAAAGGGTTTTAAACATTAAAGAACCATTACAAAACAGTACTAAATCTTGATTTTTCAAAAAAAACTGATATGATATTTCTATACCATTTCATAGAATGGGAAAAATCTATAGTTAAAAGGGGTTAACAAAATTATGACAGCTGATTCAGATGGGAGTTCGCTGGGAGTCCAGATCTTAATCATTGTATTATTAACTGCATTAAATGCATTTTTCTCTGCAGCAGAGATTGCGTTTGTGTCTATCAACCAAGGGAAAATGGCACAGAAAGCGCAAGAAGGAGATAAGAGAGCCATTAAGGTAATGCGCTTATTAGAGAATTCAGATGAGTTTCTCGCAACAATTCAAGTAGCCATTACATTCGCAGGGTTCTTCTCAAGTGCGTCTGCCGCAACAAGTTTCTCTTCACGAATTCAACCATTATTAGGAAACATTCCTGGAGCCGAAACATTATCACTTGTGATTGTGACAGTCGTTCTAGCATACCTTACTTTAGTATTTGGGGAATTATATCCAAAACAAGTAGCGTTGCAAGTAGCAGAACCAATTGCATTATATACTGCAGGGCCAATTTTGTTTGTCAAAAAGATTGCAAAACCATTCGTATGGATTTTGACGTTCTCAACAGGATTATTAAAACGAATTACACCAATCGAATTTTCGAGGGTAGAAGAAAAATTAACACGAAGCGAGATGAAGTCTTTACTTGCCAACAGCCGTAACGACGGAGCGATTGATATTTCCGAGTTCGCGATGATGCAAGGGGTACTTTCTCTAGATACAAAACTAGCACGTGAAGTGATGGTGCCACGTACGGATACATTAATGATCGACGTGGATGACGATATTTCAGAGAACCTAGAGACAATCTTGAACTGTTCATATTCTCGTCTTCCTCTTTACGAAGAAGATAAAGACACGGTGATCGGTGTCGTTCACGTGAAAGACGTTTTCCGTGCTGCAAGAGAGCAAGGATTTGACAATATTGACTTACGTGCCTTAGCGCATGAGCCAGTATTCGTTCCATCGACGATTTTCGTAGATGATTTATTAGTAGAATTTAGAAAAACTCGTCAACACTTAGCGGTATTAAAAGATGAATACGGCGGGGTTGAAGGGATTGTTACATTAGAAGACTTGATTGAAGAAATCGTTGGAGATATCGAAGACGAGTACGACGAGGAAGAAAAAGAAGTCGTAGAAATCGACGAAAACAATTCGGTGATTGATGCCGGAATGTCGCTCGACCGATTCAATCAAATCTATCAAACGTCATTAGAGTCTGATGAGGTGGACACAATGGCGGGTGCGATTATTGAGAAGCTTGGCTACTTCCCAGATGATGATGAGGTAGTGAAGGTGAGATTCGAAGGGTATCTATTACAACCAACGGAAATCGAGAATGATCGTATTCGTAAAATCCATGTGACAAAGCTTTCCGAAGAAGAACTCGAGCAATTAGCTGCAGAGGACGCAGAAGAAGTAGAAGTCATAGAAGAAAATGAATAATCAAAAAGGAGGGGGAACCCCTCCTTTTTTGTGCTGTAAGTGCTAAAAATGGATAGACTTGCGTCTATCTTTCAGATTCATCGGATATCTTCATAATAGTCATAATGGGGCATCGGATTGAGCCTTGCGTCTCAATTCCTACCAAGCTTCAAACTGACTCTACGGGTTTCACCCTAGAGTCAGTAATTCACATTGGTTGCTATCCCCCATTACTGCTACGATGAATCCGCAAGATTTCCGTAATCGTATTTTACTATGCTTCTAAATGGACGAGGATGGAGGCTTGTGCCGGGAAGGCGGAGAACCGCTTCTTAAAACGGGCGGTGTAGTCATCTTCTTCGTTTCCTATCGTAAGAAAAAGAAAAAAAGAAAGAGAAAATGGTTGACTATGACGTAACGGTATAGGTTAAACTTTCTAGTGTTAGGAGTTGAGGTTATGTATTTAATCAAGCAAGTAAGTGAAATCAGTGGTGTATCGGTGCGCACTTTACATCACTATGACGAAATTGGATTGCTTTCCCCGAAGAAACAGGAAAATGGATATCGCTACTATAGCGACGAGGAGCTTTCCCAATTGCAGACGATTCTCTACTATAAATATTTGGGATTTTCGCTGAAAGAGATAAAGTCCCTGATGAAGCAAAACGAGGATGATCTGTTGCCACACTTAAAACATCAATTGAATTTAATGCAGAAAGAAAAAGACCGTCTTCTAACATTAATCGACACATTAGAAAAGACGATTGCGTCTACAGAAAGGAAAATGACGATGACAACCGAAGAAAAATTCAAAGGATTCACCTTCAAGGATAACGAGAAATACAAACAGGCCGCGACTGAAAAATACGGCGAAACAGTGATAAACGAGGCCGAAGAAAGACAAAAAGGCAAGGAAGAAATCATTGCAGACGGCTTCAACAAAATCTTCTTCGCATTCGCGGATAATATCGAAAAAGGACTACCAGCAACAGACGCTGTGAACGTGGACTTAGCAAAACAACTTCACCAACACATGTGCGCTTACGCATTCGACTGCTCGATCGATGTCTTCTCAAGCATCGGATTTGGCTACGCGAAAAACGAAGAGTTCAGAACGAACTTGGATAAATACGGCAAAGGCGTTGGACAATACGCTTGCGACGCGATTCAAGCCTATGTCGCACAGGAGAGAAAATAAGCAAAAGAGGAGTAAGACTGCTGTCCTACTCCTCTATTTTTATCTCACAAAGACCAGTTTTTCTGGTGTTGATAGTTCCGCGTCAAACGCAAATCCGTCTTCTCTGAAAGCTTCCAACTGCTTCACGTCTGTTACTTGTTCGCGCATTGCAAACCCGACTAGCAACCCGCGCCCTTTTTTCGACGTCGTAGAGTGTTGTTTCAACGTTCCGTCTTTACGCTCGTAAAATTCTACATCCACCCAGTTGTAACGCGATTGGTCTAGCAAGGTGCTGAACTCATCGCTGGCACAGTTTACCACCGTTTCACCTTCCTCAAACAACTCGGCCCATTCTGCTTTCCAGTAAGCCTTCAAGCTCTTCCCGTCTACGCGCAATGGTCGTAACATATCCAAACGATACGGCTTCACATAAGCATCAGGCGCCACGGCTCCATATAACGCAGACAAGATGCGCACATGCTTGCTTCCATAGCCTAAGCCCTTGTTCCATCCTTCTACTTGCTTCAACCAACGAAACGCCAGTCCGTTGTAGAGTTCAATGGCAGGCGCAGCTTCGGCCACCTTCCACCCTTCGATGAACGCTTTGTTTTCGTCGAGCAACTTCCCTTTGACCCCAAGCACTCGCGAGAGGTCCTCCTCGGGCACTTCTCTTACAGCTTCTACCACTTTTGCGGCAGCCGGGCTCACTTCCCAGTCGCGCTCCTCTAATGCGTCTCCATTCATTTCCTTTGCAGGCGATAGTATTAATTTCATCTCGGCACTCCTTTTCATTGTCTCCCCTAGTTTACCGCACCGGCCGTATTTTGACAAAACACAAGGAGCAATTTATACTGATTATTATCAACCTAAAAGGAGAGTTCTATGCACGTTATCATCAATTCCATCGCCTTATTTTACTTATTACCATTCATTAGCGTTGGAGTCTATACGATTGGAACACAAAAACATTCACTCGCCAACTTCCTACTATTCTTTGGAGGGATCACGGCACTTCATTCCGCCCGTTTGATTTACGAAAAATCAGTCACTGGATATATCTTCTGGATGTTAGCGTGGGCAGTCATGTTATACGCGTCCTATTGGAATAATCAGCACGAAAAACCATATAAAACAGAAAACCAAATGCTTGAGTTTGTTGTCTGCTTTGTCAATAGAAATCCATTTCCGGATAAAATTAAAGACCCAAACAAAGCACGTGCCATCGTCGCACTTGTCATCACCATTTTAATGATTTTTGCTTAACAAGGAGGGCCTCATATGGGCTATGTATTTATCATCTTTTTTATTCTTAGTTTCTTTATCGTCACATTCGCGCTCATCCATCTACTCGCAGGTGGCGCAGCTCTTTTAAAAGGAGATAAAACAACAGGAAACATCCTCGTTTTTACAGGAGGGCTCATCGCACTTCCTACAATCCCATTACTCGCAGTGTTACCTGGAATTCCATTCCTAACATGGATCCTTGGGGCAACGCTTTGCTGCGTGGGAGCCTATATGAACGGAAAAGAAAAAGGCAACATCAATAAATCACATCACGCTATTCGCATCACTATCGCAGTTCTTCTCACGCTCGGATTGGCGCTTGTTTAAAAAAGGATTATATTATAAGGAGGATTTTCTATGTTAGAATTTTTTGGGTTATTACTGAAGTTATTTTACTTATCAATCGCTATGATTTTTTACGCTATCTTCAATTTATTCGCTTGTTTCGGAAAAAAGAACGCGCCAGGAAACGACTTTATTTTCGTTAGCGTAGTCTGTTTTCTCACGACCATTCCAATGCTATTCGGTGCCTATCCTCTTGCAATCATCACTTGGATTGTCGGACTGATGTTGCTGTTTATCGGATCTAAAAAGAATCATGAAGCAAACGATGAGTCTGACCCAACGTTTTACTTTATTAATGTAACTATCGGAGCCATTATTGCAGTATTTATGTTTATACTTTTCTTTAGATGATAAGGAGGTTCTTTAGTGTTAGCATTTTTATTTGATTTTTATCACGTACTATTCGTGATTTTCGCTTACTCTCTATTAAACTTAACCGTTAGCTTAATAGCCCATTTTAGAAAAAAGAATACGCCTGGAAATAACTATGTTTATATAGGTACACTTTTTTCTCTTGGTACAATTCCATTGCTATTCCTTTACTATCCTCTCGCGATAGCAGCTTGGTTTGTCGCCATAGTGTTGTATTATAGGGGAGCTAAAATGAATCACGAAGCAAACGATGATACTACACCGCTGTTTTATTTATTTAGTTTAACGATTGCGGCTATTATTACATTTGCACTATTTTTACTTCATTCATAATTGGACTATTAATTGTTTAAAGAAAGGAATTTTATATGATGGGATTAATCTTAATATTACAAGGTCTTGCAGTTATCGCTTTTCTCTTCGGAGTATTCAATGCTTCGAAAGGGTTAAAAATGTTTTCAGAAGATAAAAAGTCGCCACAAGCATACTTAATGAGCATCGGCGGAGCACTCGCTGGTTTGTCTGCTACAATGTTTATGCCCATTAAACCAATGGGGATGATCCTTTGGGGTATCGGTTCAGTCTGCTGTTGCATCGGTGCCATTTGGTATGATTACATTCATAAAGAAAAGAAAATCTTCGGTCATCTTTTCCGGATTTTCCTCACGGTTGCCGTCTTTGTGATTTTAAACTTCTTCTACAATGTTGTATTTCTAAAAAACTAGGCCTTCCACTGTCTTATGTGTTTAGTATGACGATTGAGTGATTATTACATTTGCGCTATTTTTAATTTATTTATAATTGAACTATTAATTGTTTAAAGAAAGGAACCTTATATGCTCGGATTATTTTTAATATTTCAAGGTCATGCAATTATTGCTTTTTTCTTCGGAGTCTTCAATGCTTCGAAAGGGTTAAAAATGCTTTCAGAAGATGAAAAGTCGCCACAAGGGTACTTGATGAGCATCGGCGGAGCACTTGCCGGTTTGTCTGCTACAATGTTTATGCCCATCAGTCTAATAGGCATTATTCTCTGGTCTGTTGGCTCTGTCTGCTGTTGCATCGGTGCCGCTTGGTATGATTACACTCACGAAGATAAGATATACGGACAAATTATCCGTATTTTCACTACGATTTTTGTCTTTGTTATCTTAACCTTCTTCTACAATGTTGTTCGTTAGAAAAAATAGCGTACGGAATTTTTCGTACGCTATTTCTCTATCTACCACACCATAATGATTGTCCCGGTCGCAATCAGTGCACACCCAATCAAAGACTTCACCGTGAATGTATCATGCAAGAAGAAAAAGGCCAATATCAACGTGAAGACGATACTCAACTTGTCGACCGCTGCCACTTCTGTTGCACTACCCATCTGAAGCGCCTTGTAGTAACAAAGCCACGAAGCCCCTGTCGCAATCCCCGATAAAATCAAAAAGATCCAACTCTTCCGACTAATCTCAGACAACCCGTTTTGATTATTCGTCACAAATACCATCAGCCACGACATCACAACGACCACAACCGTCCGCACTGCTGTTGCCAAATTCGAATTTACACCATCAATTCCTATTTTGGCAAATATCGACATTAACGCTGCAAACACAGCTGATAACAACGCAAATACTATCCACATTTGAAAGCACCCTTTCATTACATCTTTCTACTATTATACCTATTTTTTCCTAGAAAAATATAGATTGCATCTGAATGAATTTTTGCTACAATGAACTTACTGACTGAAAGGGAGGAAAAGAGGATGCCAGAAAAACTTTTTGAAGAATTAGCCCAACTAGATCAAGTAGAAGCCGTGGTCCTTGGGGGCTCTAGAGCTGGAGAGCATTATGATCAAGATTCAGACTATGATGTCTATGTCTATTTAAAAGCTCCGATTGCTCCTGAAATCCGCGAAAAACTACTGGGCAAGTATTGCTCGTATATGGAAATCCAAAATCAATTTTGGGAAGTGGAAGATGATTGCGTTCTAAATAATGGAATTGAGATTGAATTCATCTACCGTTCCTTGGATGATTTTGATAAAGAATTACAGAAGGTGGTTCTAGAGCATCAACCTCAAAATGCCTACACGACTTGTATGTGGTACAACTTGCTTCATAGCAAAGTTCTATACGACCAAGAAAACCGATACGCCGCGCTTCAGAACAAGTACCAGATTCCTTACCCTGAGAATCTGAAGCGGAATATCATCGAGAGACAGTCCCTTTTACTCGAAAAATCCTTGCCCGCTTTTTCAAAACAAATCAAAAAAGCCCTTAAACGCAAGGACATTCTCGCCTTGAACCACAGAAGTAGTGAGTTCTTTGCTTCCTATTTTGACCTTCTCCTTGCTTTGAACGAGCAATTACACCCTGGCGAAAAACGGATGCTGTCATACGCAAAAGAAAACTGCGCTCTTCTTCCACAAGATTTTGAAACAAACATCCAAACTTACTTCCAAAATCTCTATCAATGGGACAAACCACAAGAAACACTAGACACCTTAAACCAACTCTTAGAACACCTAAAGAAGCTCATCGAAACAACTCATCACTAAGAAGAACACTCTTCAAAGTGGTTTATTTAGACGGTACGGGCAATAAATTACGAAACAAAACGGATTCACAGTGTGAATCCGTTTTTTGCTTCTGCCTTTCTGCGATGTATCCTGAAGTTAACTCGACCTTGCTGAAATGGCGTGCGTTCCCCGAAACATTCGCAGAACGTTTCTCGTTCCTTCCCTTTTATTTCAAATCCTTCGCACTGTGAAGGATTTTCCAGTGTTCCATTTCTGAGCGCGATGTCTCACATCCTGTTTTGCGGATGGTCCGGTAGTCGACGAAGCAAATTAAGATCGTTCAAAAGCCAGACCCTCTCGTTTTTTGTAAATTTTCATTGAATAGACTGATAAGCCCATTAACGTATTTATTTCTTTGGATTCTGCGGAAAAGTAGTTTGGAGGATAAACGAAAAGAATCAGTTTATTGAAAGAATAGTGGGACTAAGCATTAAAACGAATAAGAGGACGTAGGAATTTATTCCGTACGTCCTCTTTGAGGCTTTAAAGGTGCAAGACCAAGGCTTGCACCGGTGCCCCACTATAACTCTTTCAATAATAAAACTGATTCTGAACTTGTTTATCCGACAATGCACTCATTCTCCTAAAATCCAAAGAAACGAAGCGAAGCTTCGCTTTTTTCAAGCACACACTCATTCACAATGGTTCAACGAATTTTATCCTTTTATCAAGTTCGGTTATCTTTTTTATTTTTTTGCACACAAAAAGCCGAGAGGGTTCTCGGCTTTTCTCAACGATTATTTGTTTGCTAATAAGTCGCGGATTTCTTTTAAGTAATCTTCTGCAGTTGGTGCAGCTGGAGCAGCAGCTTCTTCAGCTTGGTTACCCTTAGCTAATTCAGCAGCTTTGTTCATACCTTTAACGATTAAGAACAATACAGCGCCAACGATTACAAAGTTGATGATAGCAGCGATGAAAGCACCGATACCGATTTGAGCAGAACCTAATTTAAATGTAACTGCTGCGATATCTCCTGTGTTTGCTACCATAGCGATGATTGGTGAAATAATATCTTTAACTAATGAATCAACGATTGCTTTGAAAGCTCCACCGATGATAACCGCTACTGCTAATTCAACGATATTCCCGCGCATTAAAAACTCTTTAAACTCTTTTAACATAAATGTTTTCCTCCTTTGTTTTTTAGGTTATATAATTACCTCCAATAGAATACTAAAATTAAAAGTAAAACTCAACTAAAAACATTCAGAAATTTACACTTTTCGGACATAATTTTGCGGAGTGTATTTTTCTACTGAAAATCCGACATCTTCCCCTGCTGCCATGCGAGCCAAACATTCGCCAATCCAGACACCGCTCGTAAGCCCTGAAGAGCCCAAACCACTTGCCACAAAGGCATTTGTCGTATTTGGCACTTCACCAAAGAACGGTAAAAAATCGGAAGTATACGCACGCGTTCCGACGCGCACCCCACTGCGTTTGGCATTTTTTAGACTTGGAAGACTCGCGCACGCTTCTTCGTACATGCCGTTTAAGAGCTCTTCATCTGGAACCAAATTGAAACCTTGCGTATTTTCGTGAGTCGCACCGACTAAAATCTTGCCGTCTGGGAATGGAAGAATATCAATCTCACCGTGCAACATGCACACTGGCCATTTCGACGTATCTTCGCTCGTCTCCAAGGTGAGTTCAATCAACTGACCCTTTTGCGGACGCACATCCACATAGTAGTCCAGCGGTTCGAGCAGTTCTTTCACCCACGCACCACTAGAAAGGACCACCGCATCGAAGGCTTGCACCTCGTCGCCAAGACGCACACGGACCTCTTCTCCACTTGCTTCCAGCGTTACTTTTTCACGGACCACACGAGCCCCGTTTTTCTGCGCCTGTTCTAATAGAAGTGTCACGAGCAACTCGCCGTCCACACGTCCACCGCCGCTACAATAGAGGGCTCCGTCCGGATTCGACCAACCAGGAATCACACGTGCCACGTCTTCTGGCGTTAGCGCACGAACCTCGCCAATCATCGGCGCATCCACGCGTCGCTCCACGGCCATCTCTTCGACTTTCGCCAATTGTTTTTCGGTATGCTTGAAAATATACGCCCCGACTTGCTCATACGGCAATTCACTAACGCCATCTGCGCGCAACTGATCCATCAACTGCGGATAATACGCCGCCCCATGAGAGACGAGTTGGTACCAGTCTTTATTGCGACGTTGCGACAACCATGGGCAAATAATCCCGGCAGCCGCCTTCGTTGCTTGCCCCACGCGCGCGTCAAATACCGTTACATCGATTCCTTTTTTGCTGAGCTGATACGCCGCAGTCGCCCCGACGATGCCAGCCCCTACGATTGCTACTTTCTTCGTCATCTTCTTCACTCCTAGCTGAAGTCTCTTGTTTCAAATTGCCCTTCGCGTTCAAACCATTCCGCCACCGTTAACAGCAACGCCTCTTGCCCGCGAGATGCCATCAACTGTACGCCGATTGGAAGTCCTTTTTCAGTTAAATGCACTGGCAAACTAATCGCCGGTGCTCCTGTAATATTGGATAATTGCGTAAATGGTGTGAGCGCAAGCGTTCGGTCAAACATGCGCCAAATCACGCTTTGTTGTTCCGGCACACTCAGTTCGTCCATATGCTCTAACGCGTGTCGCACCGCTTCTTCCATCGGGAATTGCGTATGGAGCGGAGCCACATCGCTCACACTCGGCGTTACAATCAAATCGTATTGCTCATGCACCTTTTCCATCGCATGCGCATACGTGTCCCATTTCGACAAAGCCGCGCTATAATCTTTGGCTAAAATCCGTTCCCCAGACTGGTAAATCCCCCAAGTCATGAGTTCCATATCGTCTTTCGTGAACTTACGGCCAAAACTTGCCTCCATCCCTTGGAACATCGCCGCCGTCTCCACACTATTCATCACGTAATAATTCTTCATCACTTCTACGCCGTCGACGGGCCAGCCAATCGATTCAGCCACACAGCCGACACCTTCTAGGAAAGCCACGGCCTTACGAAGCGCCTCCTTGGCTTCCGGAGCGACCACACTCTCGATTGGAGATTTCTCAATCACGCCGATTCGAAGCGAACGGTTTGGAAGAGCATCCCAGTCTTTAATGAGCGGTGTTAAAAACGGACTGTCTTTTTGCTCGACTTGCATCCATTTCAACAACTCGCGAGTATCACGAACCGTCTTCGTCATCGCAAAATTCACCGCAGCACCTTGCCAGCCACGATAGCTGCCAGGGCCGACAGGAATGCGCCCACGACTCGGCTTCAACCCGATTAAGCCCGTAAAGCTCGCTGGAATTCGAATCGAACCACCTCCGTCACTGGCCCCTGCAATCGGAACGATACCACCCGCCACGGCAGCCGCTGCACCACCGCTAGATCCACCTGCATTGCGATTCAGGTCATACGGATTATTCGCAGGGCCCCACAACTCTGGCTCCGTCATATTCTTAAAGCCAAATTCTGGCGTATTTGTACGTCCAACAATGATAAACCCCGCTGCTTCCAGACGCTTCACGAAGTTATCGGTACGACCAACTGGAATTCCCTTCAAGAGCTTACTTCCCGCACTCGATGGTTCCCCTGCTTGATTTTGCCCGAGGTCCTTCAAGAGAAGTGGCACCCCGCCAAATGGCAAGCCTTCAAACGAACGCGTCTGTGCCTCTTCTAGCGCACGTTCCGCCTGCAAGTGCACGACCGCATTTAGGCTTGGGTTTCGTTGTTCAATTTTATCTAATGTCTCTTGGACTAATTCTTTTGGAGATACCGCACCACTTGCGACGGCCTCTCTCATCTCAATGGCGTCTTTCCACATAGTTTCACGTCCCTTCATGTCTTCCTTATTGTACAGTGAAACGGAAAGTCGGTAAAGGCTCACGCAGTAGAATCCGCCTAAGTCTAAGAGTAAACGCTAGAATTTTTTGGAAACAAATTTGAGGAAAACAACCTTTGTTACCGTTTACCTCAGTCATTTCCGCCCTCGTTTTGGAAATTGAAGAAAATATGAAGAAACTATTGAGAAATATATAAAAATTGGTAGTAAAAATTGATATTTGTGATATAATAATACATATAGAAATAACAGAGAACAGTAACTTGACGGCTTTTTGCAAGGGTTGCTCTATTTTTTTGGAGTTTTTAGTTACTTTTCTCACAAATTAATACCTTTAGGAGGAAAAATAATGAAAGATTTCATCAAAGGAAGACTTTCGAAGCTACTCTTCGTATTGTTCATCCCGATGTTATTATTCATGCTGGCCCCTCAATCAGTGGTGAACGCAGCAGACGTAAGTAATAACATCAGTTCATTGACGGTCTCTTCAAGCGAAATTACAGACGGCGGACAAACAACCGTTAAATTTACGTTTGACGAACACGCTCAAAAAATCAAAGCTGGAGACACTCTTGAAGTGACTTGGCCAAATTCAGGCACTCTTCACGGGACTGGATTTAAGAAAACCATCAAATTGACCATCGAAGGCAAATACGTTGGGGACATGGTCATCACAGACGGTTCTGCAAAAGTAACGTTTAACGACGGCATCACAGGTCTTGAGAACGTTCGCGGTTGGGGTGAATTCGAAATTGAAGGTCACAACGACACAGCAACGGACAAAGAACACGTTGGTAAATTCACCATCGTGAGTGGAGACAAATCCGTCGACTTGAACGTGAAGAAAATGGCGACTGGCGTAAACAATGCTCCATTCTTCTTAAAAGCTGGGGATATGCACGCTGACGACCCTGACAACATTCTTTGGGCAGTAACGATTAACGCGATGAACTTAGAAGTAGACGGCGACGTTCGTCTCGAAGACGAAGTGCAAGGCGGACACAAATTAGACCCAAACAGCTTTAAAATTACAACAACAGGAGCAAAACCTGGCTACTATTCAGGCGCTACAGCGATTGAAGATTTCAAAGCAGCGTTCCCTGGATCAACATTTACAGTGGATGCTTCAGGAAAATTTGTAGTGACGATTCCTAAAGACTTAATCAACAAGACTGGCGTTCTTATTTTCTATCGTACAAAAGTAGAAAATGACACTCAAAAAGACTTCAAGAACAACACAAAAGTTTGGTACCAAGTAAAAGGTGAAGCTGCGGTTGTGGCGAAAGAAGTAAACGCATCTGTTGCAAACATCAATGCAAACGGTGGTGTTGACGGAGACCAATCGACTCCAACAACAGCAGCACCAACGACAACGACGACTACAACTGAGTCTACAACGGAGTCGACAACTGCTTCTACAACAACTACTGAATCAACAACTGCTTCTACAACTGCTTCAACGACTACAACTGAGTCGACAACTGCTTCTACGACTGCTTCTACGACAGCATCTACGACGACTACTGAGTCTACGACTGCTTCTACAACAGCATCTACGACGACTACTGAGTCTACAACTGCTTCTACGACAGCATCTACGACGACTACTGAGTCTACAACTGCTTCTACGACAGCATCTACAACGACTACTGAGTCTACAACTGTTTCAACAACTGCAGGAACAACAACTACTGAGTCAACAACCGTTTCTACAACTGCCGCTACAACAACATCTGAAGGCTCTTCTACTACAGAAGGTTCAACAACAGGCGTAACGACAGGCGAAACAACTGGCACAACAACAGTAACACCTGCACCAGAAACAACAACAACGACTGTTACACCAGACCTACCAAACACTGGTACAACAAGTAACACAGCCGTAATTCTAGCAGGAATCATCGTAACAATCAGCGCGATGTTCGTTCTCGTTTCTAAAAAAGCAGAACAAAACTAATTAAACAAACCTATTTAAAAAGCTAGCAGATTTTCTGCTAGCTTTTTTGTGTCTTTCAGTAAAGAAAGTACCTATGAAATTTCTCCTAATATTGCCTCATTTTTAGGCGATTTGAAAAAAAGTTAGGCGATTCTATCCACCTCCAAGCACCTCTCCCTCCTCCCCCGCGGGATTCCAAATGCAATAAGACCTCTGTTAAGTTAATCCTGTTTTCATTGCCATTACACCTCATAAAAAGCACATCTTAAAGCCGACGAAGAAGCCTGCGGATGCTATACAAACCGTAACGTGTTTAGCATTACATGCGAATTAGTTGGCGTAGGAATTTATTCCTTACGCCAAATTTGAGGCTGTAAAGGTGAGAGACTCTTCGAGGCTCGAACCGGTGCAACGTTATGGTCTGTATAACGAATATCCCCAAGGTTTCGAAGTCATCTTTTCGGACCTTTGGTCCACTTGACCATCTCTTTTGTTACGAGTATAATTTCCCTTATGAAAAAAACAGCGATTAACTTAACAGACGGGCCGATTTTGCGGTCTATTATTGCATTTGCAATCCCAATTATTATTTCTAATATATTCCAACAACTCTACAACACCGCTGATATCATGATTGTCGGTCGATTCCTTGGACAGGATTCGCTGGCTGCAGTCGGAGCAACAGCCGCTATCTTTGAACT
>ERZ773203.165-NODE-165-length-35817-cov-4.832644_pt1 | contig 35817 bp, 29 predicted proteins | sample MGYA00580529_ERZ773203 | MGnify/ENA primary metagenome ERZ773203 (study PRJEB29015, sample SAMEA2738176) | human oral metagenome | biome: human oral; feature: human-associated habitat; material: saliva | place: China | collected 2177 ... | reverse complement strand
CTGGGGCGGCCCGAATGACATTGCGCCATTCATGGATCCGGTTTTTGAAAACAATGTGCTTCTCACTAAGACAGAGCGGCTCATGATGAGCAACCGGCCAAAGAATCCCGCCAATGCAAGAAATAAGAATGTGCTGATTGTCGGCGGTTCCGGCTCCGGTAAGACAAGGTTCTGGATTAAGCCGAATCTCCTTCAGCTTCACAGCTCCTATGTGTTAACCGATCCGAAAGGAACGACCCTTCTTGAGGTGGGGAATGCCTTTGTTAAGGCGAAATATCGCATCCGGTTCTTCAATACGATCAACTTCAAAAAGTCGATGCACTATAACCCGTTTGCCTATATCCACTCGGAAAAGGACATCCTGAAGCTGACCACAACCCTGATGGCGAATACCAGGGGAGAAGGCAAGGGAGGGGATCCGTTCTGGGACAAGGCAGAGGCACTGCTCTACTGTGCTCTCATTGGCTATATCCATTATGAGGCACCGCAGGAGGAACAGAACTTTGCGACTCTCATCGAGTTCATCAATGCCATGGAGGTTCGGGAGGATGACGAGGAGTTCCAGAATCCGGTGGATCTGATGTTTGAGGATCTGAAGAAAAGGAAGCCGAATCACTTTGCTGTCAGACAGTATGCCAAGTTCAAGCTTGCGGCGGGTGTTGTATGCTCTAAAAGACTTCTTAATCAAGCGGTTGAGAAGTCTCTTAGAACACACAACCTAAAATCGAAGAAAGGAGCGCAAGTTATGAGAAAAAACGAGAAAATCACTGCTCTGTATGAACGACTGAGCCGTGATGACTTTGGCAAAGATGATGACCAACAGCGTGAGAGCAACTCCATATCGAATCAAAAGGCTATGTTGGAGGAGTTCGCCGCACGGCAGGGCTTTACAAACATTGTCCATTTCACGGACGATGGCATTAGCGGCACCTGTTTTGACCGTCCCGGATTTTTGGCAATGATGAAAGAGGTTGAAGCCGGGAATGTGGAGTACCTGTGTATCAAGGACATGAGCCGCATGGGTCGTGACTATCTGAAGGTCGGTCAGATTATGGAAATCCTGCGTCAGCGTGGCGTTCGCCTTATCGCCATCAATGACGGCGTGGACAGCGCCAGAGGGGACGATGATTTTACCCCTTTCCGCAACATTATGAACGAGTATTACGCCAGAGACACCAGCCGTAAAATCCGTTCCACTTTCCAGTCCAAAGGCAAGTCCGGCAAGCACCTTACAGGCACGGTCATTTACGGCTATCTCTGGAACGAAGCCAGAGACCAATGGTTGGTTGACCCCGAAGCCGCCGAGGTGGTCAAGCGCATCTTTGCCATGACGATTGACGGCTACGGTCCGTATCAGATCGCCAGCAAACTGAAATCGGAAAAGGTGCTTATTCCGTCCGCTTACCTTGCCAAGCACGGCGAGGGCGTGAACAAAAACAAGACTTTCAAAGATGTGTACGGCTGGGGTTCTTCCACCATCTGCAACATTCTTGAAAAGCGTGAGTATCTGGGACACACCATCAACTTCAAGACCCGAAAGCACTTCAAGGACAAGAAAAGCCATTATGTCCCGGAGGACGAATGGACAATTTTTGAGAATACCCATGAGCCTATCATTGACCAGCAGACCTTTGACCTTGTGCAGAAAATCCGAGGGAATGTCAGACGCTACCCGGACGGCTGGGGTGAAGCAGCTCCCCTCACGGGCTTGCTCTATTGCGCCGATTGCGGTGGCAAGATGTATGTCCACCGCACCAACAACGGCAAGCGCATTTCTCAATACACCTGCTCACAGTACACAAAAGTTCCTTGCGGAACGCTATGCAAGACCCAGCACCGTATCAATGAAGATGTGGTACTGTCCCTTGTTTCAGAAATGCTCAAAGCCATTGCAGAATATGCCAAGCATGACCGAGCCGAGTTTGTCCGTGTGGTGCAGGAAGCGCAGTCCAGCCAGCAAACAACAGAAGTTAAGAAACAGCGCACACGCCTTGCTGCCGCTAAGCAGAGGATTTCCGAGCTGGAAGTCCTGCTCTGTAAAATCTATGAGGACAACATTTTAGGAAAGCTGTCCGACAGCAGATACGCCACTCTGGACGCTCAATACGCAAAGGATCAAGCCGAGCTTACCGCCAAAATCTCTACTCTGGAAAAGGCTATCAAGAGCTATGAAACGCACGAAAAGGACGCTGACCGTTTTATCGCTCTGATTGATAAGTATGAGAACTTCGACAAGCTGACCATTGCCATGCTCAACGAGTTTATCGAGAAAATTCTTGTGCATGAGCGTGACCGCAAAGGCAGTATACAGACCACACAGGAGGTTGAGATTTACTTCAATTTCGTTGGGCGATTCGTTCCCCCGGCGTTTGGAGAAGTGGAGCTGACCCCGGAGGAATTGGAGGAAATCCGCAAGCGTGAGGAACGCAAGGACAGGCTTCATCAGAACTACTTGAAACGGAAAGCCAGCGGAGCACAGAAGCGATACGAGGACAAAATCAAGGGGAGAAAAAAGGCGGAAATCGAAGCTAAGAAAGCCGCCATTCGTGCAGAGGACATTGCAAAGGGCGTGTTTATCCCTGTCAGCAGTTTACCGCACAGAGAGCCGCAGAAAGGAGAGCAGACCGCGTGAAACTGACCTACACACAGCAAGGGGATTATCTCATTCCCGACATTACCATTCGCCAGCCGAGAAAGGCACTTGGACACTACGGCAGACTTCGCAAAGCCTACTTGCAGGAGTTCCGCCCTATCCTGTTCAATGAGCTGGTGCTATCCGAAAAGCTCTTTAAGCATTGCCTTGAGATTGAAGAAGCCGCCCGACACCGCATTGACACGATCCTGCCGGAGCTGGCAAAGCAGTACGGCGTGACCGAGCAACTGAAAGCTGAAAACCAAATGGAATGGGTGCGGCAGATGAACGCTTGCAAGGCACAGGCAGAGGAAGTTGTGAAAGCGGAATTGATTTATGATTGAGCGAGAAAGTCCGGGCAGAAAACTGTTCGGGCCTTTCTCATATATTCCAAAGTTGCGGTAGAATTGTTCACAAGTTTTATTGTATAATTTGAATACGAAATTGAGCAACAAACCTGAATTTAGGAGGAAATTATGGAAAATGAAATTTATGTCAATATAAAAGCAGAACTAAAAGCAAAACCTCAAAAATTGACAAATTTACATCAGTGGCTTTTTGTAGCAGTTAATACAGCTAAATCAATCATTGACAATACAAGTAAAAGTAATTTAGACAATGTGATGAAGTTATCCGAGTGCAATAGTACCAGTCAAATTCAGCATGAGTTTGATATTATACAAGGTAAATTCGGACGAGATGGCTTTTCTCAAAGGTACAGTCCCGCTTACCTTTATCTTTGCTCATTGGTGGCTAATTTTCCCAATCAAGAGCTTTCAGATAAGGATAAAGCATTGATAATGCAATATAGCACTGTTGAAACCTATTTGTTATACGAAATTTAAAAAGAGGGAACACGACAATTTCCAGTTTGTAGACCTAAAACAGAATACAGTTCCTTACATAGCAGTCATGTGCTTCGGTGCCTGGCTGCTAATCAGAATCGGACGATGAACCTGTCTGATTAAGGCAGCGTTGACCTGTGGGGGCGGCTGAGAAGCCGTCCCTTTTACCATAGCTAAATGGTTTGTGGATGAACTATTTTGAGCTATGAAGCTATGGAATCCGTAGGCGATATCTGATAAAATAGAATATAAAAGCAGTGATACAAATCGGAATTTGTGGGGGGCTATTTGAAGAACGGAAGACCTGATTTCAGAGATATAAAGACTTTTGAAGAATTTTCTAGATATTATTGGTACAGAGAGGAACTTTCAAAAATTTGCAAGTCACTTGGATTAGAATATAGAAGTACAAAGCAAGAATTGAATCATATCATAGAACAATATTTTATGGGAAATAGAATAGAGAAGTCTCAGAGAAATGGGAACAATAATCAAACAGAAGTTGTAACATTATGTACACCATTAATTGAATGCGCTTTTTCCTTTAATCAAAAATTTAGGGACTATTTTTCTGCAGTAACGGGTGTCAGTCCATTTAAGTTCAATGCCGATATGGCAACGGCATGGAGAAAAGTGAAAACAGAAAATGACTTAAACTTTACAATTCAAGATATGCTCAAAGTATATTATGGTGAGTCAGACTACGCTAAGTATGATAATTCAGCTTGTCAATGGAATCAATTCCTAAAAGACTTTTGCTCAGATGAATTTAGCGACTATTATTCTAACAAGTTAAAAGTTGCTGCTATTCTATGGAAAGAAGTTAGAGACTCAAAAAATGAAAAAATTTATTCGAGACAACTCCTAAACGAATATGGAGATAAAATAGAGGAGTATCGTAAATAAATCCAAGTTTGGCGAACTGATAAAATCCCTTTAGGAACGAAAGGGCGCACTTCTATACTCTCCTATCGGGAGTATGTGCGTCCTGCGGAGCTTCATTCTCTGTCAGCAGAAGAAAACTGCCCGACCGAGAATGTTGCGTCACTTTGTTCCGTCAAGGGAGCTACACTCCCTTGCGACGCTAAAGCGGCTATCCCTTGTGGACTTGCCGTCCGCAAACAGCATAAATGCTGTTCACCGCCAGCAAGTTTGAAAAACCGAATACTGAAAATTAGACCGTTGACCTACGCCGTGTGCGCACAAAGTCGGAGGTCTTTTTTTATCCCCAAAATCAAAAAAGGAGGTCAAGCACAATGGCAAAACTGAAAACCCGTGACCAGCTTCGAGCCGAAAAGGAACGAGCTGAGACGCAGCTTGCACAGGAACAGCACAAGCTGGAGCGTCTGGAGAACCGAAAGAAGTATCTGGAGAAAGGCGAACGCACCAAGCGCACCCACCGCCTTTGCAATCTGGGCGGCACGGTTGAGAGCCTTGCCCCGGAGGTCAAAGATTTCACACGCACCGAAATGACAGAGCTGATGGAACACATCTTTTCTCTGGCAGAAGTCCAGCGAGCCGTCCGACACATGACGATTACCCATATCAGCCAAGCGAACAGAGAAAAGGAGCTGAAAGCCGATGGCACTATTTCATCTGAGCGTCACGCAGACTAAGCGAAGCGCAGGACAGTCCGCTATTGCTTCTGCCGCCTACCGAGCCGGGGAACGCTTGTATAGCGAGTATTATGGCGAGTACAGCGACTACACCCGCAAGGGCGGCGTGATATGCTCCGACATTCTCCTGCCGCCCCATGCACCGCCCGAATACGCAGACCGCCAGACTCTATGGAATGCCGTGGAAAAAGCCGAGCGTGGAAAGAACGCCCAGCTTGCATACAGCTTTGACATTGCCTTGCAGAATGAATTTTCCATTGAGGAAAACATCGCTCTTGCAAGGCAATTTTTGTTGGAGAACTTTGTGAGCCGGGGCATGGTGGTTGACTTTGCCGTACACCAGCCAGACCGTGAGGATGGCGGCATACCCAATCCGCATTTTCATGTGCTTTGCCCCATCCGTCCCATTGAGCAGGACGGCAAATGGGGCTGTAAGCAGCACCGAGTTTACGAGCTGGACGAGAACGGAAATCGTATCAGAGACCAGAATGGCGAGTATGTTTTCAATGCCGTTCCCACTACAGACTGGGGCAGTCCCGAAACGCTGGAACATTGGCGTCAGACATGGGCTGAACTATGCAACGCCAAGTTTGCAGAAAAAGGGCTTTATGTTCGCATCGACCACCGAAGCTATGAGCGTCAGGGCGTGGAGCTTCTTCCCACCGTCCATGAGGGCGCAACCGTCCGGGCGATGGAGAAGAAAGGCATACGCACCGAAAAGGGCGCGTTCAACCGCTGGATCAAAGCCACCAACGCCGTGATCCGGGACATCAAGAAGAAAATCACTTCGCTTATGGGCTGGATAGCGGATATGAAAGTTGAGCTTGCCAAGCCACAGACACCCGACCTTGTTTCTCTGCTGAACGCCTATTACACCCAGCGCAAAGCCGGGGCGTATTCCCAGAAAGGTAAAATCAGCAACCTAAAGGAGATGAATGAGACTTTCAATTATCTCCGGGCAAACGGCATTTACACCCTTGAAGACTTGGAACGCCGCGTCAGCGAACACAGTGCTGCCACAGAGAGCTTGAAGAAAACGCTGGACGAGCAGACAGCCCGAATGAAAACAATTAAGCGGCTCTATGACAGCTCCGCCGCTTTCCAGGGGTTGAAGCCTGTTTATGACGGCTTGCAGAAAATCAAGTTTGAGAAGCCCAGAGCCAAGTACAAAGCAGAGCATGAAGCGGAACTGAAACAGTTCTACGCCGCCAGACGCAAGCTGACCGGAGAGTTCCCGGACGGCAAGGTGGATATGAAAAAGCTGACCGAAGAGTATGATGAGCTGGAACAGGCGCACGAAACCACCTATGGCGAGTTTAAGATTGTCAGAGACGATTTACACCGCCTTTGGAAGGTCAAGTCATGCGTAGATACTGCCGCCCGATTTAACGAGCGTACAGAGGAACAAAAGCTCCAAAATCGACCCCAAACACGACAGAAAAAGGAGGAACTATCCCGATGAATTACACCCAAGCACAGATTGACCGGGCAAATGCCGTCAGTCTGGAAGATTTTCTCCGCACACAGGGAGAGACACTTATCAAAAGCGGACGAGAATACCGCTGGAAAGAACATGACAGCCTGACTGTCCGAGGGAACAAGTGGTTTCGCCACAGCCAGAGCAAGGGCGGCTATCCCATTGATTTCGTCATGGAGTTTTACGGCAAGTCCTTTCCCGAAGCCGTCCAGATGTTGACAGGCGAAAACGGCGAGGGACAGACCGAAGCCAGCACAGCACCGCCCACAGCGTTCCACTTGCCTTTGCACAACCGAACAGCCGACAGGGTAATTCAATATCTTTGCGAAAACCGAGGTCTCAACAAAACGCTTGTTGAGGCTTTTCTTCTTTCCGGGGATATTTACGAGGACGCAAAGCGGCACAATGTTGTGTTTGTTGGCAGAGACCGAAACGGCACACCGAGATACGCCCATGTGCGAGGAACGGCAGATTCATTCAGACAGGATATTACCGAGTCTGACAAGTCCTATCCGTTCCGCTATGAGGGAAACGGCAACCAGCTCTTTGTCTTTGAAGCACCGATTGACCTATTATCATTCATCTGCCTTTATCCGCAGGACTGGCAGACAAGGAGCTATATTGCCCTAGGCGGCGTTTCAGGCAAAGCACTTAACCGTTTTCTTTTTGAACGCAAGGACACCCGAAAAGTGTTCCTCTGCCTTGACAGCGATGCCGCAGGAAGTGAAGCCTGCACCAGACTGGCGCAGGACATTCCCGGCGAGATCGCTGTCGTTCGCCTTGTCCCGGCAAGAAAAGACTGGAACGATGTTCTCCGTCAGCAAGGAGACATTCCCAGCCGCAAATTCATAACCGAGACAATCACGCTGCGAGAGCTGCCCACCGCCCAGCCTGTCCCAATGCTCCGCATGGCAGATGTGGAGCTGACGAGCGTGGATTGGCTATGGTTTCCGTATATCCCCTTTGGAAAGCTGACGATTATACAGGGCAACCCCGGCGAGGGCAAGACCTACTTTGCCATGTGTCTTGCGGCGGCTTGCACCAATCGAAAGCCTTTGCCCGGTATGGAGACCCTTGAGCCTTTCAATATCATCTATCAGACCGCCGAGGACGGTCTGGGCGATACGGTCAAGCCCCGATTGATGGAAGCAGACGCAGACCTCGAAAAAGTGCTTGTCATTGACGATAGAGACGCACCGCTGACCCTTGCCGATGAACGCATAGCAAGAGCAATTCGGGAGAACAACGCACGGCTGGTTATCATTGACCCGGTACAGGCGTTTCTTGGGGCTGATGTGGATATGAATCGAGCCAATGAAGTCCGCCCCATCTTCCGCAGTCTGGGAGATATTGCACAGGCTACCGGGTGCGCTATCGTGCTGATCGGACACCTCAACAAAGCCGCAGGAACGCAAAGCACCTACCGGGGATTAGGGTCTATCGACATTACGGCGGCTGTCCGCAGTCTACTCTTTATCGGCAAGCTGAAGGACAGTCCCACAACAAGAGTGCTTATCCATGAGAAAAGCTCCCTTGCGCCGCCCGGACAGTCCCTTGCCTTTTCTCTGGGAGACGAGAAAGGTTTTGAATGGATAGGAGCTTATGACATTACCGCCGATGAACTGCTTGCCGGAACGGACACAGCCAAGACGGAAAGCAAGACCGCACAGGCAGAAGCACTGATACTGGAACTGCTGGCAGACGGAAAGCGTATGCCGAGCGCAGAGCTGGAAAAGGCGGTCAATGAGCGGGGGATTTCCTCACGCACCATGAGAACGGCAAAAAGCCGTATTGGAGACAGGCTTGTGACCGAAAAAGACGGCACAGCATGGGTCTGCTATCTCCGAAGCTGACACAGGAACACGGCAAGCGTGGCAAAGACGGCAAAGGTTTTATAGATACCTTAATGTTGCCGCCTTGCCTTCTTCTCTCATACCGATCGCCGCCCGATGATGAAAAGTCACCGGGCATTTTTTATTTACAGGAGGATTTTGAATGAACAATACCGCAACCACAAACACCCTTTGCCCGACTGTCAGAAAGCAGATCGGCAAGACAACCTATATCGTCCGTGTGCATTTCTGCGAGACCGCCAAGGAGACGATGGAGGATAAAATCAAGCGTCTGCTCCGTGAGGAAGTCCGCAAAATGTGACTTCTTTTTGAATTTGATGAAAAAGTCCTGGGCTTTTCGTCTCTGGCAAAACGCTTAAGTCGATACTCGTTTCAGCCGGTGCCAGACTTGCGCCCTTCGATATTCAGGAAGTTCGTGAGATCACCATGTATGACGAGCTGGGACTGGATACCCTCGGAGATGAGAAAACCGCGTTGTTCCTGATGATGTCAGATACGGACGGTAGCTTTAATTTCCTGATCAGCATGATTTACACCCAGCTCTTCAACCTGCTTTGTGAGAAGGCGGACGATGTGTACGGCGGCAGACTTCCGGTCCATGTGAGATGCCTGATTGACGAGGCGGCGAACATTGGCCAGATTCCGAATCTGGAAAAGCTGGTCGCCACGATTCGCTCCCGCGAAATCAGCGCCTGCCTGGTGCTTCAGGCAAGGTCTCAGCTAAAAGCGATCTACAAAGACAATGCCGACACGATTATCGGCAACATGGACAGCCAGGTCTTCCTTGGCAGCTCCGAACCTACAACGCTGAAAGAGCTCTCCGAAGCACTCGGCAAGGAAACCATCGATACCTTCAACACCTCGGATACGCGGGGCAACAGTCCAAGCTACGGAACCAATTATCAGAAGCTTGGCAAGGAGCTTATGAGCCGGGATGAGCTAGCGGTTCTGGACGGCAGCAAATGCGTGTTACAGCTGCGCGGTGTCCGTCCGTTCCTGTCAGAGAAGTACGATTTGACGCAGCACCCGAATTACAAATTAACAGCCGACTACGATAAGAAACTCACCTTTGACATGGAGAAGTTCCTGGATACCAGGGCAAAGCTCCACCCGAAGGATGAGTTTTTTGTTGTTGAGGCCACGGAATAAGGAGGAACAGAAAAATGGCAGAGGAAAGATTTGCAATGCCCGGTGATATGTCTGGCGATATGCCGGATTTTGTACGGGAGGCCGAAGAGGCAAAGGTCACTGAAGAGCCCCTTCCCGAGCAGACAGATCAGGTAACCATTAAGTTTGGCAGGGGGCTTGTTGGAGAGCCCTTTACTTCAAAGAACGGAAAGGAACTCGTGGAAGTCAGTATTCCAAACCCCGACAAGGGGGACTCCCGCCCTTGGGAGACCTTTGTGATCTCGCCGAGAAAGATTCATGACAATCAGTTCGGCAAAGGGGTATGGATGAAGCTTCCCGAGTACGGCATCACCAGACTTTCCCGCTCTGTAAAGATCGGAATCGATAAAGCCGGTAAGGCAATCTGGGGTCGTGAGACGCATGATGTCACGAATGCACAGCTTAAGTTGCTACTGGAAGCCTATAAGGAAAAATCCAGAGGCTCTGTGCTCTCGGACTTATCCGAACGGAAGGCTGATACGCCGTCAGTAAAGCCTCCCGGGAAGGATTCCAGAGAGATGACGGCTGACAGGTAATCTTCCTGAGATTAGGGCATGTCCGGAACCAAGCCTACTGCGGTTCAGCAGACAACAAGCAAGAATGGGGTTCAATCGGACGATAGCCACGGTTTCAGGTCAATGATGAGCCAAACAAAGACAAATGAAAGCAAAAAAAGGAGGAAAACAAGATGGCATTTTTCAACAGCGCAGTCGGTGTATTACAGACTCTCGTGGTGGCACTCGGTGCCGGTCTCGGTATCTGGGGAGCAATCAACCTTCTGGAAGGTTACGGTAACGATAACCCCGGTGCCAAGTCGCAGGGCATGAAGCAGCTGATGGCGGGCGGCGGTGTCGCGCTCATCGGCATCACGCTGGTGCCCCAGCTTGCCGGTCTTTTCGGTTGAGAAAGGAGTGTTAAGAATTGGAAGACGTACTCCAGCAGATTGGCACATGGATGAAGGGGATTCTTGTCAACGGCATCATGCTCCAGCTGTCGGGACTCTTTGATTCGGTAAACACGCAGGTTGGCGACATTGCAACACAGGTGGGGACTACCCCGGCGAACTTTTCGCCGGGGATCTTTTCCCTGATACGGAATATTTCCGAGTCCGTCATACTTCCGATTGCAGGTCTGATTCTCACCTTCATTGCCTGCTGCGAGCTGATTCAGATGATTATTGACCACAATAACCTTGCAAACTTTGAGACGTGGATTTTCTTCAAATGGATTTTCAAGACCTTTGTGGCAGTCACGCTCATCAGCAATACCTTCAATATCGTGATGGCGGTCTTTGATGTGGCACAGCATGTCATTAACAGTGCAGGCGGTCTGATTGCCGGCAGTACGGCGGTGAATGGAAGCGCCTTAGAGACCATGCGGCATACCCTGGAAGGGATGGATATCGCGGAACTTTTTGGACTGTATCTGCAGAGCATGGTACTGCAGTTTACCATCCAGGCGCTTAGCATTGTGATTTTTGTGATTGTCTACGGCCGAATGATTGAAATCTACCTGATGACCAGTATGGCGCCGATTCCGTTCTCGACTTTCGGGAATCGCGAGCAGAGCGCGGCGGGACAGAATTATCTCAAATCCATGCTTGCTCTTGGTTTTCAGGGCTTCCTCATTATGATTTGCGTCGGCATCTACGCAGTGCTGATTCAGGGAATCACCATCTCCAGTGATATCATCGGCTCCGTCTGGGGCGTTGTCGGGTATACGGTGTTGTTGTGCTTTACCTTATTCAAGACAGGCTCGATTGCAAAGAGCATTTTCGCGGCGCACTGAGGCAGGAGGTGTTATATGGCAGCTTATATCCCTGTCCCACGGGATTTAACGAGGGTCAAATCCAAAATTCTATTTAACCTGACAAAACGTCAGCTTATCTGCTTTGGGGCGGGAGCACTGATCGGTGTCCCGTCTTTCTTTTTGCTCAAAACACTCGGTACGACCAGCATGGCGGTCATCTGCATGATGGTCATCATGCTACCCTTCTTCTTCCTCGGAATGTATGAAAAGGACGGGCAGCCACTTGAGAAGATCGCGAAGCAGTTTATCGAGGCCAAGTTCGTAAGACCTAAAGTTCGTCCCTATCGCACCAATAACTATTATGCGGCACTGATCCGTCAGGCGGAGCTTGAGAGGGAAATCGAGCATGTTCTACAGGCTACATCCGGTGCTGTGAAGAAGAAACCTGAAAGGAGGTAAATGCCTTTGTTTACGATGAGAAATCCGTTCCGAAAAACGGGGAAAAGAGAGCTGAATCTACCGAAGAACTTGAGTAAGGCGCAGGAAAAAGAGATTCTGCAGATTATCAGGAAAGCGAGAAGCGATGACGGAATCCCCCGCAGCGCCCAGGATTCGATTCCGTTTCAGCGTATGTTTCCGGACGGTATCTGCAGGGTAACGGATCACTACTATACCCTGACCATTCAGTATCAGGATATCAATTACCAGCTGGCACAGCAGGAGGACAAGACCGCAATCTTCGAAGAGTGGTGTGCTTTCCTGAACTCTTTTGACAGCTCAATTCACTTTGAACTGTCCTTCATGAACATGGCAACGGACGCGGAAAGCTTTGAGAAAAAGGTCCGTATTCCCTACTGGAATGATCACTTTAACGGCATTCGAAACGAGTACAGCCAGATGCTTAGAACTCAGCTGGCACAGGGCAATAACGGTCTGACAAAGACAAAGTATATTACGTTCGGAATCGAAGCGGATTCCATGCGAGAAGCCAAGCCTAGGTTAAGTCATGTACAGACGGACATGATGAATAACTTAAAGCGCCTCGGCGTTTCCGCCAGGGTATTAAACGGCAGGGAGCGCCTGCAGCTGATGCATGCCATGTTCCACATGGGAGACCATGACCGCTTCTTTTTTGACTGGAACTGGCTTGCTGGCTCCGGACTCTCCGTGAAGGATTTTATCGCGCCCACCTCGTTCTCCTTCCCCGGCAGCAGAACTTTTACGATGGGGGATTTGAAGGGAGCCATGAGCTATCTGCAAATCACGGCATCGGATCTCTCGGATCAGATGCTGAAGGATTTTCTGGACATGGAGTCCAGCCAGATTTTGACGATGCATGTTCAGTCGGTGAATCAGACAACTGCCATCAAACAGATTAAGCACACTATCACAGAGCTCGACCGAAGCAAAATCGAAGAGCAGAAAAAGGCCGTCCGTTCCGGTTATGACATGGATATCATCCCTTCGGATCTTGCGACCTATGGTAAGGATGCAAAGGCGCTCTTAGAGGAGCTGCAGTCACAGAACGAGCGCATGTTTCTGATTACCTTCCTGATCATGAATACCGGTAAGACCGATCAGGAGCTTGAGAACAACGTGTTTCAGGCATCTTCGATTGCACAGAAGCATAACTGCAATCTTCGAAGACTCGACTTCCAGCAGGAGCAGGGGCTCATGAGTAGCCTCCCGCTGGCAAACAATCTCATCGAAATCCAGCGTGCGCTGACCACAAGTTCGACGGCTATCTTTGTTCCCTTCACTACACAGGAGCTGTTTCAGACCGGAAGCGAGGCGCTTTACTACGGTCTGAATGCGCTGTCAAATAACCTCATTATGGTGGACCGAAAGAAACTGAAGAACCCGAACGGCTTGATTCTCGGGACGCCCGGTTCCGGCAAGTCTTTCTCGGCAAAGAGAGAGATTGCCAATGCCTTTCTGGTGACGGATGACGACTTGATAATTTGTGATCCGGAGGCAGAGTATACGGCCCTAGTCAACTGCATGGAAGGGCAGGTCATCAAAATCAGCCCCACCAGCACGCAGTATATCAATCCCATGGACATCAATGATTCCTACAGCGAGGAGGATAACCCTCTGGCGCTCAAGGCTGACTTTATCCTGTCTCTCTGCGAGCTGGTTGTAGGCGGCAAGGATGGCCTGCAGCCGATTGAGAAGACCGTGATTGACCGTTGTGTCCATCAGATCTACCGGCACTATTTTGAAGACCCGAAGCCGGAAAATATGCCCCTTCTGGAAGACCTGTACAATGCTCTTTTAAAGCAGGAGGAAACAGAGGCAAAGCGTGTGGCGGCAGCGCTTGAAATTTATGTGAAGGGCTCTCTCAATCTCTTCAACCACAGAACCAATGTGGACATTCAGAATCGCTTTGTCTGCTATGACATCAAGGAGCTTGGCAAGCAGCTGAAAAAGCTTGGAATGCTGATTGTGCAGGATCAGGTCTGGGGACGTGTCACGGCCAATCGTTCCGCCGGAAAGACCACCCGCTACTATATGGACGAGTTTCACCTCCTTCTCAAAGAGGAGCAGACAGCGTCCTATTCCGTAGAAATCTGGAAGCGCTTCCGCAAATGGGGCGGCATTCCGACCGGCATCACCCAGAACGTAAAGGATCTCTTATCCAGCCGCGAGGTAGAGAATATCTTCGAGAACTCCGACTTCGTATATATGCTGAATCAGGCCGCCGGTGACCGGCAGATTCTGGCGCAGCAGCTGAACATCTCCCCGCATCAGCTGTCCTATGTGACACATTCCGGCGAGGGCGAAGGACTCTTGTTCTACGGCAATGTCATTCTCCCCTTCGTGGACCATTTTCCGACGGACCTTCAGCTGTATAAGATCATGACGACCAAGTTATCCGAGGTGCAGGCGGCAGGGCACGAAACCGGACAGGCGGGAGAAAAAGGGCTTGCAGACGGTATGGTGCGTGCAGAGTGCCTGCCGAAGCAGCGGACAAAGGAGGCGTAAATCATGGCAAGGAAAGCGCCCCGTCTCCGGTTTACCGAGGAAGAACTCACAAATCCCAAAGTAAAAAGAGCGGTATCCAGAGCCGAGAGAGCTTCGGATAAGGCTGAGCGTGCAGCTAGGAAAATCCGAAAGAAACGGCATCCGGTATCAGGTACGACTACAGAGAGAAAGACAAAGCTTAGCTTTCAAAAACAAGGCGGCAAGGCAGCCCGTGCGGTAACGAATACAGTTTCGAAGAAACTTCACAGCCAGGTGGCAAAGAACAATCAGGACAATAATACGGCTGTGGAGGCATCAAACACAGTTGCGGAGGGCACGGAGACCGGTTTTCGCACTGTCGATCATGCTGTCTACAGCAAGAAGCTGAAGGCTTATCAAAAAGCCGCAGAGCTACAGGCAAAGGCAGATGCGGTGAATGTAGAAGCAATTTTTCAGCGGCGTATGGCGGAACATCCGGAGGCGTTTTCCAATCCGATTTCCCGCATGAAGCAGAAGCAAGCAATCCGGCGGGAATATGCTGCCGCAAGGCGTGCGGAACAGGCGGCGGCAAAAGGCGGATCAGCTGCAAAGGAAGGCGTGACCGAGGTAAAGTCCATTGCCCAGAGACTTTCGGAGCTGAAAGATAAAGGGATTGAATATATCACTGAGCATCCGCAAATGATTCTAACAATTGCCGGCCTCGCGTTGCTCATTATGACTTTATCATCCGCATTGTCATCTTGTTCGGCCTTCCTGCCGAGCGGCTTCGGCGCAGTGGTAGCGACGACATTCACCGCAAAGGATGGAGATATCATCGGGGCCAATGAGGACTATAAGGCGCTTGAGGCTGATCTGCAGAGACAGATTGATTCTATCCGGGCAACTCATCCGGGATACGACGAATACAACTTTCATCTGGATGAAATCGGGCATGATCCCTATCAGCTCGCGGCGTATCTGACCACGCAGTTTGAGGATTACACGAGGGCGGAGGTGCAGGATACGTTACAGAGACTCTTTCATCTGCAGTATGTGCTGGATATCGAGGAGGTGGTGGAAACACGCACCAGAACTGAAACGCGAACTACAATAAGCACGGATCCTGTCACCGGAGAGATCTCAGAAGACAGCGAAGAGGTAGAGGTTGAGTATGAGTACTACATCCTCAATGTCACGCTAACCAATAAAAACCTCGGACATGTCATCACGGAGTCCGGCGGCATGACGGAAAAGCAGGCGGAGCGCTATGGAATTTTGCTGCTGACCAAGGGAAATAAGGCTAAGTTGTTTGCGGACGAGGCCTTTGTGGCCTCCGGAAGCGAGTATCTTTCCTATGACATTCCCGGTGAGGCGCTGACGGATGAGCGCTTTCGGAACATGGTCAATGAAGCGGAAAAGTACCTGGGGTATCCCTATGTGTGGGGCGGGTCATCGCCCTCGACAAGCTTCGACTGTTCCGGGTTTGTGAGCTGGGTCATCAATCACTGCGGCAACGGCTGGAATGTGGGAAGGCTTACGGCAAATGGCTTGAAAAACTACTGCCAACCCATCCGGGCAAGTGAAGCAAAGCCCGGAGATCTGGTCTTTTTCCGTGGAACCTATAACACTTCGGGAGCCAGCCATGTCGGTATTTATGTCGGAAACGGGATGATGATTCACTGCGGAAATCCAATCTCGTATGCATCTATCAATACGCCCTACTGGCAGAGGCATTTCTACTGCTTCGGACGTCTGCCGTAATAAGGAGGAACACAATGACAAAGCTTGAGAAAATCGGTGCTGATTTGAAGCGTGCCCGCGCCAAACAGGCCGTGTGGGCGCAGCGCGTCAAGGAACTGGAGAGTCGCTATCGCGAAGAGGAGAACAGCGTGATTCATACAATGGTTCACGCGGCGAATTTGACGCCCGAGCAGCTTGCGAAGGTGATTGCTTTGGCAGGGCAAGGTATGGTTGGCGTTTACCATGCGGAGACCGCTGAAGCGACCGACAACAAAGAACAGGAGGAGGCTGAAAATGGTTATTAAAAGACTGATGGCAGGCTTTATGGCCGGAGTATTCCTGTGCGGAAGCATTTCCGTGACCTGCTTTGCCTTTGCCACAGAGACAGAGGGCGTTACGTTGACTACCGATGCAGCCACAGCGGAAGCGTCCACGGAGGCGGAAATGCGTTCTGAGGATGATACCCGTCCGCTGACACCAAACGGAAATCTGACTCTGGTTGATGACATCGGGGCGCAGGCAGGACAGGGAAGGCAGTTCATCACCCTGGTAACGAAGGCAGGCAACTACTTTTATCTGATCATCGACCGCAATGATAAGGGAGAGGAAAATGTTCACTTCCTGAACATGGTAGACGAGGAGGATCTGTTTACTCTGATGGATGAGAAGCAGGTTGCTAATTATAAGGCAGCACAGAACGAAAAGGATGCAGCAGCAGTTACCGTTGCGACACCTTCTGCGGCCGGTGCAGTGCAGGATTCCGTACCAAAACCCACAGTGAAGGAAAAGAAAACCTTCCATGCCTTTCCTCTGCTTGGTGTCGTCATTGCGCTGTCTGCCGGTGCCATCGGATACCTCTACTTGCAGTCGAAGAAAAAACAGACCGCTGCGCTGAGACCTGATCCGGATGCAGACTACGTGGACAAGGATGACGAAGAGGCATATGAATTTCCGGAGGATGAAGAGGAGGAAGGCCCGGAGGAGGCGGAAGTTGAAAGCAACGAGGACGAGGATCAGGAGTAAGAAGCGTATTTTGAAAGGAGGGGTTTGTGTGAAAAAGGAAAAGATTAAGTCACAAGAAGCGGAACTGACGATGGAGGCGCTCCGCGAGCGCCTGGAAGAGCTGAAGGATGAGGAGTTTATCCTTTCCATTCCCCTGCAAATAGGAGATGACGACGATGACGAAAAAGCCTAACATCTACGAATCAGACGGAAATGGCTTTCAGCTGGAGCAGGTCGGAATTCGTCTGGTCAAGGAGCGGTCGCTGTATTCCGAGACAAAGATTGACTCTCCGGAAGCTGCGGTACAGCTGGTAGCGGATGCACTTCTCGACTATGATCGTGAGGTTTTTGGCCTTATCAATCTGCAGGTTGATAATAGACCGATCAATTTAAACATTATCAGCATGGGCACGCTGAATTCTTCGCTGGTTCATCCGCGGGAAACATTAAAGTCGACCATTTTAAGTAACGCTTCGAATGTTCTGCTGTTCCACAACCATCCCTCCGGAAAGTTGAAGCCCAGCAAGGAAGACATCTCCATTACAGACCAGCTGGTGCAGGCCTTTAATATGATGGGAATCAAGGTCTTGGATCATGTCATTGTCGGGAATGCAACGAATTACTACTCGTTTCTTGAGCAATGTACGCTTCCACTGCCGAGATCCTCCTATACCACTTCTTTGGATCAACTGGATTTACGGAAACAGAAAGTTGCCGAAGCGGAATCGGTGGTAGCCAAGCTGAAAGAGACTGAGCATCGGCAGAAAAGAAAAAGGAGTAAGGCAAAAGCGAAGGAACCGGAGTTATGAAGAAGGCGGAAAGGAGACGCAATGGTATTTACAAAAGATGAGAGAACTCTGTTGATTCTCTACTGTGAGAGAAACAGAAGCGGAACACTCAAAAATCTGTTTCTCATGCGGGGACAGCTTCAAGCGGATGAGAAAGCACTGTCAGCTCTGACAGATGCCGTAATCCGGAAACTTGGCGGCATGACCGATTCTGAATTTGAAGGTCTGAATCTCTTAGACACGGTGAGGAGCAGCGATGCGGGAACGTAATCAGGAAATTCATGTGCTCCTTCTTCCGGAAGAGATGGAACGGATTAAGCAGAAAATGGCTGAACTTGGAATCATCAACCGCAGCGCTTATGTGCGCAAGATGGCGCTGGACGGCTACTGTATCAACCTCGATCTGACGGACATGAAGGAAATGGTGTCTCTACTCCGGCGCTGTAGCAATAACTTGAATCAGTATGCAAAGCGGGCAAATGAGTCTGGATCCATTTACGCCGAGGACATCCGGGACTTGCAGGTGAGGCAGAGTGAAATCTGGGAAATCGCGAAGGAGATGCTGGCAAGACTTGCGACGATTCAGTGAGTGCCGCAGATTGGAGGAGAGCTTCGTTGACATCCTTGCGATACGGGTTAGGGCATTATAAACTGACTGTAAAGCAGAGAAGGAGGTAACGATATGTGGCTGATTAAACTCCCGTTTCGAATCATTGCACTCCCAATCATGGCAGTCGTTGGTGCACTGTCAATCTTTTACAGACTCATTCTGGAGGTTGGACTGCTTGCAATCGGGCTGATTTACGTTATCCTCGGTATCGGTCTTGTTAACTATCTGATTCAGCGAGATTGGCTGCAGGTAGGAATTATCCTTGGCATTGGAGCGATTGCTTTTGTAGGCTCTATGTTTGCCCAGGTACTTGCCACAGGTCTGGAGGCTCTGAGCGGAAAACTGGTCGCATTTGTCTTCACTTAAATAGTCAAATAGTGTAACGGCCCGGGAACAGAAATGTTCCCGGGCCGGTTTCTTTTGCAGCTGATACGGAAAGGAGTTACAGAGATGGCAGCCACAAGACTCATTGCCCTTCATGCCAATAAGGGAAAGACCATTGCACGAAGTCTCAGCGACCGGACGGATTATGCCAAGAATCCGGACAAGACCGAGAAAGGCGAGCTGGTCACCGGCTACCAGTGTGATCCCTTTACCGTAGATGAAGAGTTCATGCTGACCAAGCGGAAGTATGAGCAGATTACAGGTCGTCACCAGAGACGGGATGTGATTGCATATCAGATTCGGCAGTCCTTTAAGCCCGGTGAAATCACGCCGGAGGAAGCGAACCGATTGGGGCGGGAGCTGGCACTTCGATTCACCAAAGGGAAGTTCGCTTTCATCGTTGCGACACACACGGACAGGGCACATATCCATAATCATATCGTGTTCAATTCGACTTCCCTTGACGGAACAAGGAAGTTTAAGAACTTCTGGTTTTCGGGTCTCGCACTGCAACGCTTAAGTGACCTTGTCTGCCTGGAAAACAGCTTGTCGGTGATTGAAGCGAAGCCAATCGGCGAGCGGGAAAAACGGACGGAATACCCCACACGGACAAGCATCCGAGACTTCATTTGCCGGGATATTGACCGGATACTTCAAAAGAAGCCGAAGGACTTTGAGACAGTTCTCTTTCAGCTACAGCAACTTGGCTATGAAGTCAAGCGGGGGAAACAAGTTTCAGTCAAGGGCGGGAATCAGAAGCGCTTTGTCCGCTTATCTTCACTTCCGGAAGGATATAGAGAAGCAGAGATTCGTGCAGCAATCTCCGGTGAAGCAAAGCGTGAAGGTAGACCACACCAAAAGCCGGAATATTCCTTCAACCTGCTTATTGATATTCAGAGCAAACTGCAGTCCAAAGGCAAAGGCTTCGAGCGCTGGGCTACAGTTTACAACCTGAAGCAGATGTCGAAGACGGTACTGTTCCTTCGTGACAACAAGATCGACACCATGGAACAGCTGAATGCTATCGTGGGAGAAAAGGTTAAGGAACGCGACTGGCTACTCGCCTCGATTCAGGTAGCCGAGAAGCGTCTAAAGGAAATTGCCGCGTTGAAAACAAACATTATCAACTACTCAAAGACTAGGACTGTCTACGAAGCGTATCGGAAAGCCGGATACAGCAAAAGCTTTCTGGAGGAGCACAGGACGGAAATCATGCTACACAAGGCGGCGAAAGCGGCTTTCGATGCGCTTGGGATAAAGAAACTGCCAAAGGTTAAAGAACTGAGCGTTGAATACGAACAGGTACTGGAAGCGAAAAAGGTAGCTTATGCCGAATACCGGCAAGTGAAAAAGGAGATACAGGAATTTTGGATTGCGCAGAGAAACATCGCCTCTCTCTATGCCGCAGAGCGCGAAGCAGACGAAGAAAGACAGCGACAGGAAGAGAAAAAACAGAGGTGATTAGGAACCATAACATCAGAGAAACACATCATTGTCCAGTTCTGCTATCAAGCGTTCCGCAGGAACGCGCAGCCTCACGAAGTGAGTTTTTCTAAGGGCTTGGGATTATCCCAACAAGTGGCGTATGAGGTCCGGATGGACGCTCATACACTGCTTGCCCGGTACTGTGAAGAGAGAAAATTCTTCAAAACGGCAAAAGATGTGAGACCTGTACGATATCCGTGGCAGTGAAATCTTGGTTTTCTTCGTTTGAAGGCATATAATATATTTTAAGGTTTTGTATGCATTTACAGGTTTTGAACGAGGTGGCTCATGGACTACATTTCGATACAGGAAACCGCAGAAAAATGGGGAGTGTCAAGACGCTGGGTTCAGGATCTTTGTTCGCAAGGACGGATCGAAGGCGTCGGACGGATAGGCAATACATGGGCAATCCCCAAGGATGCTGAACGGCCGAAAGACGCCAGAATTAAAAGTGGCAAGTATATCAAACCCGAAAGAAAGGTGCAGCGCTAATGGCAGCTTTAAATGATTTGATAAATCAGATTACAGATACGGAACTTCGGGATCGAATTCAGCGCGAAGTAGACAGACTCGCTAAACAAAAAAAGTTCGGTCTGGTCTTTGAGGAGCATCTTCCCGAATGCACTCCGCTCTATGATATGCCTGTCAAAACCGGTTGCCAGGTAATGATGCGCGATTCCAAAGAAGACAAGGCCGTCTACACGGTATTGAAACTGGAAGACGGACAGGTTACCTGTGCAAGAAAAGGGAGCAAAGAGGAGCCTGTTATCTTCCCTGTTAGTGACATTGTGCGTGTCGCTGAATTTGGTGAACCTATCTATCCGTATTTGAAGCCGTTGGATTCTGTTTGCAATGCACCGGACAGCGATCTGTGGCATACGCTGATTGAGGCAGACAACTACCATGCCCTGCAGCTGTTGGAGTATTTGTATGCCGGGAAAGTCGATTGTATCTATATCGATCCACCATACAATACAGGCGCAAAAGATTGGAAATATAACAACGATTATGTAGACGGAAATGATAATTACAGACACAGTAAATGGCTTTCCATGGTACAGAAAAGATTGAAATTGGCAAAGCAATTGCTCAATCCAATTAATTCAGTACTGGTTGTAACCATAGACGAAAAAGAATATTTACACCTAGGCTGCCTGCTGGAAGAGCTTTTTCCTGAGGCGGAGATACAGATGGTTTCATCTGTAATTAATCCTAAAGGGTCTGCGAGAGCAGGGAGATTCTCAAGAGTAGATGAATATTTGTTTTTTGTTTTTTTGGGAAGCGCTGAAGTTTACGCATGTGAATCAGACATGCTTAGAGAAGTTGAAGAGGAACGAAGGAGTGTAAGGTGGGCGGGACTGATGCGAAATGGAGAGGGTTCTACACGTTCTAGAATTCCAAGTTTGTTCTATCCCATCTTCCTCGATAAAGAGACGGGCAGATTCCATTCTGTCGGAGAACCTCTAAAGCCTGATCAAGACAGAAATTCTGTAATATGCCCAGATGGAACCACAGCTATGTTCCCGGTTAGTGGATTAGGGCAAGAACTACAGTGGCGCCTCTATCCTCCGTCATTTATGTCATATTTAGAAAAGGGCTATTTAAGGTTTGGTAAGAGAAATAACGATGGAACGAGGTCGGTATCATATTTACAGGATGGAATGATCAAGAAGATTGAAAATGGGCAGATTATAGTTAAGGGAATAAACCCAGAGGGAGATTTGTTGTTAGAGTATGCAGATGCATTAGGCACAAAAAAACCAGCAACTATATGGAATATGGTCTCTCATTCTGCAAGTGAACACGGCAGTACATTTATAAAAACGCTTCTTCCGGGAAGAAAATTTACATATCCTAAATCTTTATATGCTGTTCATGACACATTAAGATTTGCGACTAAGAAAAAAAAGGATGCGCTAATCTTGGATTTTTTTGCAGGGTCAGGTACGACACTCCACGCTGTCAATCTTCTGAATAAAGAAGATGACGGTCATCGTCGCTGCATTTTAGTGACCAACAATGAAGTCTCGGATACAGAGGCAAGAGATTTGTTTGAAAAAGGGTTTCTTCCAGGTGATGAAGAGTGGAACAAATTAGGCATCGCTCGCTATATCACTTGGCCTCGGACAGTCTGCTCTATCGAGGGACATGACATCAATGGAAATCCGTTAAAGGGTAATTATCTTGGAAGCGATCTTCCGATGGCAGATGGCTTTAAGGCAAATGCTGCATTCTTCCAACTTGGCTTCCTGGATAAAACGGCAGTTGCACTTGGCGTGCAGTTCAGGGAGATGCTTCCTCTTCTTTGGATGAAGGCCGGAGCAATAGGCGCCTGCCCTTCCTTGGGAGATCAGGATATCCCGGACATGCTGGTGTTGCCGGAAAACAAATTTGCCGTCCTTACAAACGAAAATGCTTTTGCTGCATTTGAGCAGCGCCTTTCAGAACATCCGGAGATTCAGACGGTCTTTCTGATAACGGACTATGAAGTGAATTACCGATCCATGGTAAAAAGCTTAAACGTGAAGACCACTTATCAGCTGTACCGGGATTACCTTGATAATTTCCGCATCAATCGCGGGAGGAACTGAGCATGATTAACGAATTATTTCCTTTCCAGAGGCAGGCGGTTGGAGATCTTCGCACCAGGACGGCATTGGCGCTCAATAATTACCGGCTGCTTCATGTGCCACAGGTGGTGTCACTTCAGGCACCGACCGGTTCGGGAAAAACCATTATCATGGCAGCACTGATTGAAGAGATATTCTGCGGGAATGAACAATTTGCAGAACAACCGGAAGCAATTTTTGTGTGGTTGTCGGACTCGCCGCAGCTGAATGAACAGTCCAAACAAAAAATCGAGCAGAAAGCGGATCGTGTCCGCTTTGATCAGTGTGTCGTCATCTCTGATGAGAGCTTTGATGCCGAGGTTCTGGAAGATGGTCACATTTATTTTCTCAACACACAGAAGCTTGGACGCGGAGGGAATCTAAGTTATCACTCGGATACCCGGCAGTATACAATCTGGGAAACTCTGCAGAATACGGCGAGGGAGAAATCAGACAGGCTGTATTTCATCATCGATGAGGCGCATCGTGGTATGCAGGGGCGCGCAGCCGGGACGGCGACTACCATCATGCAGCGCTTCCTGAAAGGAAGTGAACCGCACAAGCTCACTCCCATGCCGGTTGTTATTGGAATGAGCGCAACGGCAGCACGGTTCAATACGCTTGTCGGGGATACCACTTCCAGCCTGCAGAAGGTAGTGATTTCCCCTGCGCAGGTTCGTGCATCCGGGCTTTTGAAGGAGCGTATTATCATAACCTACCCGGACGATCCGTCAAAGCATGGTGATATGGCGGTGCTGCAGGCGGCGACAGATGAATGGATTAACAAATGCAAACACTGGTATCAGTATACCTATGAACAGCATTATCCGAATGTGAATCCGGTCTTTGTTATTCAGGTGGCAGCGGGAAGCGGAAAGAAGATCTCAGACACAGATCTCAGTGATGTAATCGCAAAGGTTGAAGAACGTCTGGGAGAAGCTTTCAAAGAAGGCGAAGTTGTCCACACGTTTGGATCCACCGGAACCATTGAAGTGAATGGTCTTGCAGTTCCGCATATTGAGCCGTCCGAAATTGCCGACAACCGGAAAGTACGCGTGGTCATGTTCAAGGAGAATCTCTCCACCGGATGGGATTGCCCCAGAGCAGAAACCATGATGTCTTTCCGGCATGCGGAAGATGCTACATATATTGCACAATTGCTGGGCCGCATGATCCGAACACCTCTGCAGAGCAAAATTCTGGTTGATGATTCTCTTAATGATGTCCGGCTTTATCTGCCCTACTTTAATAAAGACAATGTTCAGCAGGTAATTGATGAATTGCAGGCTGCAGAAGGTGGAGATATTCCAACGGAGATAAACGGAGAACCACTGGAAGAGCAGATTTATGTGCCATGGACGGTTCATACGAAAAAGCCACGCACACCCATGCAGATTCCCGGTCAGATCGACATGTTCACCTATGCTGCAGAGCAGTCCTGGCAGCAGCTTACAGAACAGATGCAGGCACGGGAAACTTTCCTGATCCGTGATGGGGACAATTCCTCTTCAGCGGGGGTTTCTGTTGTTGCGGATGGACCATCATCAGGAGTAAGAACTGTACAGCCACAGGCAGACCCTCTTCCTGCAGTAAAACAGCCCGTGCAGCAGTATGGCGAGGTGATGCATCGGTATGAACAGCTTCCTTTCATGCCGGGATTGGATCGTGAAGCTGTCATTCGGTTTATCAACGAACAGGGTTTCCTGACTTATATGGTGAAGTCAGTAAAGATCAACAGCTATCTTAAGTCGCTCCTGAGCCTTGCGGGCATTCTGACACAGAACCTGATTTATGTTGAAGCAAATGATGAGATCAAGGCGGAAGTCGTGGATCTGATGCATCAGTATATCGTGTCACTTCGAAAGAACGGAATCTACGATTCCCTGGCAAAGCAGGTCATGGAGTATAAGCTCTCAATTCAGATCTTTGATGCTTTCGGTGAGGCAATTAAGGATTACACCATCGAAGACTGGCTTGCCACCACGGAAACAGATCTGGACCGACAGCTGCGTGCTGCCGATGCCCGTCTGGGAGGCTATGGATTCCCGTTTGCTTACGGTCGCAAGTATGTGGACATGAATAATATCAATGCCTTCAAGGTGGATTGCATCCTTTTTGCTTCGGACGATGAGTGCATGCGGAAGCTCAACAGCTATGCGGAGAAGAAATTCCATGAGCTGAATGATCAGTACCGGAAATATGTGGTATCGAAATCTGAAAAATGCCGGAAACAGTACAGTGACATCATTGCGGATGGGGACATGGTCAGTAAGCACAATTTCAACCTGCCGGAGACAATCAGCGCCAGGGTGGAAACCGGTGGAAAGACATATCGGGATCATCTGTTTGCAGACGAAGATGGAAATGCAACGATCAAACTGAACGGATGGGAGTCCGGGGTACTTGAAGAGGAACAGAGGCAGTCCGATTTTGTCTGCTGGCTGAGGAATCCCTCAAGGCAAAGTTGGTCCCTTTGTATCCCTTATGAAATCGAGGGAGAAACCAAGGCAACTTATCCGGATTTCATTGTCATCCGAAAGGACAGTGAACTGGGATATGTGATGGATATTCTGGAACCGCATAATTCGGACTTTAAGGATAACCTTGGAAAAGCGAAAGGCTTTGCGCGTTACGCCATGGAAGAACCGCGAATCGGACGGATTCAGCTAATCAGAATGAGCAAAGACGCCGCAGGTAAAAACCGGTTTCTGCGTCTGGACATGTCCAAAGGCGCTGTGCGGAATAAAGTGCTTTCAGCGGTTAATACGGATGAACTGGACCATTATTTTGAAACAGACGGAGAGTTTCTGAACTGAGTTCGCCGGGAGTTCAAATAAACACCGGAGATGAGGAGCTATGAGTAAGAAGTATACGTTTATCGATTTGTTTGCCGGGGCAGGGGGCCTTTCAGAAGGCTTTATTCAGGCTGGCTTCGATCCCATAGCTCATGTGGAGATGAATGAGTTTGCAGCAAAAACGCTGGAGACCAGAAGCGCCTACTATTACCTGAAGAACGCAGTGAAACTGGATTTGTACAGAGATTATCTGCGGGGCGAGATTACCCGGGAGGAATTCTTGGGCAATATCCCGGGCAAATATCTGCAATCGGTAATCTGTGAAACGATGTCAGATACCACTCTTCCCTCAATTTTTAAAACTATTGATCAGATGCTTAAGGAGCGCCGGATCACAGATGTTGATGTAATCGTAGGAGGCCCTCCCTGCCAGGCATATTCTCTCGTCGGACGGGCACAAAGCAATCACATGGAACACCCCATGGCGGAAGACCCCAGGAATTATCTGTACAAACTGTATGCCCGTTTTCTGAAACGCTATCAGCCGAAAATGTTCGTCTTTGAGAATGTGATGGGAATTGAAACGGCAAACGGCGGACAGACGTGGAAAAACATACAGAGTTATCTGAAGCGGGTCGGATATGAAATCGAATGCCATGAGCAGAATGCCAGGACATTTGGTGTGCTGCAGAACCGCCGGCGGATGATCATCGTTGGCTGGTTGAAGAACAGCGGGATGTCATATCCGGTGTTCAGAACGGAGGACGTCCAGGCAATCGTCAACGACCTGCTGACAGATTTGCCGAAACTCTATCCCGGAGAAACGGCATCAGAGTACGCCTCTGCGAAAACAAGCGAGTATGTCCGGGTTCATGGTCTGCGAACTGAGGAGGATGTTCTGACGCTGCATGCGGCACGGCCTAATAAGGAACGGGATATTGATATTTATAAAAAGGCGATTGAGCTCTGGATCAATGGCAGCCACAAGCGCCTTAATTACAACGATCTGCCTGACGATCTGAAGACACACAGGAACCGCACGTCCTTTTTGGATCGTTTTAAGGTTGTGGAAGGTGATGAGCCGTACTGCCATACAATGCTTGCACATATTTCCAAGGATGGCCACTATTTCATCCATCCGGATCCGGAACAGCATCGCTCTATTACGGTACGTGAGGCGGCCAGAATTCAGTCCTTCCCGGATAATTATTTCTTCGAAGGGCCAAGAACAGCTCAGTTTGTCCAGATAGGAAATGCAGTACCTCCCATGATGGCATGCGGCATTGCCCGTGAGATCGCCGCTCAGCTCAGAAAAGAGGAACTGGATGGAGAGTAATCTTCTGCTCGAACAGTATGGCCGTTTTAAGAGGCTCTCTCTGGAGGAGTCTCCTTATAAGTGTCTGCTGAATACGGATATTGATCTCAACCCCCATCAGATCAACGCTTTTATCGCTGCCATTCAGGCATTGAAGACCGGAGGCCTGATCCTGGCGGATGAAGTCGGTCTTGGAAAAACGATAGAGGCCGGTCTAACCCTCCGTTATGCCTTGGACATGGGTGCCAGGAAGGTGATGATTGCTCTTCCTGCCACACTGCGTATGCAATGGGAAGCTGAACTGGATGAAAAATTTGGGCTGAAGGCAAGAATCCTCGATCGCCTGACAGTTGAAAAAGATTATCATGCGGCAAAGCGCTGGATTGAAGCAAGGGAAAATGTCCGTATCGTACTGGCATCTTATGATTACGCTTCCAAGTTCATGAAACGATTTCCAGAAGTGAAATGGGATCTTGTTATCATTGATGAGGCACATAACCTGAGGAATGTTTTTCACAAGCGCAAGCGCGCGAAAAACCTGTACGAGATCACAAAGGGGATTCCGAAGATACTGCTGACTGCGACGCCGTTGCAGAATTCCCTCTCCGATCTGCATGGGCTGGTGTCCTTTGTAGATCCGAGAATTTTCGGATCAGAAAAATATTTTTCCCGTGTGTATGAGGATGCCGGAGACTATGGCGGATTAAAGGAGAAGCTCCAACCGGTGCTTTATCGCACTCTCCGTCGGGACGTTGTCAAATATATGGCGTTCAGCAGGCGAACCTGTCGAACGGTTGATTTTCATCTTTCTGAAGAAGAAAAGCAATTATATGAAATGGTAAATGCCTTTTTGAGGCGGGAAAAACTGTACTCCATTCCTACATCCAAAAACAGCGGGCTGATTCTGCTGGTCATACGAAAGCTCTTGGCATCTTCCAGCTATGCGCTGGTAGAGACATTTCAGGTTCTGAAAAAACGGCTGGAGAAACTGTATGAAGGAACAAAATCTACCAATGCCCAGGACGGCTTTGATCTGTTCTGGAGCTTTGTCGAGGATGAAATGGAAGAAGACGATGAAGAACTGGAGGACGATGAAACTGCTGTCCAGAAAGCTCAGATCCAGGATGAGCTAGAAGAGGTACGGGCGATTATTGAAGCAGCATCCTCCATTCGAAGGAATGCAAAGATAGAAGCACTGAAAAGCGCTCTGCAGATTTCATTTGACCAGCAGGAAAAGGAAGGGCGTTCTCCGAAAGTAGTGGTCTTTACCGAATCAAAGCGAACGCAGAAGTATATTGCGGAAGAGCTCAGGGACAGTGACTACAGTGAAGATGACATCCTGCTGTTCAACGGTGATTATGATGACGTCATGACCAAGCAGATTTACAGGGCATGGCGGGCAAGGAATTTTGACAAGCCGGATCGCGGCAAAAATGTGGAATACAAGCATGCGATAGTTGATTATTTCAGCAGTCATGCCAAAGTTCTGATTGTGACCGATGCCGGATCAGAAGGTCTTAATCTACAATATTGCAGTACCGTAATCAACTATGACCTTCCGTGGAACCCGCAGAAAATCGAACAGCGCATCGGTCGCTGTCACCGTTATGGACAGAAGTATGATGTGGTTGCCATTAACCTGTTGAATACGGATAACGAGGCGGACAGACGGGTGTATGAAATTTTGTCCCGCAAGTTCAGTCTGTTTGAAGGTGTGTTTGGAGCATCGGATGTTGCTCTTGGTGCTCTTGAATCAGGGGAGAGTTTTGAGAAATCCATTCTGGAGATATACCAGAAATGCAGCACTGTGCAGGATATTGACAGAGAGTTCGACCGACTGAACAGGAGGCTGGATGCGGGACAGAATCTGCAGGCAGATCAGCTGCGCTCTCTGCTGCTTACAGAGAGCCCGGAAGCCAAAGGAGCCGCTTTGGATAATACGAAGGCTGAAATTGACAGATACCTTGCGGATGTCTCCTACTGGTCGCAGATCTCGGAACCGGAAAATGACAGCAAACTGTATTACTGGGAGATCGAGAACTGGGGAGAGAAAATTTTTGGTTCCCATGGAACGCTCTTTGTCGGAGCGTTCTGCGATGGAGGCAAACTGCTGTTTCCGGTGTTGCTTCTGTGTGATGAAAATGGTGATTACATTGACTTTGAAGAGCGCGACATTGTTTCAGCATTAGAACATGCTGATGATGAAGAGGTTCGATATTTCAATCCTACGGAGGCAGAACAGGCAAGGTATCTTAAGATATATGACCGTCTGACTGCTGAAATGCTGGCAAAATATGAACAATCAACTGAGCCGGTCAGACAGTATAATGAAAAGAAATTAATGAACTGGGCACAGATCCAGAAAGAACAGCTTCAAATCCAGATTCAAGAACTTCGGACAGAGGTGGAATCCCTCCTTTTTGAAGAAGTGAGGGCTAGAGATGTCCTTCAGAAAAAGGACATCATGAAGAAGATGGAGGAAAAGAAAAAGCAGCTGGATAAGCTGGAGAAAGAGTCCTTACGGAAAGCCAAAAAGTTTGATGAAGAGGCATTGGCAGATATCCAGTCTTTTAATGAGAATCTCAAGATCAAGCCGTTTCTTCTTGTCAACATCGTACTGAAATTTTAACGGAGGTTAATATGGCAGACAAATTCCGGTATGCCGCCACCAGGCAGAAAATGATCGATATGCTGAGGATGGATCTGATGGGACCGACAGATGCGAATGAGGTTCTGAGTGAGAATCCGAGGTTTGCCTATATTGTTGGGATGCTGGCCCCGCAAACGGAGTTGAACGGGGAATCTTCCGGTGCTAATGAGCAGGAAATCGATGCCGACATCGCGTATGGTGAAAATGAAAACTATACTGCCGGTGAAGATGATAATGAGCCGGTATATTCCGCACGTTTTCAGTTGCCTTCTTCACTTGGAATCAGCTTTTACATTTCCTCTTCTGTCGAGAATTTCTGTATCGACTGTTTTTGGGGCGATTACGGGAAAAGTGATGAAGAAGATCCGAATCCGGAGGCAAAGAAAAAAAAGAAGGTCACCTATGCCCGCTATCAGAGGAGAGAGACGGTCATGGTTGACTGCACCTCTGATGAGAAGCACAGGGAGTATTCTCTATCCTGTGATCCATATGTCAGACTGTATGTTACTAGGATTGGACTGAAAGGCGGATATACCCTGGTAACGGCTCATCTGACTAATAAAAGACTCGGTACAGACAGTGATGTCGAAGCAATGATGTTCCAAGCTGGGGTAAGAGCTTATTCGGTGGATGGCAGGGATATCTTTGTTGCAGAACATATCTGCAGAGAAATCCTGGCATCTGATGAATTCTACTTTGCGCAGCGTCCGATCCTCGGACGTGGACGGGGATGCGCTGCTGTCTGGGGAAAAGTCACCGATGGAATGACATCTTGGGTGGAATCTTCTTTTATTCCGGAATATGAATTTGCCGGCGTAAGTGCTGCACTGGAGGGATTGGATCCCTTCTATTTCTCCATGCGCCAGTTTTCGGTTCCGGCAAAGAAAAACGAAATTTTCCAGAGGCTCAATATTCTGGCAGATTCATATGAAGAATGGATCGAAGGCAAGCTGGTATCTGATGAAAAAATGCGGGATCCTGCATTCAGTCAGCAGATCGGCCAGGAAGTAATCGAAAAATGCCAGACTGCATTGAAGCGAATCCGCGAAGGCATCCATCTGTTGCAGACAGATGCGGTAGTATTTGACGCCTTCTGCTTTATGAACCGGGCAATGCTGCTGCAGCGAAATATTATGAGCTACTCCAAAGCACATGGTTCAGGTGTCGAGTGTAATTTTGGTGATTTCACCAATCCCAGGAATCCAAAAACGGATTTTGCATGGAGGCCTTTTCAGATTGCTTTTATCCTGATGAATATGAATGCTATTGCGGATCCTTCACATGCAGACCGTGAAATTGTAGATCTTCTGTACTTCCCGACAGGCGGTGGTAAGACGGAAGCCTATCTGGGTTTAATGGCCTTTGTTATCGCAAATCGCAGGCTTCGTGCAAATGAGGCGGATGAGTATAACAGAGACGGTGGCGTCACTGCCATCCTTCGATATACGCTTCGTCTTCTGACTACACAGCAGCGGGATCGTATTACAAAAATGGTTCTGGCTGCTGAACTGATTCGAAAGGAAACATATCCCAAATACGGAAAGGAACCGATCAGCATCGGCTTCTGGGTTGGCGGCGGGGTGACCCCGAACGCATTTTCAGAGCTTATTGAGGATCCGGAAGATCAGGAGAAGACAAAACGCGCCAAAAGCCAGAAGAATCTTATCTATAAACAGCTTTTGACATGCCCGTTCTGTGGAAAAGAACTGAAAGAGAACAGCTTTGACATCCACCCGGAAGAAAAATCTGTAGATATCTACTGTCTTGACAAAGACTGTATGTTCTACAAGTATCGCCCGGAGAAGAATAAGATCCCGGTCTATCTGGTGGACGAGGAGATCTACGCGAAGTGCCCGACGATCATTCTTTCAACTGTCGACAAATTTGCGAGACTTCCCTGGTCTGAGCAGACGAATGCTCTCTTCGGCCGTGTTGACCGCAAATGCAGCAGAGACGGATACGTTGCAATCGGCTCAAAGCATGCAGAGCATAGAAGAACTGCAGAATTACCGGCATCAACTCTGACGCCTGTTAAGCCGTTCCTTCCGCCCGAGCTGATTATTCAGGATGAGCTTCATCTGATTACCGGTCCATTAGGAAGCATTTATGGTGCTTATGAAACGGTGATTGAAGATCTGTGCTCTTATGAACATGGAGATCGAAAAATTCGCCCGAAATATGTGGTTTCGACGGCGACTATTAAAAATGCACCGGAACAGGCACGCTCCCTGTATGCCAGAAAAAATACCATGCAGTTTCCTCCGAGTGGTTTTGAAATCGGAGACAGTTTCTTCATCAGAGAGATATCAACAGAGAAGGAACCATTCCGCAAATATGTGGGAATCTGTGCCGCCGGTCAGTCCATGAAGACTGCGCTGCTTCGTGCATATGCGATACTTCTCCAGGAAGCCTATGTGCTGTCCTCTGACGAGGAATATAAAGAAACGATAGACCCTTATTATACGCTGGTTGGTTATTACAACAGTATTCGAGAATTAGGTGGTGCTGTTCGCCTGCTTCAGGACGATATTCCTGATCGCATCAAGCGGATCTCCAAGAAATACGGCATGCCCAAAATGCGATATCTCAATCAAAAGATAGAGATTACTTCACGTATGTCTTCCTATAAGATTCCGGAGAATCTTAAGAAGTTGGAGACATCTGTTGGGAACCGGGACTGTCTCGATACAGCCATTGCCACCAACATGATTGCTGTTGGCATGGACGTGGACAGACTGGGATTGATGGTCGTTACGGGACAGCCCAAGCAGAATTCGGAATATATTCAGGCAACCAGCCGTATCGGCCGAGCGTTCCCCGGACTTGTTGTAACGATGTATAACCCATACAGACCGCGAGATCTGTCTCATTATGAAAACTTTATGGGCTACCACTCCCAACTGTATCGGTTTGTGGAGGGAACGACGGCAACCCCCTTCTCTGCAAGGGCCCGGGATCGAGTTCTTCATGCATTGATTATTTCGGCAATCCGTCTGCATTATCCGGAGATGGCCTTAAATGAAGATGCAGTGAAAATCGGTGATCTAACGGCGGATCAGATTCGCGAGGTTAAAGATCTCGTCCTGGATAGATTGAACATTATCAAACCGCTGGCCCGGCAGGATGCAGAACAGGAAATCGATACGTTTATCGATAACTGGAAACGAATTGCCTCAGAGCAGAAACAGCTGCGATACTTCGTGGTGAAGACAGACAAGTATAACCGTCTCATGAATACTTACGGAGAGTACTGTACCGATTCGGAAAAAGCGACTCTGAGATCCATGCGTGAAGTTGAGAGCGCAGCGAATATGTACTATTACACGGAGGAGTGAAATGGCAGTCTATGATAAAAACAAGCTGGGTGACATCCGTCCCAACCAGATCATTACGACATTCGGCCCCGGCTCTATTATCGATGCAGTAAAGGATTCGGTTACTGTCCTGGATATCAATTACTGGAAGGACAAGGGAATAAGGATCATTGATGGGCGGCTGGCTTCATACCTGAATGTTGACTGCTTTTATATGCCAAAAACATCTGGCGGCAGAGACATACCGGTCACTTCGTTTCCGTATATACATATCTGCTCATACAGTAAATGCGGATATATTTTTGATGCCAGGGATCACTTTGACCTCGATAAATATCTTTGGGCCGGGGTTACCTGCCCCAAGTGCGGACGGCAGGCATATCCCTCCCGATTTATTACAATCTGTGACAACGGGCATATGGATGACTTCCCCTGGAGATGGTGGTGTCATCATGGGAATACAGATTGCAAAAAAGATATGCGCATGTATTCGACAGGAAACTCTTCAACACTTGCGGACATGTGGGTAGAGTGCCAGTGCGGAGCCAGACGCAGCATGAGCAGAGCCACTCAAAAAGAAAGTATGGAAGGCCTGAAATGTACAGGACATCATCCCTTCCGACCTCATCATAAAAATGAAAAGTGTGAGCTGATGAGAACACCTTCTCAGCGTGGTGCCTCCAATGTGTACTTTGCGGTCAGCAGAAGCGCGATCTCCATTCCGCCGTGGATCAATCCTTTGTATAACCTGATCGATGAGCATCTCAGGCTCATAGAAGAATACAAAGAGGATTTTGGAGAAGTAGGTGTCGAAAAGGTTTATAACAAGTACTTCGCGGAAAACTATTCACGCGAGGAATTTGACGCTGCGCTGAAACGGCGCTTGGAAAACATCAGGGAATTCACCGAAATCAAACAGATGGAGTATGATGCGATCACACATCATTCAGATCCGCAGTATCAGTCCAACAAAAAGCACTTTAAAGCAGAGGATGAGCCGGTTCCGGATTATCTGAAGACGTATTTTAAGCAGATCATCAGGATCACCCGACTGCGCGAAGTTAAGGTTCTTCTCGGATTTACCAGAGCAGATGCTCCAGATCCGGATGCAGATGTTCAGCAGAATGTGGTCTATCTGACAAAAGGGAAAGAAGAAAGGTGGCTTCCGGCAGCGGAAACTCATGGGGAAGGCGTATTTATCGAGTTTAACAGGTCCGCTCTGGATGAGTGGCTGACCGATCCTGCCGTTGGAGCACTCTCGAAGAAATATGAAGAATGCTACGAAGAATTCTGCGAGTCAAAAGGATGGACAATCACGGTAAAAAGGGATGCCAGATATGTGTTGATGCATACCTTTGCGCACTTGTTAATTAAGCAGATGGCCATGTTCTCAGGATATTCTTCTGCAGCTATCCGTGAACGAATTTATTTTGGGGACAGGATGTCCGGAATCCTGCTCTACACCGGAAGCTCTGATAAGGAAGGATCTCTTGGCGGCCTGGTAGAACTTGGCACTATCAAGAACCTGAGGATATTGATGAGGGATGCCTTCCAAGAAGCTTTGCTCTGCACAAATGATCCGGAATGCATGAGCAATACTCCTGCTGGGAAGAATTCCAATGGAGCTGCGTGTCATTCATGCTGCATGATATCAGAGACAGCCTGTGAGAATGGGAATCGTATGCTTGACAGAGGGCTTGTGGTGCCGATTGCCGACAGGGAAAAGCAGGCATATTTCAGAAAGTTGGTGGCGGATTTATGTCAATTGGAGATATAAACCTGGACATGCTGCTGGATCTGATCCAGGAAGATGCCATTGCATCGACAGCCAAGGCTGTTCAGGAAATCAGGAAGCGATACCCCTCTCTTTCCGAAAAAGATGCGCTGGAAATTCACGCACTTGTTCGCGGAGCCATGGTTCATGATCAGGATAGAGCCAGCCTGGTTGTTACAGCGCCTCCAACATTTGCCATGAAAACTAGAACGACCAAAATCGTGGTTCAGGAAATGCTGACTGGTGCAAAGAGCAGTATTCTCATCACCGGCTACTCCCTGTCTGGTTATTTCGGCGATCTGGTCGATTGCATTATTTCTAAAATCCAGAAAGGGGTTCTTGTGAAGTTCTATGTCAACGATATTGATAGTCAGACAGGTTTTGACAAACTGCTGAGCTGCAAAGGAACGTATCTGGAGATATATGACTACAAGAACGCCGAAGATAAAATGGCTGCTTTGCATGCCAAGGTGATTTCAGTCGATCAGAGGGAGACACTGATTACATCGGCAAACCTCTCTTATCATGGTCAGGAAGGGAATATTGAACTGGGAACCCGCATAGAATCAAAGAAGATCGCAGAACAGGTGGAAGATATTTTTGAACGCCTTATTTCCGCAAAAGTATTTCATAAGGTATAAGATCAGATGGCTGATATAAAATCACCGGAAGAACGCAGCCGAAATATGGCAGCAATCCGCTCCACGGATATGAAACCTGAAGTCTATATTCGAAAATAGCTGTTCGCCCGGGGATATCGATATCGCTTGCATGATGCAAGAATACCGGGGCATCCGGATTTATATCTGCCAAAGTATAAAACGGCACTTTTTGTACATGGATGTTACTGGCATCGCCACCAGGAAACTGAAAGAAGCCGCCAAGAAGGTCTCAGAGAGCATTGATGAGACTCTGACCTACTACGATTTTCCAAGTGAACATTGGATGAAGATTCGGACAAATAATGCGATTGAGCGTCTGAATCGCGAGATTCGGCGCAGCCCCCGTGTTGTAGGCACATTTCCGGATGGAAACTCAGCGTTAATGCTGGTTTGTGCTCGGCTTCGTT